>Ga0137372_10000331_pt1 | contig 42795 bp, 37 predicted proteins | sample SagtaG_6_FD_104911 | JGI IMG/M metagenome (GOLD analysis project Ga0137372, IMG submission 104911) | Vadose zone soil microbial communities from Sagehorn Ranch, Mendocino, California, USA - Sage1_R_60_16 metaG | ecosystem: Environmental > Terrestrial > Soil > Vadose zone | place: USA...
CACGTGTTACTCACCCGTTCGCCGCTCGAGCACCCCCGAAAGGGCCTTTCCGCACGACTTGCATGTGTTAAGCACGCCGCCAGCGTTCGTCCTGAGCCAGGATCAAACTCTCCAACAAAAACCCGTTGAAAAACATCCCGGCAAACAAATCTGCCAAAGAAATCAACCCCACGACCACAAAAATGGCCGCCAGAGGCAAAAACAAACTTGGCACTGGCTTTTACAGCACCCTGTTGAGTTCTCAAAAAACAAGCACACACCGTTGCCAACCCCCTGCGGGGTCAGTATCCGGGGCAACCTCTCTACCCTACCTGACCGCTATCAGCCCCGTCAAGCCCTCTTGTCCCGACTTGTACCGAGCTGACCGATCCGCCCGCGCTGCCGCTCACCGCTGAAGCGGTGATCGTCAGTTCAGGGGATCCGCCAAGACCGGCCGGAGAGTCACTCACGCAGCTCAACCCGCCCGGCTCCTTGGCCGGCCTGTGTACTTTACACGGTTGGCGTCGAGGTTTCAAACCCATCCCGCATCCAGTACCGCAGGCGCCCGACGTACGGGCAGGGAGCAAGGTACGTCTCGCATCCGGCCCGCGTCAAATCGATGCCCCGTGCGGTTCAATGGCAGGCATGTCCCAGGACGCGCTGCTCGACCTGCTGTTCCCGGTGTGGCAACTGCTGATCGGCGCCTGCGTCCTGATCACGGTGGCGCTGTCCGCACGGCGCCTGCTTCGCCGGGGGCCCTCCCGGATGACCCGGGCACTGATCGTCACCGGCGGCGCGGCCGTCGGTCTGGCCGCCCTCGGCCTGCTGCTCGCCGGCCGATGAGCCGAGTCGGCGAGCCAATGGACGACCCGGTGGGCGGCATGCGTTGCGTACGGGACCCGAGCGCGGCCAGGTTCGCCACGCTCGCCTGGGACTTTCTGGTGCGGGACCCGGTCCGGAACAACATCATCTGTACCCTCGTCGAGGCCGGCTACCAGGAGGAGCACCCGGACTGGGAATGGCTTCGCGTGCTCGACGGCGACGGGCGGCTGGCCGGTGTCGCCATGCGTACCCCACCGAGGGGACTGCTGCTCGGTGACCTGCCGCCGGCCGGAGCTGAGGCGCTGGCCGTTACCTACGCGGGTACCAACGGATCACTCTCTTCGGTCAGCGGACCGGCAACCGCCGCGACGGCCTTCGCCCGGCGCTACGCCGCGATTCTGGGCCGGTCTGTCCGCCCGGGCATGGCGCTGCGGATGTTCCGCCTTGACCGGGTGGACCCGCCGCCGGCGGTCGCCGGCCGCGGCCGGCCGGTCGAGCGCGCCGATCGCGACCTGGTGCTGGACTGGGTGGTGGCGTTCTCGGCGGAGACGCTGACCGACAACAAGCCGCGGGACGAGCAGATCGCGTCGGTGGACCGGCGCCTCGGCTATGCCGATCTGATGTGGCTGTGGGAGGTGGACGGAGTGCCGGTGAGCTTTGCCTGGCGCTCCCCGGTCGGACCGCCCGGCCAATGGCCGCGCACTCCGGTGACCCGGATCAGCGCCGTCTACACCCCGCCTGAGCAGCGCGGGCATGGTTACGCGAGCGCCAACGTGGCCGAGCTGAGCCAGCGCGGGCTGGATGCCGGGGCGGACGCGTGCATGCTCTACGCCGACCTGGCCAACCCGACCAGCAACAAGATCTACCAGCGGATCGGGTACCGGCCGGTGGGCGACGCGCAGGAGTGGTGGTTCAGCTGACCGGGAGCCGGCGGTTGGCGAGGCTGGGCAGCTCGGCGCGGACCGTGGCGAGCCGGTCGAGATCGAGGTCGGCGAACGTCACGCCGACGGTGTCGGGAGCCTGGGCGAGCACGGTACCCCAGGGGTCGATGATCATGCTGCGGCCGAAGCAGGTGCGGCCGGGGTCGTGATCGCCGATCTGGCCGGCGGCCACGACGTAGCACTGGTTCTCGATCGCCCGGGCACGCAGCAGCACCTCCCAGTGGTCCCGTCCGGTGTGCAGCATGAAGGCGGCCGGTACGACCAGCAGCTGCGCCCCGCCGTGTACGGCGAGGTGCCGGTACAGCTCGGGGAAGCGCAGGTCGTAGCAGATCGACAGGCCGACCGTGACGCCCTCGACGGTGACCGTGGCCGCCCGATCGCCGGGCGCGACGGTCGCCGACTCGCGGTAGGAGACCCGGCCCGGGATCTCCACGTCGTACAGGTGGATCTTGCGGTAGACGCCGGCCAGGTCACCGCTGCGATTGAAGACCGCCGAGGTGTTGTATACGTGCCCGGGGTCCGGGCCGGCCTCGTGGAACGATCCGGCGTGTACCCACATCGACAGCTCGTGCGCGGCCTTGGCGAAGAACCGGGCGTACTCGCCGTCGACCGACTCGGGCTCGGGCAGCCCTTCGGCCGGGCCGAGGTAGTCGGCGAACTCCGGCAACACAGCCAGGTCAGCCCCGCCAGCGGCCGCACGTTCGAGCAGGGCACGAGCGGTGGCCAGGTTGGCGGCCCGCTCCGCCCGGGCATTGAGCTGGCAGACGGCGACACGCATGGGCTGAGCCTATGTCGCGACGAGGACCAGTGCGGTGGCGGCCAGTCCCAGCCCGACGACCTGGACAGGTACCAGCCGCTCCCGGTCCACGATCATGGCCAGCAGCACGGTGCTGACCGGATAGAGCGCGCTGATCGGAGCGACCACGGCGAGTTGGCCGTGTGCGGCGGCGGCCAGATAGAGCACGTTGGCCAGGATGTCGAGCGGGCCGACGACCAGCGTCCAGCGAAGACCGACCGGGTCGAGCGACAGCGATCCCCGGACGGCCACCACCGCGAGCAGCCCGACGCTGATCGAGCCGACCCGGGCCCCGACCAGGGGCCACTGCCCAGCACCGGGTCCCGCCGTACTGACCAGCACGAAGAAGAGGCCGAAGCAGGTGCCCGAGGCCAGCGCGAGGGTGATGACGCGCGGGGTGGCCACCCGGGTCGCGCCGCCGGAGACGCTGACCAGGCCGATCGCGACGACCGCGAAGGCGACCCCGACCAGGGCCAACCACGAAGGGGTACGGTCGACCACCAGCCCCACTCCGAGGGGTACCACCGCGCTGGTTACCGCACTGATCGGCGCGAAGATCGCCATTGCGCCCTGGGACAGTCCGCGGTAGAGCAGCAGTAGCCCGGCGAACCCGCTGATCCCGGCAACCGCGCCGGCGCCCAACGCGCGAACTGTGGGTCCGCCGGAACTGAAGAGCGCGACACTCACGGCGAGCACCGGCAAGCCGGCGATCTGGGAAAGTACTGTCACGGAAAGGGTGCGCGAGGTCTGCGCGGCCTTGCCTCCGGAGAAGTCGGCGGCGCCCCACACGGCTGCGGAGAGCGCGGCGAGCAGGATGGACAGCACGGAACAGTTGTACCACTAAAATGACCACAGAGGATAATGTGTTGACCGACACGTCCGGCCAGGACCGCCCGCCCAGCCGCTCCGGCGGCGTGGCGGCGGTCACCGCTTCGGTCGCCCAGCACGTACGGGCACTGCGGCTCGCCCGGGGCTGGTCACTGGACGAGCTGTCCGGCCGGTCCGGGGTGAGCAAGGGCATGGTGGTCCAGATCGAGGGGGCCCGGACCAACCCCAGCGTGGGTACGCTCTGCCGGATCGCCGACGCGTTCGGAGTGTCCGTCGCCCGGCTGCTCGAACCGGCCGCCGAGCGGACGGTCCGGGTGACCCGGGCAGCCGATGCGCCGCAGCTTTGGCAGGGCGGGTACGGCGGCTTCGGCCGGCTGCTCGGCGCGCTGAACGAACCCAACTTCGTCGAGCTCTGGGAGTGGCGGCTTTCCCCGCACGACCGGCACGACTCCTACGATCACGCGCCCAGCACCCGGGAGCTGCTGCACGTACTGAACGGCGAGCTGACCGTCACGGTCGACGGTAGCGAGTACATGGTCGGCCCCGGCGAGACGATCGACTTCCAGGCGGACAAGGCGCACTCCTACCGCAACGACGGCGACTCGCCGGTGCGCCTGCTGATGGTCGTGGTGATGCCGCCCGGGGACTTCGACCGGCGTCGGCACGGTTAGCCGGATTTCGCCGGTTAGGCGGACTTCTCCTCGCGCTCCCGGCGGGCCCGCCGGCCGACGAACTCGCGCGGCACGATGGTCGGGTTGACGTTCTCCAGGACCACCTCGCGGGTGATCAGTACCCGCGCCGCGTTGGGGTTGCTCGGCACCTCGTACATCACGGAGAGCAGGACCTCTTCCATGATCGCCCGCAGTCCCCGGGCGCCGGTACCGCGCAGGTTGGCCTGGTCGGCGATGGCCTCCAGCGCGTTGGGTTCGAACTCCAGCTCCACCCCGTCCAGCTCGAACAGCCGCTGGTATTGCTTGACCAGCGCGTTGCGCGGCTCGGTGAGGATCCGGACCAGGGCGTCGCGGTCCAGGCTGCGGACGTTGGTGATCACCGGCAGCCGGCCGATGAACTCCGGGATCAGCCCGAACTTGAGCATGTCCTCCGGCATGACCTGGGCGAAGATGTCATCCGTCGTGCGGTCGTTGATCGAGCGCAGGTTGGCGCCGAAGCCCAGACCACCCTTGCCCACCCGGGCCTCGATGATCCGGTCCAGGCCGGCGAACGCGCCGCCGCAGATGAACAGGACATTCGTGGTGTCGATCTGGATGAACTCCTGGTGCGGGTGCTTGCGCCCGCCCTGGGGCGGCACGTTGGCGACGGTACCCTCAAGGATCTTCAACAGCGCCTGCTGGACGCCCTCGCCGGAGACGTCCCGGGTGATCGACGGGTTCTCCGACTTGCGCGCGATCTTGTCGACCTCGTCGATGTAGATGATGCCGGTCTCGGCGCGCTTGATGTCGTAGTCAGCCGCCTGGATCAGCTTGAGCAGGATGTTCTCGACGTCCTCGCCGACATATCCGGCCTCGGTCAACGCCGTCGCGTCGGCGATCGCGAAGGGTACGTTGAGCATCCGGGCCAGGGTCTGGGCCAGGTGGGTCTTGCCGCAGCCGGTCGGCCCGATCAGCAGGATGTTGGACTTGGCCAGCTCCACGCCGGAGTCGCCGGGGCCGGCGCCTTCTGCCTGGACCCGCTTGTAGTGGTTGTACACGGCGACGGCCAGTGCCTTCTTGGCCTGGTCCTGCCCGACGACGTACTGGTCGAGGAACTCGCAGATCTCGATCGGCTTGGGCAGCTCGTCCCACTTGACCTCGTTGGACTCGGCCAGCTCCTCCTCGATGATCTCGTTGCACAGGTCGATGCACTCATCGCAGATATACACGCCGGGGCCTGCGATGAGCTTCTTCACCTGTTTCTGCGACTTGCCGCAGAACGAGCACTTCAGTAGGTCGCCACCGTCGCCGATCCGTGCCACCTACGTTCTCCCTGCGTCGGATGCGCCCGCCTGGGCGCACCGTCCCGATAGGTCCAAGCTGGCGGACCGAGACTTGCAGACTCGACGTTACCCGGTCCGGGGGCTCAGTTGTCGACCCCCGAACCGGGTGTCGCGTCGAGACTGAGAAACGAGCGGTCAGCTTGACCCGGTTGAGCCGGCCGCGGCCAGGGTCTTCTTCCGGCTGGCCAGCACGGTGTCAACCAGACCGTACTCCAGAGCCTCGGTGGCCGTGAGGAACTTGTCCCGATCGATGTCCCTACGCACCTTTTCCAGCGGCTGCTTGCTGTGCCGGGCGAGCATGTCCTCCAGCTGCGCGCGCATCCGGAGGATCTCCTTGGCCTGGATCTCGATGTCCGAGCCCTGGGCGTATCCACCCTCGGTGGCCGGCTGGTGGATGATGATCCGCGAGTTGGGCAGCGCCATCCGCTTACCGGCGGTACCCGCCGCCAGCAGGACCGCGGCGGCGCTGGCCGCCTGGCCCAGGCAGACCGTCTGGATATCCGGCCGGACGAACTGCATGGTGTCGTAGATCGCGGTCATCGCGGTGAACGAGCCACCGGGTGAGTTGATGTACATCACGATGTCGCGGTCCGGATCGGCCGACTCCAGGGTCAGCAGCTGCGCCATCACGTCGTTGGCGGACGCGTCGTCAATCTGTACGCCGAGGAAGATGATCCGCTCCTCGAACATCTTGTTGTACGGGTTGGACTCCTTCACCCCGTACGACGTGCGCTCCACGAACGACGGGAGGACATACCGGTTGTAGACGTCCACTAGTTCGTCCTCCTTTACTGGCGGGTGCCCGCCCCGGCCGCCGCCTGGGCAGCCCGGGTGATCACGTGGTCGATGAACCCGTAGTCCTTGGCCTCTTCGGCGGTGAACCACCGGTCCCGGTCGGAGTCGGCCTCGATCTGCTCCGGCGGCTGTCCGGTGTGGAAGGCGACCCGCTCCTGGAACATCCGCTTCGTGTAGAGCATCTGCTCGGCCTGGATGGCGATGTCCGCCGCGGTGCCGCCGATGCCGCCGGACGGCTGGTGCATCATGATCCGCGCGTGCGGCAGGGCGTACCGCTTGCCCTTGCTGCCGGCGCACAGCAGCAGCTGGCCCATTGACGCGGCCATGCCCATCGCCACGGTGGCGACGTCGTTGGCGACGAACTGCATGGTGTCGTAGATCGCCATGCCGCTGTAAACGGAGCCGCCGGGCGAGTTGACGTAGAGCCAGATGTCGCGCTGGTCGTCCTCGGCGGCCAGCAGCAGCAGCTGGGCGCAGATGCGGTTGGCCACCTGGTCGGTCACCTCGCTGCCCAGGAAGATGATCCGCTCCTTGAGCAGGCGGTTGTAGACGGAGTCGTCGAGGTTGCCGCCGGCGTTGTCGGCGCCGCGCGCCATCGGAAGAATCAGGTCAGACATGGCAGCCCTTCGCCGCAGGAATCCATCGGTACCGCCGACCCTAGCCGGTCAGCCATGGCACAAACCCGTCCTAGCGGGCCTGTTCGCTCAAAGCGCAGGGCCGCTGGCCTCAGTGGTCGTGCTCGTGCGCGTCGGCCTCCGGGCCGCCGCGCAGGTCGTCCAGGCTGAGCTGGGTACCGTTGGAATCAGTGATCTTGATGCGTTCCAGGACCAGACCCAGTGCCTTGCCCCGGCGTACGTCGCCGTAGACCGCAGCCGCCATGCCGGCCCGGACCAGCTGGTCGTAGTACGCCTGCGGGGCGAGTCCAGCGCGCTGGGCCCGGTGCACGACCTCGTGCCCGAACTCGTCGTCGGTGACCTGGAGCTCCTCCCGGTCGGCGAGCGAGTCGAGGACCAGCTGGACCCGCACGCCCTCGGTCGCCGCGCTGGCCAGCTCCGACTCGACGTCCCGCTCGGTCTTGCCCTCGGCGGACAGGTATTCCTCCAGCGTCGCGCCGACTCGCTCCAGCTCGTCGACCATCGCCTGCTTACGCTGCTCGACCTCCTCGGCGACCACACCTTCCGGCGCCGGTACGCCGGCCGCCTCGACCAGGGCGGCGAGCGCCTTGTCCCGGGCGGCGTAGAGCTGCTCGAGCCGCCTGACCTTGGCCAGCCGGTCCTTGAGGTCCGCGCGCAGCTCCTCCAGCGTGTCGAACTCGCTGGCCAGCTGGGCGAACTCGTCGTCCAGGGCGGGGAGCTGCTTCTCCTTGACGGTCCGGATGGTCACCGACACCTCGGCATCGCGCCCGGCTTGTTCGCCACCGGCGAGCTGGCTGGTGAACGTCCCCGCCTCGCCGGCAGCCATGCCGACCAGCGCCTCGTCGAGCCCGGGCAGCAGTTGCTGGCTGCCGACCTCGTGGGAGATGTTGGTGGCCGTACCACCGGGAACCTCCACGCCGTCGACCGTGGCCGCGAGGTCGATCTGCACGTAGTCGCCGATCTGGGCGGGGCGCTCGACGGTCTTGAGCGTGGCGAACCGGTCGCGCAGCGAGGTGAGCTGCTCGTCGACCTCCTCGTCACCGATGCTTACCTCGTCGACGGTGACCTCGATCGTGCTCAGGTCGGGCACCGTGATCTCGGGACGGACGTCCAGCTCCGCGGTGAACTTCAGCGGCTCGCCGTCGGTGAACTCGGTGATCTCGACTGACGGGCGGCCGAGCGACTTGACCTCGTGCTCGCGTACCGCCGCGACGATCTGCGTCGGGATGGCGTCCTGAACCGCCTCGTTGAGCACCGTCCCGCGACCGAACCGCTGGTCGATGACTGCCGTCGGCACCTTCCCCTTACGGAACCCGGGGATGGTCACCTGGGCGGCGATGTCCCGGTACGCCTTCCGGACGCTCGGCTCGAGCTCAGCGAACGGCACCTCGATGGCGAGCCGCACCCGGGTCGGGCTCAAGGTCTCGACGGTGCTCTTCACAGGCGTACTCCTCGGTGGTCTTCACGTCTCTGGCGCTCGGTCGAGTCTAGGCGAAAGCCGGAAGCGGGCACGAAGTGCCCGCACGGTTACGCGTCGAGTCGGGGTGGCGGGATTTGAACCCACGGCCCCTCGCTCCCAAAGCGAGTGCGCTACCAAGCTGCGCCACACCCCGTGGCGTGGTGAAGTGTATGCGGTCGGGCCGACACTTCGCGCGCTGGTTCGCCCATCGGCGAGGGCACCCAGTACGCTAGGGACGCCTCGGGTCGGCCCGGGGTACGCGGCCGTAGCTCAATGGCAGAGCTTCAGTCTTCCAAACTGACGGTGCGGGTTCGATTCCCGTCGGCCGCTCTGGAATTTCAGCAGGTCAGAGGCTTGATCCCGGATCAACCTGATCGATCGATGTAGTTGTTCGGGGCAATTTGTTGGGGAATTGTTGGGGATCTTACTTGTGGATCTCTAGCTCACCCCGGCGGAGCGTTCTGGCTGCTCGGCGCCTGGTTCCGATTCTCCCACGCCTGGCGGCCTGAGTTCGGCTCCGCGCCTGCTCGCGTTCGGCGCTTGCCTCGCGTTCGGCGCCTGCCTTGCGGTCGTCCTTGACCTGGCGCGGGACGAGGGCCGCGGTGGCCTCAGCGGCACGCTGGCCGACGGTGCCGATCAGATGGCCGTAGGTGGAGCGGATCAGTGCCGGAGATGTGTGGCCGACTCGCATCGCGATGATGGTCTCGGAGACGCCGGCGTCGAGCTGGAGCGAGATGTTGATGTGGCGCAGGCCGTGCAGCTTGAGGTGGGCCAGGCCGGCGCCGCGGACGAGGCGCACGAAGGTGGCGTAGGTCATGCCCGGGTCGAGCGGCTCGCCGTTCTCGCGGGTGAAGACCAGGTGGTACGGGTTGCCGTCGGCGTCGGTCGGGTCGGCGTACTCGTTCCCCCATGCGTCCCGCTCTTTGGCCTGCTCGTTGCGCCATGCCCGCAGCACCTTGATGGAGATGGCGTCGAGGTCGACGATGCGGTCCTCGCCGGCGCGGGTCTTGGGCTTGCTGCGGTACTCGCCATGCCGGCCCTGCTTCTCGGCGGCTCGGGCCTTGCGGTAGCCCTGCTCGGTAATCTGCCACGACACGGTGATGCGGCCGGCGTCGAGGTCGACGTCGTCCCAGGAGATGCCGCACAGCTCGCCGCGGCGCATGCCGGCGAACGCGGCCAGGTGGTACAGCGGGTAGAGCCGCTGGCCCTCGATGGCGTCGAGGAACGCGCCGAGCTGTTCGGCGGCCCAGACCTTCGCCCGGGGAATGACGAGCTTGGGTAGCTCGGCGTCCGGCGCGGGGTTGCGCCCCATGAGGCCGGCCCGGACCGCGCTCTTCAGCGCGCCGGACAGGACGTTGTGGATCCTCCGCATCGTCAGCGGGCCGAGCGGCTTGGGAACCTTGACGAGGTGCGGCACCCGCGGGCGGCCGGGATGCTTGACCGCGTTCTTGGCCGCGGCCTCGGCGCGGTGAGTGACGTTGATCTCTTCGGCCGCTGCGATCTCGGCGGCCCGGTCGCGGCGCATCGCGTCGTAGGCGGCGGTGATCTGGGCGGCGCGCAGCTCGGCGAGCTTGAGGTGGCCCAGGCGCGGGATGAGGAACCGGTTGATGCTGTCGCGGTAGTCGGCGATCGTGCCGTCGCGTAGCTCGCCGCGTTCGATGCGGGCGTCTAGCCACGTCGGCAGCCACTGGGCCAGCGTCATCTTGGGGTCGAGGGAGTAGGTGCCCTCCTTGTACTGGCGCAACACCTCGGCCCGGCCCTCGACGGCTTCCTTCGCGGTGGCGAAGCCGCCCTTCGTGGCTCGTTGCCGGTTGCCGGTCGGGCCGGTGGGCAGCTCGACGTCGTATTGCCACTTATGCCGGTCGCACTTGTCGCGGCCACACCTGGCGGTGCAGCGCTGGTAGATGCCGGGGACCTCTCTGCCCCGGTACACGTAGGGTCTGGTCACTCTTTCTCCTTCCTGGTTGCTCGTGTCGTGTCCAGCAGGCCGAGGTTCTTGGCCCGCCGGGACCAGTTCCTAAGCTGGCCGTCGGTCACATCCGGGACGCCGCGGGCGGCCAGCTGCTCGGCGACGTACCGCCAGGGCTTGCGGGCCGGTTCGCCGCCCTGCGCCTTGGCCTCGTCGTAGAGGGCGGCCAGCTCGGCGATGAAGTCGTCGCCTCGGTCGGGTGGCCGGCCCACGCCGCGCTTGGCAGGTGCCGTTCGTCCGGCCCGCCTGCTCGGCGTCGGGTGGCTCCCGGGTCGCGCCCAGGGTGCGCGCTTGCGGGTGTCCTCGATGATCTCGGCGATGCGCAAGGAACGCAGAACGGCGGCCGTCAGTACGCCGCCTGTCGGTCGTACATGGTCATCGTCGCCGGTGAACGCGTGCAGGTCCACCCCGATCGGGGTGGACCTGCCGCCGATGTCGGCCCAGTGCACGGTCACGTGCCAGGTGTGCCCTTCCGGGTCGGTGTGTGTCGTGCTCGCTCCTTGTCCGCGCACAGATATAGCGTAGGCGCTGGCAGAACTGGTGCGCAATGCTTCAATCTACGGTGATGCCGAGGGCGGTGAGGACGGCGGAGCGGGTCACCCGCAGATACCGGCCCAGCCGCAGGACCGGTACCGGGAACAGCCCCTCGCGGGCCAGGCGGTACGACTCGTCCCGGCCGACGCCGAACGCACGTCCCGCCGTGGGTACGTCGACCGTCGCGGGCCAGGCTCGGATCTCGTCGGGCATCGGTACCAGTGCGGTCATGGTGGCGTCCCTCCCCCGGGTCGGTGTTCCACGGTTTCCCGCCCCGAGAGTGACGGAACAGCGTTAGCGGAAGCGTTACCAGTCCGCCTGGTAACGCCTGAAGTGCCTGGTAGCGAGCGTCAGTGTTAGCGGGACCATTGACGGAAGCGCTACGGTGACCGGCAAGCGTTACCAGTCCCGCCCGGTGCTGCTCCCCTGCTTCGGTGTCCCGTCCCGGTCCCCGTGTTCCGCCCGGGAACGGGACACTGTTCCGCACGGAACGGGACGTCGTTCCGTACGGCCCGCGGAACAACCAGAAGTTACCGCGCTGTCCCGCGGAACGACCTGGGAATGGCGCCCTCGTTCCCCGTCGTCTCGCTTGCGCCCGCCGGCCCGCGGGTGGCGGAGCGCGCCTCGAAGACAGCGCCCGCCGTTACCGTCCCCGCTGGCGCGGCCCCCACGACGGCAGCAGTGGCGGAAGGTCAACCAGTAGAGCCACGGCCGCTTGAGCTCGCGCGACTCGCCGTCGTCCTCGTCCCACCGGCGCCCGTACTGGTCGTGCAGATCGCCCCAGCCGAAGTACGGCCGCGACTCAGGCGGCACGATACGGAGGTCATCCAGCGGGTCGATGCGCTGCGCCGACCGTGCACAGGTGAGCCCAGTCGTCCCCGAAGTCGAAGGGGTAGTCGAACTGCTCCCCCGGGTCAACCGGCTCAGCTTCGTACCGTCGCTGTCCAGGCTGGCGTCCGGCGCCTCACCGGCCCACCGTCCCAAGGCAGTGATCTCGGCGCCGTCCGCTAGGGTAAAGATCTGCATATGGGCCAGGTCAAGGCTGTGGAACGCGCCATGGTCGCGATCCGGAGAAGCCAGACCCGGCGTGCACTGACCCGCCTCGCGGAAGGGCGAGACGACGCTGACCACGCCGGCGTCGTCAGCAGTTCGGCCGTCGACGTCCTCGATGCGATCGAGGCCGCGGAGCAGGCCGGCACCCCGGCCACCGTCTCGGCGTCGCGGCCACCCTCGACGTCGATCAGCCCAGGGCGAGCAAGCTCGTGGCCGCCGCCGTCGAGGCGGGCCTGGTGCGCCGGGAAGCCGATCACGCCGACGGCCGCCGTGCTCCTCTCATCCGGACCGAACGCGGCAAGGCTCTCTTCGAGGAGTTACACCGGTTTCGCCGCTCGATCTTCGCCACCGCGATGTCCGACTGGACCGACGCCGACCGCGCGGCGTTCGCCCGGCTACTGACCCGCTTCGTCGACTCCCTGGCCGGCATCACCGGGCGCGGTGGGCAACGCGATGGTAGCGACGCGCAAGGTTGATCCGAACAGTGCAAGATCATATGCAACCTGAACACGGACGGTGCAATCTCGGCGTGTACAGGACACCCGTGTCCTGTGCGGCCAAGGATGCGAACGTCAAGCCGCTGACCTGCGGTTCGCCAGGTAGACCCGGACGGTCGAACCATGAGTTGTCTAGATCAACTTGGCGGATTCGGCGCTCGGGTAACGGCAGCGCGTCGGCGTCCGGCCATCGGCCACTGCGACCAGTTCCCGGACAGGTAGGCTCGCCGCCGGGTATCTCGAACGGAAGGCACACTCATGAACGGCGCGGGAAACGTCGATGGGCCCGACGAACCCAACCTGTGGTGTCACGGCCCGCCGCATACGTTGAGCCACGTCGCCGAGAACATCGCAGGCACCGACGGCGTCTACGCCATCACCGCCAGCGAGCATCCGGACGGTAGCGGTCGATCCATTACGGTGGAGATCAACCTCGATGACCCCACCGAGGAAGAGCTCAGGAATCGGATGGACACCTACAGCATCTGGCTGGAGCCTCCGTTCACGAGTCATTGGGGCGGCATCGCCGAGTGCGTGATAGCAGAGCGGACCCTCCAGCTCCGGATGACCGCGGATGCTGCAGACTCGCTCAGCGTCGGCCCGCTCTTCCAGTTCCATCTCGCCCTCGACAACGACCAGCTGGCCCTGCTGCGCCGCGGTCTGCGACGGGTCCTGTCGGCCGGGCGCGCCGACCAATGGCCGTCCCGGCTAGAGCTCTAGCCGCTCGGCAGATCCCGGCTCGTGCGTTCGTTGAACCGCCGGGCCGGCGTCATCGCCTCGGCAAAGGCTGAGCGGATGAGTACCGGACGTCCGGCACGTGGTGGATCATGGTCGACAGCCGGGCCGCGCCGACGCTGTTGTCCTTCAGGTCAGTAGCCCGTCCCGCACGGCAGATCGTCACATCGAGCATCCTCGACGAACAGCCAACCCATCGACGCGCATGACGCGCCAACTGAACCCGGACGCCGCCAGATCATCCGTCATCTTGACCTGGACGCCGCCACTTTGGCGTGGACAGGACAACCCGGCTTCTGCAGGCACGGAGATGATCTTGCGGTAACCCCCGAGCAAGTTGGAGTTGTCGGCAGCCCTTGCTGGCGACCGGGCGCGGTCACCAGGGGGCTGCAGGCAAGCAGCGTGGTTCCGGTAACGCTTCCGCTAACGGTTGCCGTTCATCGTCGGGGCATGACTGACACTCACAACTCTCCGGACCCAACTCCTGATCGCGGCGAACGACGGTACCGGCGGCACAGCTCGATCCCCCGCAAGTACCGCGTGACGGCGCGGTTCAACGACGAGGAACTGGCCACATTGCAAACCGCGGCGGAGGCAGCGGCGCTGACCCTCACCGGCTACTGCGCCATGGTCGCGGTGACCGCGGCCCGCGGCGAGCACAGCGATCTGCTCGCCGGTCTGCCCAGCGTGGAGGAGCTGGGCGAGATGCAGCGGGAGCTGTACGCCGCCCGGGTCGCGGTGAACAAGGCGGGCACCAACATCAACCAGGCCGTCGCCCAGCTAAACGCAACCGGCGAGCCGCCGGTCTGGCTGGAACACGCGGTCGCCCGGGGCATGCAGGCCGTCGAGCAAGTGGACGCCGTCGTGTCCCGGATCCACCAGAGTCTCGCCGACACCGACTGACGTGATCCCCGCGGTGCACCCACGCGGTACCAACGTGGGCGGGCTGCTGCGCTACCTGTTCGGGCCGGGCAAGCGCGAGGAGCACGTCAACCCACGGCTGGTCGCCGCATGGGACGGCGCCGGACCGTTCACCCAGTTGGAACCTCCCGCCCGCGGCGACGGCCGGCGGGACTTGCGCCGGTTGACCGAATTACTGGAGCAGCCGGTCGTCTCCGGATGGAACCCGCCGGCCAAGACCGTCTGGCACTGCTCGATCCGCAACCACCCCACCGACCGGTACCTGACCGACGACCAATGGGCGCACATCGCCGGTGAGGTCATGGCCGCCGTCGGTCTGGCTCCGCACGGCGACCCGGCCGCGGTGCGATGGGTCGCCGTGCGGCACAGCAACGACCATGTCCACCTCGTGGCCACACTGGTACGGCAGGACCGCCGCACGGCGTGGGCGTGGAAGGACAAGCTGCATGCGCAGCAGGCGTGCCGCGATTTGGAGGAACGCTACGGCCTGTATCGGGTCGCCCCGCCCGGTGCAGGCTCTCGCACCTGGCCGCGTCCATCGGAACTGAACAAGGCGGCCCGGCTCGGCCGGACGGACCGTCGCGGCCGGCCGCATGCATCGCGCGACCGGCTACGCCGCGAGGTCCGCGCCGCCGCCACGGCGGCCACGGACGAGGTCGACTTCTTCGGCCGGCTCCGCCACGCCGGCATCCAGGTCCGGCTGCGCTACAGCCCCCGCAACCCCGATCAGATGACCGGGTACGCGGTCGCCATGGCCGGGCACACCACCCACGCCGGCGAGCCGATCTGGTACGGCGGCGGTCGGCTCGCCGCAGATCTCACCCTGCCGCGGCTACGAACCCGATGGACCGGAGCACCCCAGCAACCCGCACCGCCGTCCCCGGCACGGCTGGCCGGGCTCGCCTTCCCACCACGTGGTCTGTACCGGCGGGCTGTCGAGGCCATAGACAGGGCCACCGCTGCAATGAGCTCCAGCGCAGACCCGAGGGTCGCCGCCGCGATCGGCGCCGCCGCGGCCGACCTGCTAACCGCAACCGCCAACGCCTGGGAACGCGGCCGGGGTGGACTCCTGACCGACGCCGCCGAGCTGTTCGACCGCGCCGCCCACGAGCTGCAGCGACATCAGGGACCGGCCCGCCGGGTCACCCAGGCGATGCAGCTTCGTTCGATGGCCCGCCTGGTCACCCTGATGGGCGTCATCTCCGGCGACGAAGACACCGCCGCCGCGCTACGGCTGGTCTACACCCTCGCCGCCTTCGCCGAACACCTCGCCGACATACGAGAAACCCAACAATGCCTCCACCAAGCCCAAGCCGCCCGAACCGCCGCAGCAATGCTCCGCACCCATGTCCATCCGAAGGCGGACGCCGCTCGGCCGCCCTCGCCAGGCGCCGCCCCACCAGGCGCACAACGGGAATCGATCACGCGGCGGGATAGTGAGCAGCGGAGTCGGTAGCAAGCATCCGTTCCAGGTGAGTAGAACAGTCCCCAAGACCACCCGTGGACGGACAGGGCTCATGGCGACCGGATCCCCGTGTGTCGCCCACCTTATCTCCACCAGCGGCCCGGCTAATCGATCGCGCGCCGAGCTTCGGCCTGCCAGAGTCCAGGACATGGACGGATACACGGCGCAAACCTACGGCGAGTCCATCGCCGACGTGTACGACGAGTGGCTCGATCCCAGCCAGGGCCACATCGTTGCGGCGCTGCTCGCCGACCTGGCCGGCGACGGATCGGCGCTGGAACTCGGCATCGGTACCGGGCGGGTGGCGCTTCCCCTGGCAGCCCGCGGCGTACCGGTGTACGGCGTCGACGCCTCACCCCGGATGGTGGAACAACTGCGGGCCAAGCCTGGCAGCGAGAACATCCAGGTGACCATCGCCGACCTCACCGACGTCCCGGTCGAAGTACCCGGCGGCTTCAGCCTGATCTACATCGTCGCCAGCACGCTGTACTGCCTGCCCAGCCAAGAAGAGCAAGTGCGCTGCTTGGGCACCGCCGCGGCGCGGCTACGCCCCGGAGGCCGTCTCGTCGTCGAGGGGTTCGTCCCAGACCCCAGCCGCTTCGACCGTGGTCAGCGTGTCGAAGCTCGCCATGTCGACTTGAATCAGGTGCGGCTCGACGTCGCCCGCCATGACCCACTCACGCAGACCGTCGTGTCCCAGCAGGTACTCGTCACTACCGGCGGGATCCAGCTATACCCGACCCGGGTCCGCTACATCTGGCCGGCCGAACTCGACCTTATGGCCCGGCTCTCCGGTCTCACCCTTGTTGGCCGATACGGCGGCTGGCAGCACGAATCCTTCACCGCTACCAGCCCCAGCCACGTGTCCATCTATGGCCTGGAGCAACCGACCCGAGACAGCCAGCCGGCCGGGCCGCCATGACGTTCGCCTGCGCCGGGACAGGACGGCAAAGCCGGTAGACGCCGGTTCTATTCCGTCGACGAGCCCTCCCAGTGCGAAGAAAGCTCAGCGACACGATGCAGGGGTCGTCCAGGGCTGTCTACGGCTGTGCACAGACGACCGCACTCACGTCGGAGGCACGATCCGCCGCCGGTACTTGGGTGGAAACGGCTCGCGCCTCCGGTCGGGCGTCACCCAGCATGGAAGGCGTGGATCCGATCAACATCGCCGCGACACTGGTTGCCAAGCGTTTCCCCGAAGCCCTCGCTGCATTCCTCGGCGGCAGCGTGCTCACCGCCGCCCGGACCACCACCACCGACCTGGACATCGTCGTGATACGCCCCGACGGGCACGACACCTTCCGAGAGACCCTGCGCTACCGGGAGTGGCCGGTAGAACTGTTCGTGTCCACCCCCACTACTTACGCCCGGTTCCTACATCGAGAGATCGCCGCCCGCGCATCCCCGCTGCTGCACATGGTCGGGCACGGCGTTATCCTCGCCGACTCGGACGGCAGCGCCATCCGCCTACGCCACGATGCCGCTCAGCGCATCACCCAGGGACCGGACCCGGCCACCCCGCAGCAGATCGACGACTTGCGCTACCGCCTGTCGGACCTCCTCGACGACCTCGACGGCGCCACCGATCCCGACGAGACGATCGTCATCGCCACAGCCATATTCACGGCGATCGCTGAACTCGTCCTCACCGTCGGCGGGTACTGGCTGGCCGGCGGGAAATGGCTCGGCCGCCGCCTACGCACGGCCGACCCCGACCTGCACACCGCCCTCCTCGACGCGTTTCGGGGCGCCGCCGGGGGTGATCCGCGTTCCCTACGAGCCATCGGCTACCAGGTCCTGGACCGGGTCGGAGGACGGCTGCTGGAGGGCTACCACCGCATCGCACCGCCCGATATCACAGGTCCACCGGCATGAGCACGCTGACCAGCGACCTCGACAACCCGGTCCACCCGGTCACCATCTGGCTGACCCAAACATTCCCGTACCGTGACCAATGGGTCGGCGGTCTCCTCGCCCGCGTCATGGCCGCTCGGCCGATTGCCCTCAACCCACCCACACCCGTTCTCTTCGGGCGCGCGTTTGAGTATGCCATCGGACTCGACCTCGCCACCGCCGATCCATACCCCCAGCTCTTGGAGGCGATACCACCGCGGCACGCCGCCTGGCTGCTGACGGCCGCCGGATACATGCCGGAGGCGGGAACCGAGCGATGGCTACGCCGAACCTCGGCGTCCGGCAGGCGCAAACGGTCCGTCCAGGTCCACGCCGCCGCCTGGTACCTCGCCTATTTGCAGGACGTTCTCCACACCATCGGCGGCAAGGACCCGCAACGCTGCCGCCAGGTCGTCGAGACTGTCATGGCCGACGTCAGCGTGCCGCGGGGCGCCTTCACCGCCGCCGCGCCCACCATGCTCGCGTTCTGGCGCGGCCACCTGGCCAGTACCCACGAGCCGCTACAACGCCTCGGCCTCGTGACAACCGGCCCAGTCGTGTACCCCGGCTACGCCACAGCCGACCTGATCGCGGGAACCACCCTCGTCGAAATCAAGACCGGATGGATTGACGAAGAGAACATCCGCAAGACCCTCAATCAGATCATCTCCTACGCGCTGCTCGCAGGCCCCGCCGGACACGCCGTAACAAGCATCGCCGTCCATCTCGCCCGCTACCGCCTCCTGATCCACGACCCACTCCAGACGCTTGCGAATGAACTCGCCGGCAAGCCGGTCGACATCGGTGCTGCTGCCGGCAACTTCGCGACGGTAGTCAGCGCCAGCAGGCCGCACGGCTACGGCAACAAGTAGGGACACCTCGACATCGCTGCGGAGCCGGCCTGGCAATTCCCGTCCGGATCCTGGCGGGCAACCCGGTACCCTGCACCCATTGCCCATTCCGCCGTCCGCGTACGTTTCGCCCCGTCACCCACTGGGATGTTCCACGTCGGGAACGCCCGCTCGGTGCTGTTCAACTGGGTGTTCGCGCGACAGTCGGGCGGGACGATGGTGCTACGGATCGAGGACACCGACGCGGCCCGGAACCGGCCGGAGTGGGTGCAGGGGATCCTGGACGCGATGGCCTGGTTGGGTATCGGCCCGGACCAGTACGAGGGGCCAGTGTTCCAGTCGGCCTACGCGGGCGAGCACCGGGCGGCGATCGACCGGCTGCTGACCGCGGGGCTGGCCTACCACTGCGACTGCACCCGCGAGCAGGTGATCGCCCGTACCGGCAGCGAACACAAGGGCTATGACGGCTACTGCCGCGATCGGGCGCTGCCGGCCGCCGCAGGCCGGGCGGTGCGATTCCGCACCCCGGACGAGGGTGTGACCACGGTGGTGGACCTGGTCCGGGGCAAGCCGACCTTCGAGAACGCGCTGATCGAGGACTTCGTGATCGCCCGCGGTGACGGGTCGCCGGTGTTCCTCCTGGCCAACGTGGTCGACGACATGCTCATGGGCATTACGCACGTGATCCGTGCGGAGGAGCACCTGCCCAACGCGCCGAAGCAGCAGTTGCTGTGGGAGGCGCTCGGGGCGGAGCCGCCGATCTGGGCGCACGCGCCGATCCTGGTCAACGAGAAGCGGCAGAAGCTCTCCAAGCGCCGCGACCGGGTCGCGTTGGAGGACTTCCGCGCCGAGGGCTATTTGGCTGCGGCGATGCGTAACTACCTGATGCTGCTGGGTTGGGCACCGGGCGGCGACCGGGAGATCGTGCCCTGGTCGGTGGTGGAGGACGAGTTCCGGCTGGACCAGGTGAACCCGTCCCCGGCGTACTTCGACGTGAGGAAGCTTCGGGCGTTCAACGGCGAGTACATCCGCGCGTTGCCGGTCGACGGGTTCATCGATGCTTGTCAGCCGTGGCTGCACGGCGGGACGGTGCCGTGGCGGCCGGATGCCTACGACGAGAAGACGTTCGCCGCCGTCGCGGAGTTGGCGCAGACCCGTATCGGCGTGCTGTCCGAGGTCGTGCCGATGGTGGACTTCCTGTTCTGCGACCAGCCTCAGGTCGACGAGGCCGCGTGGGCGAAGGCCATGACCGGTGATGCCCGGCCGCTGCTGGAGGCTGCAGTTGAGACGTACCAGTCGATCGAGTGGCGGGCGGACCTGCTGAAGGCGGCGCTGGAGGCGATCGGCACGCAGCGGGGTCTGAAGCTTGGCAAGGCTCAGGCGCCGGTCCGGGTCGCCGTGACCGGGCGCACGGTCGGGCTGCCGCTGTTCGAGTCGCTGGAGATCCTCGGCCGCGACCGAACCGTGGCTCGCCTGCGAGCCGCCCTTGACCGCCTGAGTTGACCACCTGTCACCGGCGGATCGATCCGCCGGTGCGAACCGCCGATCGATCCGCTTCCTATGAGCGAGATCGGTGTACTCATGAGCCTTGAACAGTTGTTGGCCGACCGGCTCGCTGCCGGCTTCGCCACCGTGGCCGGTCGCCCGGGAGGCGGGCTGGCTCACCGGCGCACAACGCGCCGAACACATCGGCTTCGGGTCGGTCCTCGGCCCCGACGGGCGGATGCTTCGGACTCGCGTCGGCGCTTCGATCAAGCTCGTCGACCTGCTCGACGAGGCCGTGACGCGCGTTGCGACGATCGTGGCGGAGAAGAATCCTGACCTCGATGACACCACCAGGGCGCAGGTCGCACGGGCCGTCGGGATCGGCGCGGTCAAGTACGCCGACCTGTCCACCGACCGGGTCAAGGACTACACCTTCGACTGGGAGCGGATGCTGGCCTTCGACGGCAACAGCGCCCCGTACCTCCAGATGGCCCACGCCCGCATCCGCTCCATCCTCCGCAAAGCCGGGCCCTGGCACCCCCGCCACAGCGACGATCACGATCGTGGAACCGGCCGAGCACGCCCTTGCCCTCGACCTGCTGGCCTTCAGCGACGTCATCGACCAGGTCGCCGAGACCATGGAGTTCCACCGCCTGGCCGGTTACCTCTACCGGCTCGCCACTGCGTTCACCACGTTCTGGGAACAATGCCCCGTTCTGCGCTCCGAAGGCGGCGTACGCGAGAGCCGCCTCGCGTTATGTGACCTCACCGGGAGGGTCCTACGCCAAGGGCTGGACCTGCTGGGCATCACCGCACCCGAGCGCATGTGAGCCGTGCGTGGCGGCTATCCGAGCGAGGCGACGACCAGATCGGCAGCCTCGGTCGCGCAGCCCCATGACAGGGTCACGCCGGCGCCACCGTGCCCGTAGTTGTGGATCACGTGGAGAGCACCGAGGCGTTCTGCTTCGACGCGTACTTCTGGCCGGGTCGGGCGCAGCCCGACCCGGTGCCCGATGGCACTGGCGTCCCGCAGCCTTGGTTCGACCTCGGCGCAGCGCTTCAGGATTCCGGCTGCCACCGCCGGGTCGGGCTCCATGCTCCACGCCCCTTCTTCAGCCAGCCCGCCAAGGACGACGGTGTCGCCGAAGGGATAGAAGTGGGTCAGCTCAGGCGACAATCCGGTGTCCTCGGAGAAGAACTCGGTGATGCCCGGGTTCTCCACGACAACCAGCTGGCCGCGGATCGGCGCGAGGCTCGGGTCGGGTACCAGGTCGCGAGCCCCGATCCCGGCGCAGTTGACCACGACGGGTGCGGCATCTGACGCCTCGTCAAGGGAACGCACCGTCCGGAGTTCGACGTCGACCCCCGCCGCCCTCGCCCGCTGGAGCAGGTATCCGAGGTAGGTCGGCATGTCGACGAGCGGCGCGATGAAGCGCCAGCCGGTGGCGAACCCGTCCGGCAGCTCACCCGGCTGGCAGAGGCGGAAACCTTCGAGCTGGCCGCCCCAGTCGGGAGGCGGCGTCGGAGTGCGGGATGCCTCGATGCCGGCCAGCAGCCGTACCCCTGATTCGGGGTTGTCGGCGAGCTGGCGCAGCGTCGCGAGCGTGCTTTGGCTCCAGACGGCGACCCGGTCGAGCGGTTCGACCAGGTAGGGACCCCACATCGCGCCGGCCGCGGCGGAGGTCGTTTCCCACGGCATCCGGGCCGTCCAGATCCGGGTACGGATGCCCCGCTCCGCGAGGCAGATCGCGGTGGTCAGCCCTGATACCCCGGCGCCGATCACCAGCGCGTCAACGTCACCTCGGCCCACGAGTCGACCGTAGCGGTCCGGCCCTCGCCACGGCAGGGGCTTCAGGCCGGCTGGCGCGCAAGCGCCGCTTCCAGGTCGGGGAGGAAGTCGGCGACGGTGTGGTTGCGCTTGCGCCGTCGCAGCTCGCGGGCCAGCGTGGCGAGCAGCGCGACGCTACGGGGTGAGCGGACCTGGTCGAGTCGGGGCAGCGCCTGGGCTGCGACGGCGCAGGCGTCGTCGAGTTTGCCGTGGGCGGTGTATCCGAGGGCCAACCAGGCGCCTTCGTACAGGGCGCGGCGCTGCGAGGGTTCGCTGATCGGACGGGCATAGGCGCCGGTGCGCAGCAGGGACTCGCCCTTGCGAAGCAATGCCCGGCCGGGGGCCGACTCGCCACTGCCGACCATGCGCCGTCCGGCGCGGATCATCGAGTATCCGGCCTGGCAGTCGAGGTGTGTGGGGGTCAGGTAGTACATCCAGTCCGGGTCGGTCTCGGAGCGCCGGTTGGTCAGCTGGTCCCGCGAGTCCAGCCAGGTACGTTCACACTCAGTGACGCGGCCCGCGGCAGCGTAACCGTACGCCAGCCGGGACATGACGGACGCCCGGACGCTCGGCGGTGCTCCCTGAGCAGTTCGAGAGGCTGCCTCGCCCAGGACGACACTGTCGTCAGGGTCACCGACCGAGGCGGCCTGGAACGACAGGTCGGCGAGGATGTGCGCCTCCATAGCCCGGTACCCCGCGTCGTGCGCGGCGCGCAGTCCCGTGAAGAAGTACCGCTGCGCCAACCCGTGCTGCCCGGCGTCGAAAGCCATCCAGCCGGCCAGCTGGGTCAGGTCGGAGAGCGCGGTGAGCAGGCGCCGCGTGATTGCCTCCGAGTGCCCACCGTCCCGAAGGACCAGGAGAACGGCGCGCACCTGGGCACCGACGTAGCTGAGGCCGGCCGCCCCGCCGCGTTCGTCATCGAGCAGCTGGAGCTGCGGGACGCTGGCCTCGATCTGCGCAACCAACGGGTCATCCGCGCCGGCGCCCGGCGTCGAGACCAGCCCGTTCGCGGTCTGGGTGGCGAGGTACACGCTGACCGCCCGGGCCAGGGCAGCACCGGTGACCGAGAGGAACAGCCTGCGGTCCAAGAGCCCTCCCAACAGCCAGTCCTCCGCGACCAGCAGCGTGCTCGCCAACGTCCACGGCCGGTTCATGCCGGCGTCCGCCGGCATGAACAGCGTCGTGTCCGCCGCACGACCCTGCCACAGCTCCCCGACGGTGACGACCCGACCGAGGTGCCGCGACAGGACGTACGCGGCGAGCGCGGGTAGCGGATCCCGCGGCAGACCACCCGTGTCCCGCCAGTAGTACGGTGCCGTCTCCGCAACCGTACCCGGGCCGAAGAGGCGGTTCATCTCCCGCGCCAGCGCCCGCGGTGTCAAGCCCGCCTCGGCGAGATGGGCGGCGAGGGGGTGGTTGGCCTGGTCGGAATGGTCCGGCACCGTCGGTCACCCCCATCCACAGCATGTACCGGAACCGTAGCGAAGCGTGCCGATCGATGCGACCCCGAACTTGACGGTCTTGACGCCGCGGTCCCCTCCCCGCCGCCCAGCCGCCCACGGTGTGCTGAATACCCCGCCGGTGTACCGCCATAGGGCTGCACCGGCGGGTGACACACCCCTCCGAACAACGGAGCGACCGATGCGTACTTCAGCGATGACCCAGGCCCCGGTCGCCGTGGGACTGGGAGTTCGACTGGCACCTGACGAACCGGTGCAACTTCTACTGCGAGTACTGCCATCCCCAGATCCGCTACGTGCTCAACCGCAAGCACCTGTCCGAGCCGGATCCCGAGTCGGTGGTACGGCGTTTCGACGAGCTCGGCAGGGTCTGCCTGGTGCACATGTCCGGCGGCGAGCCGTTCATGTTCCCGGGCTTCGTGCCGCTGTGTCAGGGGCTGAGCAAGGGGCACTTCATCAGCATCAACACCAACCTGGCCTCCGACGATGTGGCCGACTTCGCGTCGCGGGTACCGGCTGATCGGGTCGCGAAGATCGTCGCGGCGATCCACATGCCGGAGCGGGAGCTGCGCGGGTTGGAACTGGACGCGTACGCCCGCAACTACCTCGTGCTGCGCCAGGCCGGCTTCGACGTAACCGCCCTCTACGTCCTCTATCCGCCGCTGCTGCGGCGCCTGGCCGACGACATGGACAGCCTGCGTGCGTTGGGCGTGGATCACCTACGGGCCAAGGTCTTCAAAGGGGTGTACGAGGGCGTCCGCTACCCGGAGGGCTACAGCGACGAGCAGAAGGTGCTGATCCTGGCCAACTCCGGGGAGTACGTGTTCAACCGGCCCTACCTCGACGGGATGCTCTCCTTCCAGGGCCAAGCGTGCACGGCTGGGGTCACCTCGTTCAAGGTGACCGTCACCGGTGAGGTTCGCCGGTGCGCCTCGGTACCGACCTCCTACGGCAACCTCTACGACGGCACCTTCCAGCCGGCCCTGGCGAACGAACCATGCCCCGCCCGGCGCGTCCTGGTGCTGTCGCAGTGCCTGTCCTATCTCGTCGACCCACCCGTACGCCCGGAGTCGGGCATCGAGGACGAGGACTGACCATGAAGATCACTATCCAACAGGCGTGCGTGTCCCCCGACACCCAGCCATTCGACGCGGCCGAACGGAAGGGCATCGGCCACCCCGACAGCCTCGCCGACCTCGTCGCCGACACCTTCTCCCGCCGGTACTCGTCCTGGTGCCTGCGCCAATTCGGCGTCGTCCCGAACCACTGGGTGGACAAGGTGAACCTAGTCGGCGCCGTGGCCGAGGTCGGCTTCGGTGGGTACGAAATCCGCAAGCCGGTCGACTGCTACCTGTTCGGCAAAGTCACCGACCAGATCGGCGCCACGCCCGTCCCCGTGGAGGCGATCTTCAACGACGCCGTGTCCACCGTGCTGTCCACGGCGCTCGGCGGCCTGCGGATCCTCGACCACATCCGCCTGCACATCAACAACACCCGTGGCGTCGCCACCGACCACGCGCCCGAGTTCTACCTGCCGACCGCCCCGACACGACTGGCCGGCGTCCTCGCCGAAGAGTCGGTCGCCAACGACACCGTCATCTGCGTGGGCGCCAGCCGGCGCGGGCTTGCGGCCGACCTCGCCGCCCGCCTGGAAACCCACATCACCAGCACGGCGTTCCGGCACGTGTTCCCCGCGGTCGGTACCGACGTGAAGGTGATGGTGGTCCGGGTCGGCACCGAACTGGACATCACCGCGGCGATTCCCTGCCACCCCGAGCTGGTCCCCTCGTGGGAGGCGTACCGGGCCGCCCTCGGTGATGTACAGGCCGTACTGTCGGCCGACCTGAAGCGGCTGCTGGACCAGGAACCGAGAGCAGCGGCCATCACCGGGGTCACGTTTCAGCTCAACACCAAGGACCTTCCCGGGAGGGGCTACCTGGCGCCGTTCGGCACGTCGCTGGGCAAGGGCGACTGCGGGGCGGTCGGGCGCGGCAACCGGTACAGCGGCGCGATCGAACCGCTGCGGCCAGCCAGTTGCGAGGCACCGGCCGGGAAGAACCCGATCCACCACGTGGGGAAGATCTACACCGCGGTCGCGGCCGAGGCCGCCCAGCGCATCTTCAACGACACCGGGCTGTACGCCGAGGTGACCATCGCGGCCCGCAACGGTGGCCGGCTCACCTCACCGGCCCACGTGCTGGTCGCGCTTGACCGCGACCCGGGAACGGGCACGCTGACGACGATCGATCGGATAGTGCGGTGGAGCATCAGCGGCGCGGCCGGCTTCAAGGACCACTTCCTCGCCACCGACCCGATTGCCCGGTTCCGCGACGGCGGGCTGTCGTGACCGCCCTGACCACGGTCCACGAGGACCACCTCGCGACGCTGCGCAACATGCCGGCGGTCATCGACGCGGAAGGGCTGCGCATCGGTCAGCAGTACGTGATGTTCTTCGCCGAGGCCGCGCTGATGCGCCGGCACGTCACGTATCTCGTCGACGGGGTCGCCCGGCCGGATGTACTGGAGATCGGCCTGGGTCTCGGCGTGTTCGCCCAGCAGCTCGTCTCCGTCGGCGTGAACTCCTACACTGCGGTCGAGCCCCTGGAACAGGTGGCCCGCCTGGCACGGCACCGGGTCCTGTGGGAGTACAGCGACTCCGTGACCGTCCTGACCGAGCCCTGGCAGCTGCTGACACTGCCGGCCGATGCGTACGACGCCATCATGTACGACACCTGGCCGCCTGATGGGTACGCCGACGCCGACTTCGCCTGGTTCGTCGAGCAGGTCGCGGTGCCCTGCCTGCGCCCGGGCGGCCGGTTCAGCTTCTTCCACAGCGGCGACACCCTCGGTTCCGCGCGCCGTGCGGTCCTCGACCGGCATTTCGTCAACTGGACCGCGCATCCGTACACCATGCCGCTGCCCGAGACCCCGGTCCACTGGACCAAACCCACGCGGGACTTCCTCATCCCGATCGCCACAAAGGGAGGCCGCTGACATGCGAGCCCTGCAGCTCAGCCCGGACACACCTCAGACGTTCGCCGACAACGGATACCTCATGCTGCCCGACCTGGTGCCCTCTTCCGCGCTCGACCAGCTGCGCGCCGAGACCGACCGGGTCCTGTGGCGGCTGCTGAGCCGGATGGTCGCGACCCGGACGCTGGATCCCCGCATCACCTGGTGGCGACTGACCTCCGGTCATCCGTACGTCCTGAAGATCAAACCGGTCCTCGACCTCGCTCCGGAAGCCGCCGCGGTCGCCCGTGGCGCCGAGTCCGGTCGCTTGGCCGCCGATCTGCTGGGTGGGCCCGGCCGGTTGATGGAGGACAAGCTGATGATCAAACAGAAGGTGAACGTCGCCGCCGGCTGGGCGGCGCTGCCGGTACTCGGCGAGGAGGTATGCAAGCACACCGACGCCGCCTACTTCGAGGCCCGCGGATACGACCGGGTCCTGACGGTCGCTCTTTGCCTCGACGACTGCACCGACGAGGCTGGAGCGCTGATGGTCTGGCCACGAACGCACAGGCAGGCCGTCGAACAGGTTCCCACCCCTGACCGGGGACCCGTTGTCCCGGACCACGCCGCACCCGACGCCGACGCGGTTCTGCTGGAGGCACCGGCCGGTACCGTCCTCGTCTGGGACGCGCGGCTGGTTCACGCCAGCGGTCCCAACCGCAGCGGCAGCCCTCGCCGCCTTCTCGTGCTCGGCTACACGCCTGCCGACTCCGACGCCGGGTGACCAGATGCAGATCCTCGTCCTCGGCGGTACCCGGTTCATCGGCCGGCACCTCGTCACCGAGGCACTGGCCCGAGGCCACGAGGTGACTCTCCTGTGCCGGGCCCGTACACCATCACCATTCGTCGGCATCGTCCGCCACGTCGTCACCGACCGACGCGCCCCTACCGAGGAAGCCAGGCACGTACTCGCCGAAGCATGGGACGCGGTCATCGACACCTGCGCGGCCGATGTCGACGACTTGCGCCCCACCACTCCGCTGCTGCGCGGTGCCGGCACGTACGTGCTGCTGTCGAGCTGCGGCGTCTACCGGCCCGGCACCACACGGTTGACTGAGCGCTCAGCGACGATCCATGCCGAGCTGACCAACCCGACCAGGGCATCCGCCACCCGCAAGCTTCGGTGCGAGCGCTACCTGACCCGGCACATTGCCCGCGCCGGTGGTCGGCTACTTGTGGCACGCCTGGGTGTAGTTGTCGGCGCGTACGACTACAGCGACCGACTGGCCTACTGGCTCGAACGCGCCCTCCGCGGCGGCGAACTGCTCGTACCGATGCACCCCGAGCAGCCACTGCAACTCATCGACGCCCACGATGTCGCGCGCTTCCTGCTTGACACCACCGCGTCCACCCTGACGGGCGTCGTCAACGTGGCCGGACCGCACGGGACCGCACGCGTCGTCATCGATGCGATCACCGAATGCGCCGGCGGGCTCGCGGTCCCGCAGTGGGTCGGTGAGGACTTTGCGCTACACCACGGGCTTCGGCCTTGGACGCAGGTACCGCTGTGGCTGGCCTCGTCCACCCCGGAACGGGCACTCATGAACGTCGACAGCTCGCTCGCGGTCGCCGCCGGCCTAACCTACCGGCCGCTTTCCGACACCCTCACCGATTGCCTTACCTGGCAATCGGTCCGGCGCGACTAGTCGCAGCGGTGGCTTGATCACGCCCGAGAACTCGAACTCCTTCGACAGCGGCAGGACTGACGGGATGCTTCCGTACACTCAGCTCCCGCCCTTCTACTCCCAATGGGGTGAGGACAGATGGCTGGCCGAACACCTTCACCTTCCTGAGGCCGGCGCCTTCGTCGACGTCGGTGCCGGCGACGGCGTCCGCGGCAGTAACAGCCTCTACTTCGAGAACCTCGGCTGGCGCGGTGTCTGCGTCGATGCCGACCCCCGCAACCACGAGCGGCTCGGCCAACGTACGTGCGCCATCGAAACCTGTGCCGTGGCCAGCCTCCGCGGCATCCGACCGTTCGGGATGTACGCCCACAAGCCCTCATGGTCCGGCCTCGACCGACAAGGCACCGACTACCAGCAGGTACCCGTGCTCTGCCGCACCCTGGAAGAACTGCTCCGACAACACGATATCGACCAGATCGACCTACTCAGCATCGATGTCGAAGGAACCGAACTCGACGTCTGGGATTCCTTCGAACCAGCCCTACACCGGCCCTCGATCGTTATCGTCGAGTTCGACGACCAACGCCCAGAGCGGCACCGCGACGCCATCCTGGCCCACCTCAGCACGGACACCTACCGGCTCGTCCACGAGACACCCGCCAACCTCATTCTTCGCCGCACCGACCGGTCCTGGCCCAGGCGCCGATGACCGCGGCGGACATGAGCATCACCGGGCTGCTCCACGCCGCCATCGCAGATGGAAAGGCCGTCGTCGTCTGCGGCCGAATCGACGACGCGGCAGCCTGGCGCCAACTGCTGGTCACCATCGCCGAGCAGAGTCTCGTCATCGCGCTCGACGAGGCAGCTCGTATCCAGATGGCCAGCCCAGTCGCGGGGGCGACCGCTCAACTCGGGTGGCAACACGACGCCGTCGCCGGTCTCGGCGGCTCAGGTTGGCTCGCCGAGCAGGCCGACGCGTTCGATCCCTACGGTAACGCGGTGCTGCTTCTGCCGGACCCTCTCGACCCGCATCACGCCGGCTCCCGTCGCCGACTCGGACGACGACCCGCAGTCGGACGCCTACTCGAAGACAAGACCGTCGTCGACACCTTCTGGGACACCATCGGGATCCTCCGGGCACCCTCGATCGTCGCCGACCTACCAACCGACGTCCGTGCACTCGCCGCCGCCGTGGACGCTGGTACGGGAGTCGTCTGCTCCTATCAGCCCCGCGGATCCGGACCCGCGGCTGGCGGGGACGGCATCTGGTGGTGGAGAACAGGCGATCCGCCGCCACCGGGAGCGCCCGATCAGGGCTGGGGTGGGATCCGGGTCAGGATGATGCCGATGCTGGAGGGGCTTCCCGTACGACTGCACGGGCTCGTACTCGCCGACCGCGTCGTGAGCTTCCCACCGATGGAGATCGTCACGCTTCTCCGGCCGGAGCGAGGCACCTTCCTGTGCGCCGGCGCGGTACCCACCATCGGTCCCGACCCCGACCTGTTGGCCACTACTGATCGGATCGGCACCGGCCTACGTACCCGGTACGGCTACCGAGGTGCCTTCTCCGCGGACGGCATCCTCACGGCGGACGGCTTTCGACCCACCGATCTCAATGCCCGACTGACATCGGCGATGGAACCCGCTCCGCCCGAGACCCGCGTACGACTCCATGCTGCCAACCTCCTTGTGCGACATGGCGTGGAGCCAGAGGCGAACGAACTCGAAGCGGTCGTAGGCCAAGCCTTCGAGCAGCGCGACGCATACACGATCTACACCGCCGCCCCTCAACTGGCCGAGGGAGTACCACGACATCTTCGCTTGCGGTGGCACGGACGCCACCTGGCCGTTGCGAACGGAAAGCCCGCCGACGGGCACCTGACCGTCACACGCTCCCACCGTGGATGCCAGCTCACCGCGCAGCTCATGGTTGACCGGCTTCCCACACCTGGCCCGCTCGGGCCCCTTGCAGCCGAGATCTTTCGCCTCATCGACCGCACCCTGGGTACCGACTTCGGCCACCTGACACCCCACCAGCCGCCCAGCCGCCCGGACACCGAGTGGACGGAGCCGCCCACCGCCCCGGCATTATGGCGGGATTCGCAGTAGCGGTAGCGGCGAGCCATCGCCTATCGTTGGGGGCAGGTTTGTTCCGTCGGCCCGTCAAATGGATACTTCAACCTCATACAACTCCAGCCGTAGTGCTGCGCCGCGCACTTCATGAACGCCCGTAGCCGGATCCGAATTGCCGGCGGGCTGTTTGCGCATGATGGCGATCTCGCTGATTTGCGAACTCTCTTCCTCGTTGACGACGGGCCGTTGACATTCATCAACATCGGTTCATCGCCGCTCCGTGCTGCCCAAGGCACGGTTCGGCGCTGCGCCGGGTCAGCGAAGAGGAGAACCGTGACAGATCGGTATGTAGTGGGGTTGGACCTTGCTGCGGGCCGCGAGGTCCACGTGGATGACGCGCCCGTGCTCTACTGGTACAGCAAGGGCTATAGCGGCGACCACAGCCTGGTGTGCCTGCACTGCTACGAGGTCAGTGGCACCATGCCCGGTGCGATCGTACCGCTGGTTGTGAAGGGCAAGTTGCACGGTAAGCGACGCCCGTACTTTGCCCATCCTGCCCACGCGGCTCCAGTGGGCGGGCATCGGCCCGAGTCTGTATGGCATGCCGAGGGCAAGCAGTTACTGGCCTCGTGGGCGCGCGGCCAAGCTGGCTCTGCCGAGGTCGTCGTCGAATACTGGACCGCCGACAGGCGTCGGCGCAGCGATGTCGCGGTCCGGTTCGCCGACGGTTCTCGCGTAGCGATGGAGGTGCAGTACAGTCCATTGCCCGATGCAGTGTGGCTGCGGCGACATCACGACTACGCCGCTCTGGGTATTCACGACCTATGGTTCTGGCACGCGCGGCTCGGTCCCCAGCGCATCGTATTGGAACATGGGAAGGCGCCGTGGACGTTAGACGTGCCAGCGCGGGAGCTGGGAGCCCTGCTCGGCCAGCGGCACGAGCCGGACGAGCGGTGGTGGCAACAACGGCCGGAAACCCTGACCCTGCACCATCCGCCTTGCCCGGCAGATGACATCACCATCCGTCGGCTGCCCCTGTCGCAGTACACTCTCACGGCCGAAGGGCTGCTGCTGCCGCCCGCACTACGGGTCGAACTAGACGACATCGTCCGCGTCACAGCCGAACACCTCGACCAGGCCAGGAGCCTACGGGCGGAGTTGGACCGGCTGGAGCGGGACCTCCTCGGGTCGACCCGATCGGCCAGGCCCGCGTCGCAACAGACGCCATCCCGAGTGATCGCATGCAAGTAGACACGGTGGAGCATGCAGCGGAGACGCCTGGTCTTTGGTGAGCCGCACAGGAAGGAACGCCGCATCGGGGGCTTCGGCCGGCCTCGGCCAGACCAGTGCAGCCTTGGAGCGTCTACGCTTGCGGACCGTAGCGTTCGATGCGCGCCAACTGTTGGTCGATGCCGGCGACCTCCCCCGATTGGGCGCCGAACAGGCGGGCAAAGTCGTTGCGCAGTGCGGTTAGTTCCGATCTCGCTTCTTGGAAGTTTCCAACGACGGCCAACAGGAGTGCGATTTGCTGTCGCGCTTCGAGGCTGCGGTGATTGTCGTCTCCTTCACGCCGTCGCCAAGCAGCGAGGAAGGTCTGCAGGAGTTCGAGTGCTGCGGTAGGTTCGCCGAGCGCCGCGTGGCAGAGGGCCATCTGGTACTGACAGTGCAGCACGTCCTCGTCCTCGGGGCCGTACTGACGGGCAAGGCTTCGCCCCGCCGATTCAAACTCGATCAGCGCCTGGCGATGGTCGCCGGCGAGGAGGAAGGCACTTGCCAGCGTGAGCCGAAGGTCGGCGAGAACCCTCTCAGGGCCACCACGCGCAAGTGCCGCACTAAGCGCATCGATGGCCTGCGTGAACTGGTCGGCCTCGATGAGGGTTGCGGCGAGCTCGCGAGCTGCGTCGGCCTCGGTCTCACTGATCGGATTGTCCGAGGCGGTATGGGCAGTGCGAATAGTCTTGGTCGCCGACGAAGCGGCGGCCATTGGCCGCACGAAGGGTAGGCACGGGTCGAGTTCGTCGCGGCCAGCGAGCTGGCTCAGGGTCATGGTGTACGGCAGTAACGCGACGTATACGTACTCGGCGTCGGGTCGCTGCTCGGCCTGCTTGGCGAGCATCGACAGCACGAGGGCCTCGATCGGCTCGGGTACCTGGGGGCGGACGGTCCGTACCGGCGGAGGAGGTGTACGCACGTGATGCTCGGTCACCGACATGCTAGGTGAGTCGCGGAACGGCGGCGCGCCGGTGAGCATCTGGTGCAGCACACAGCCCAAGCCGTAAATGTCGGCCGCTGGCCCCACAGCGCTGTTGAACACCTGTTCGGGGGCCATGTACGGGGGCGTGCCGACGGTCTGTCCGATCCGGGTGAGCCGGGTGGTCTCGCCCCCGTCGCGCAGTGCTGCAACACCAAAGTCGAGCACCTTGACGATGCCGCCGGTGGTGATGAACAGATTGCGCGGCTTGATGTCTCGATGCACGACCGACAGCCGGTGTACCTCGACCAGTACGGCCGCAATCTGCGCGCCGATCGCGGCGACCCAGGACACCGGCAGCGGATCATGTACGTAGTCGGTCTCGTCGATGATGATGCCAACCTCGGCACCCTGCAGGAGCTGCATCACCAGGTACAGGCCACCGGTTGCCTCGTCTTCGCCAGCGTCGTGCACGGCCGGGATCCCGGGACTGGTCAGCCCGGCTGTTGTACGCACCTCACGCAGGAATCGCAGCCGAGCGGTCTCCGCAGCCGCCTCCAAGTCCACGCGGATCGAGTCGCTGATCGCGCCGAAGACCGCCGCTCCGATAGCCGGTTGCTTGAGCAACTTCACGGCGACGCGCCGGTCCAGCCGCAGGTCGTACCCGGCCCAGACCTCGCCCATCCCGCCCTGGCCGATTGGGTGATCCAGCCGGTACCGTCCCGCGATGATCTTCGAGGCGAAACCGTCCACATTGTCGGTCACAATCCGTCAGCCTGACAGCACGGATCAACCCTCGGCAAGAGGCGGCTGCTCCGTTGCAATGCGGAGGGCGTCCGAACTCGCGCCAAGCAGGCGGCGCTCTGTCGCCCGGCGGGCGGGCCGGTGAATGAGGTCGTACGCCTGCTTGCGAGCAACCTGGGTGAACGCCTCCTTGAACACCTTGTCGTCGAAGAAGCGCCGGAACAGGTCGCCATTTGATTCGGCTCGATCGATGACGACCTGCTCCCAGTGATCGTCGAAGACCTGGCCGAACTTGTCGAAGTCGTTGACCAGCCCGGCCTGGGCGATGCCCGGGTTCTCGGCGGCTGCGACGATCTGCTGTCCGGCCCAGATCTGATCGGAAGTACCCAGATCCAGGCCGAAGAGTTGGTTCAAGTCGGCGATCACCTGCGCGAGCGGTACCTCCTCCACCTCCCGTTGTCCCGGTGCGTCCCGCTGGAAGCTGGGTAGTTTCTGCTCGACGGCCGGTTCTAGGCTGACGTCGCTCTCGCCTTTCTTGACGATCCGCAGGTGGGTGAGGTCTACCTGGCCGATGTCGACCCCGGCGTTGTGCCGCCGGGGCAGGCGCTGCCACAGGAACCGACCGAAGAGGTACAGCGCGAGCAGGTCGCCGTCGCCATATCCGATCACTTGGGACAGGAAGCCGTACGCGCGGATGTAGTCGTTGAGTTCGGCCCGGAAGTCCTCGGCGGTGTCAGGATCGGACTCCACCAGGCTCGCGAACCGGTCACAGGCTGGCTCCGTCAGCCGGTACAGCTTCGCGTGTGCCTTCTCCAACTGATTCTGGGTGGCCGAGGACCTTTCGGCTTCCAGATATGCCTGACCGAACCACTCGATCTCCGAGCGATTCAGCAGCTGATACCCCATCAGCGCCTGTTCCTTGGTGTAGAGCAGGTTCGGGTCAGTCGGCTCGGCCAGCGTGGTTTGGAAGTACGGCGCGAACGCCGCCTGGATGTGCTCGGCATCGTTGGTGAAGTCCAGCACGCACACGTCGTCCTGGCTCTTCAGCGGATGTATACGGTTGAGCCGAGACAGGGTCTGAACGGCGTGTACGCCGACTAACGGTTTGTCCACGTACATCGTGGTCAGCAGCGGTTGATCGAACCCGGTCTGGTACTTCTCGGCCACCACCAGGATCCGGAACTCCTGCTGGTTGCGGGATGCCGCGTACTTGTCGTCCGCCCGGACGTACTCGAAGTGCATCGGCAGGGCCGCCTCGGAGAAGCCGTTGAGCTTGTTCTCGGTGTACTCGATGCCATCCAGCTTGATCGTGCCGGAGAACGCCACCAACGTGCCGCAGTCGGTGAAGGCCCGCATGGCGATGTACGAGCGGATTGCCTGATACAGGCGTACCGCGTGCTCGCGGGACCGGGTCACCACCATCGCCTTGGCGCGGCCGCCCAGCCGAGGCATGGTGTGCTCCCGAAAGTGATCCACGATGATCCGCGCCCGCTGCTCCTGGGAGGTGGGGTGCAGCTCGGCCGCCCGTACCAGCTTCGCCTTGGCCTTGCGCGGGTCGACCTGCTTGTCCGCCTCTTCAGCGGCTGCGTTCTTCAACCGCCAATAGGTCTGGTACGTGATGTAGTTCTGCAGCACGTCGAGGATGAAGCCCTCCTCAATGGCCTGGCGCATCGAGTAGACGTGGAACGGCCGCAGCGTGTTCGACGTGTCCCGGGTGCCGAACAGCTCCAGTGTCTTCTGCTTCGGTGTGGCGGTGAACGCGAAGTACGACAGGTTCGGGTGCCGCCCGCGTGCCAGCGCCGCCGCGGTCAACGGATCGGCTTCCTCGTCGACCTCGTCGCTGCCCAGCCGGCCGAGCGCCTTCTTCAGCGCGTTCGCCGACTCGCCGGACTGCCCCGAATGCGCCTCGTCGATGATCACGGCGTAGCGCCGGTCGCTTACGCCGCTCACCTTGTGCAGCACGAACGGGAACTTCTGGAGCGTGGTGATGATGACACGAGCGGTCTGACCGGTCAGCGCCTCGGCAAGTTGGCTAGAGTCCTCGTCGATACGCTGCACGACACCGGCAACATGCTCAAACTGATAGATGGTGTCCTGCAACTGCTTGTCCAGCACCCGCCGGTCCGTGATGACGACAACCTTGTCGAAGATCGACTGGTTGGTGCCTAGCCCAGCGGCCCGCGCCTCCACGTCGATCGCCCCGGGGTCCTCCGGGGTGTGCAATGACGACAAGCGATGGGCCAGCCATGCAATGGTGTTCGACTTCCCCGAGCCGGCCGAGTGCTGGACCAGATAGTTGTGCCCGACCCCGTGCGCCGCCGCATGCGCCGTCAGCTCGCGCACGGCGTGCCACTGGTGCAGCCTCGGGAAGATGAGCGGCAGGGTGTGCGCGGCCCCTGGCCGGTGCACCGGTGCCTTGCCCTTTTTCAGGTTCTCGTCTTCGACATGCAGGAACCGATGGACGAGATCGAGCCACGCGTCCCGCTGCCACACTCGCTCCCACATGTATGAGGTGGAGTAGCGACCGTCGAGTGCGAGCGGGTTGCCGGCGCCCCCGTCGCGACCAGGTCCGGCGGTGCCGGTGTTAAAGGGGAGAAACCGGGTCTTGTCGCCGGCCAGGCGCGTGGTGATGAAGACCAAGTCGGGGTCGACGGCGAAATGCACGAGGGTGCGCCGGCCGAACAGCAGTTCTTTGGGGTCCCGCTCGGTGCGGTACTGGTCCTTCGCGTTCTCGACATCCTGGCCAGTGAACGGGTTCTTCAGCTCGGCGGTGGCGAGCGGTATTCCGTTGAGGAACAGGGCCAGGTCGACTGACTTGTTCGGGTTCTTGACCGAGAAATGCAGCTGGCGCACCAACGTGAGCCGGTTCGCGACGTAGTCGACGAGCGCGTCTTTGGCGAGGGTGTGGCTCGGCCGGAAGTACGCGAGCTTCATCGTGACGCCCCGGTCCTTCACGCCGTGGCGCAGCACGTCGAGCGCGCCTCGGGCGTCGATCTGCGCGGCGAGCAGCTTGGCGAACTCCCGCTGTGCCGCGTCCTGCCCGCCGTAGGCGGTGATCAGTCGTTCCCACTTCTTGGCTTGAGTAGCGCCGATGAATGTGTAGAGCTGAGCCGTATCGAGCCCGAGGTCACGCCGGCAGTCAGACGATGCGCCGAGAAGCCAGCCCGAGTCCAGCAGGCCCAACTCGATGGCGTCCTCAAACGACTTCTCGTCGTACGCCTTGCTCACGTCGCCCCCTCCCCACGTCACTCGCAGATCAGCCGCTCGACGTCGCGCCAAAGCTTGTCAAACGACGGTGCCCGATCCCGTGCCGCCTTCAGGTCGAAGCGTTGGGTCAATGCCGCCTGATCGGCGGTCTCTTTGTACGGCCGCCCCGGCCGGTTCCGGCTCAGCCACTCCTTCGCGCCGCTGATTGACTCCGGATCCGGAGGCGGCTCAAGAGCCGCCGGGAATGCCCGTTGACCGGAAAGCGATTGGGCCGCCGCCAGAAACCACGCCTCGTACTCCCGCTTCGCCAGCACGACAGCTACCCTCCTGTCCGGCCGAGCCGCTTGCGCTCGCGCGAGCAGATCCGGTCCAAGCCGTGCAGGGCAGTCATCATCTGCGTCGATCAGCACCAATACGCCACCCGGGCCGGACAGACGGTCGCCCTGTACGCGCACGACGTCCTCAAGAACCCCCGGCCGAATCAAGCTGTGTCGGTTGGCACGGTACGGCCGCGGCACGTCGACATACAACGCTGGCGACAACTCCGCCACGATCCGGCGTAGCAGCACCGGAAGCGCCCCGACTTCGCCATGTCCCTCGACGACCGCAGCGATGGTTACCGTCATTGCCTAGCCGCCAGATCTGGAGACGTACCTGCACCAGCGGGCATTTCAGGCGTGATCTGCCCAGCTCTCATCAACTCTCCAGCGGTGAACCGACCTTCCCTCAAGGCCCGCAAACTCGCGGCATTGACGTCCCCGATGACCGTTATGCCCGCATCGCTGCTCACGGCGCGAATGATCGATGGATCGACATCGTCACGGTCAACCAGGTCATCGCTCTGGGTCGTCACAATCACCTGCACCCGCTCGCTCGCCTCAGTCAGCGCATCGAAGAGCACGCCGGCGGCCGCCGGATGTAGCGCCACCTCCGGCTCCTCAATACCAACCAAGGAGGTACGACCCTCCAGTACCGACGGCTGGAACAGTGCGGCCAACACCGCCGTAGCTCGGATAGTGCCCTCAGATACCGCCTCCGGGCCAAAAGCGATGGAGGTACCCTCCCGCCCGGTACGGTTACGGACCTCTACGGTGACGTAACTGCCTTCGAAGCGTCGGTTTACGCTGTCCAACCACGGCGCGACCGCGCCCAGGTAGCTGTCCATCCTCTCCTTGATATCCGGATGCTCCTCCGCGATGGCACCCAACACGTCGCCCAGGTGTTCACCGCTTCGCCCCAATGGCGCCCCTTCCGACTGCGATTGCAATTGCCGCATCGCCGAGGATTCGAAGCTGTAGAACGCCATCCCCTGTAGCGCGGCGAACAGGGGCGCCAGGTTCGGCCGTGCACTGGCCAACGGAAGGTACAACCGATCCGGTTCGATCACCTGGCTGCCGTGGAGTGTCGATGGATCCCGGACCGCACCACGTTCGGCCCGGAACCCCTCCGGCGGGCCGCCTGCCCAGGTCAGTACACAGTCTTCGTGCATCACCTCGAACCGACGCTGGCCGCGCTGCTCGCGACGAGCGATCCGGAAGCCGTACGTGCCGTGCGCCCACTGCTCGGGTCGTGGACCCCACGGCACGGTCACCTCCAGGTCGATCTGGAACCACCCGGTCGACTCGGGAACTCGCCGCAGGATCTCGGACAATCCGCCCCGTGCCTCAATCGCGTGCGCGGGGGCGGCCGACAGAGCATCGGCGACGAAGGCAAGCGCATCGACAAAGTTGCTCTTGCCAGTGCCGTTGGCTCCTATAAGGACTGTCAACGGTCCGAGCGCCACGTCACACGAAGCGATGCTCTTGTAGTTGGTTAGCCGCACCCGGTTGATCCACGGGAGTGGTCTCGCGTTCACGCCATCGCCATCCTTATTGCCGTCACGTTGATCTGCCCCATCACCACCGCCGTTATTACGGCCTGTCGACGCTCTGTCAGCAGTGCCAGTTGAGCCTCGATCGCATCAACAAGCGAGTCTATCTGACGGTTGGTGTTCCGGATTGTGGAAACGATGCTTCGCTGCTCCTCGATGGGAGGCAGTGGAATGCGGAGCATCTGGAGATCGGGCACGTATATAGTCTTGTGAGTCGAGCCCATTGCCAGCCGTCCCAGGAGATCGCCTCGCATTGCCCGCAGACACCAAAGAAGATAGAACGGGTCCAGCCTAGGCCCGCAAGTCCACGTGACGAAGTCCTGACTGGTCGCCATGTCGTTGCCCATGACACCCGAATATCCTGCCGATGCCGTGCGGCACAGCACTACAGTGCCCTCCGGATGGAGTTCCGCGGAACTATTAGCTATGCCCACATGACTAATCTTCTCGCGCGTCTCGAAGATTACTTCGCGACGGTCGTCACGCACCTGGCTGATCTCCCCCGTGGTAATCCAAGGTATCGTGCAATCGGTCCACCATTCGGGGTGCGAGCGGCTTGGAGTGTGTCCGCTCCCCATTTGGGCTGCAAGGCTGAGCTTGACCGTTCGCCATTTGGCGGGAAGCGTCGACGCCCACGGCAGATTAGACGGGCGCCGATCCTCAATCGAACCGCCTGTAACTGCGTGATGTATGCCGCTCACCCGCCGCTCTTGAAGGCGATCGAGCGCGGAATTCAGAGTAGAGAGGACGTTGTCGAGGCGGGCGGTTTCCTCATCAAGGAAGTCGGCGACTCGGCGTTGCTCAACAAACGGAGGGCACGGGATTGGAAGATCGAGGATCTTCGAGCTACTGGTTGATGCAAGGTTGGTTGTTTTCGTTCCACTGCTTTCGAAATAGTGTCGACTATTGGACGACTGCGTCACATATGCAAGGTACCTTGCATCAAGAACGCCCGCGTGTGGCCGAACGGCGAAGACGTGATTCTGATGTAAACAGACAGGAATTTCGCCTCGCCACACTGTGCCGCGACCTAGTTTGTCAAGGTCACCACCTTCGGTCATTAAGACGTCGCCAGGTCGCAGCATAGTTGACGCAGCGATACTCCTAGGCACGCTAATCTCGGCAACATTGTCAAGGTTCAGCCACCCAGCCTGGACATTAGCCACGCGCAGGTAAGGATGTGTAACCGCATCGCCTGTAACCTCTCGCGATCCATCGACCGTCAGCCCACTCTGCAAACGACATACGCGCCTGAGCCGAAGAACTGGCCATGTCATCCGATTACCTCACCAAGGAGAGTCTGAATCCTGGCTTCGAGAAGCTTTAATTCAGCGTCGATCTCTGCAAGCGGCCGCGGTGGGGCGTAAACGTAGAAGTACCGGGTGAACGGGATTTCGTATCCTATCTTCGCGCGTACCGTTTCCTTGGTTTTGGAGTCCTTGATCCCGGCGACCCAGGCGTCCGGAACGTGGGGCACCACTTCACGGGCGAAGTATTCATCAATGTCCTCGGCCAACGGTACGTTCTCATAGTCGCGGAGGTCCGGATCCGGCTCGGGCATTCCCTTCTTCACTTGTACTTCGCCGTCGGGGTCCGCGATCGAGATCGCCGCCCAGAGTGTCTTCTCCAGGACAGTAGCGGACAGATGTCCTGCAATGGCGATCACTGAGTGTAGCCGTTCCTTCGCCTCTGCGCGGGTCCCCCAAGTTGTTCCGAGCAACGGCTTGAGCGCGTCTACGAGCTGCTCGGCTCCGGGGATCTCAGAGGCAGAAAGCACCGCCAAGGCGTCGTCGGTGACCTCGAAGCGGAGCTTGAGCGGACGATCGACCGTGATGCGCTGGTACCCGAAATCCTCGTTGTTGAATACCTTCACCTTGCTGTGACGCTCGTGCTCCGGGTCTGCCGCGATCGACAGCGCCTCGCCGTACAACCTAGTGATGTGCCGGATCTGGTCGTCAGTGATGTACTTGCGTTTGTCGCCTAGGGACTTGCGCATCTTGGCCCAGTGGTCGCGGACGTCGAGCAGGATCACCTTGCCCTTGTGGGCCTCGTCCTTGCGGTTGGTGAGGATCCAGAAGTAGGTGGAGATGCCCGTGTTGTAGAAGAGCTGGTCCGGCAGGCCAACGATCCCCTCCAGCAGGTCGTGCTCCAGAATCCAGCGCCGGATCTCCGACTCACCGGAGCCGGCCGCGCCGGTGAACAGCGGCGAGCCGTTGAAGACGATCGCGACGCGACTGCCGCCGGTACCGTCCTGGTTGACCGGCTGCATCTTGGCAAGCATGTGCTGCAGGAACAGGAACGAGCCGTCGTTGATGCGAGGCAAGCCCGCGCCGAAGCGCCCGGCGTACCCAAGGCTCTTGTGCTCGTCCTCGACTTCCTTCTGGACCTTCTTCCACTCCACGCCGAATGGGGGATTCGCGAGCAGGTAGTCGAAGGTTTTGCCGCTGTGCCCGTCGTTGCTGAAGGAGTTGCCAAACACGATCCGGCTCGGGTCCTGGTCTTTGATCATCATGTCCGAGCGGCAGATGGCGTAAGACTCAGCGTTGAGTTCCTGGCCGAAGAGGTATACCCGCGCCTGTGGGTTCTGGCGTTTGATGTGCTCCTCGGCGGCTGAGAGCATGCCGCCGGTACCGCAGGCAGGGTCGAGGACGTTGATAACCTTCGCGGGATCGGTCAGCCGTTCGGCATCTGGAGCAAGCAGGATGTTGACCATCAACTCGATGACCTCACGCGGCGTGAAGTGCTCACCGGCCGTCTCGTTCGAGATCTCGGAGAACTTCCGGATGAGCTCCTCGAAGACGTACCCCATCTGGTGGTTGTCGACCTCGGCGGGGCTCAGGTCGACCTCGGCGAACTTCGCCACCACCTTGTACAGCAGACCGGCCGCGTCCAAGCGAGCGATCTGCACGTGGAAGTCGTACTTCTCCAGGATCTCTCGCGCGCTCGGGGAGAACCAGTTGAGATAGTCGGTGAGATTCTTCAGCACGTACTGGGGATCGGCCTTGATGCTTCGGAAGTCTTGGTCGGACAGGTTGTAGAAACGCAGGCCGGCCGCCTTGCACAGCAGAGTGTCCTTGTCCTCCACGTCGTACTTCTTGTCGGCCGCCCACACCCGCTCTCTGGTCGGAGTCATCACGCAGTCGAGGCGGCGCAGCACGGTGAATGGCAGGATGACCTTGCCGTACTCCGACTGCTTGTAGTCGCCGCGCAGCAGGTCAGCCACCGACCAGATGAAGTTCGCGAGTTCGGTGTGGGTCGGCAAGGTTATTCGCCTTTCTCGGTAAGCGTCGAGGCTGGGCTGAGGGCGCCGGCGGCCAGGCCGTCGGCGACCAGCTTCATGATGTCGGTACTAGTGGCGGACGCGGCGCTAAGAATCGCGCTGAATTCGTGGAGTTGCCGGAACAGCGCACCATAGCGGCGTTGTTCGCCGATCGGAATGCGGGGGACCTTGGCGCGCCGCACGTCGTATCGCTGGACGGAGCCCAACGAGGCGGCCCAGTGGGTGTTCGTATCGCGGCGCAGGAACCCGGCGAGAAACCACGGGTCGAGGACGACGGGATCGGGACGCAGATGAAACACCTGTGCTCCGGGTACGGCGCCTGCCTGCGCCTCTGCGACCACGCGGGCGAGTAGCCGGTGACCAATCATGGGTACGACGACATCGCCTGCCCGGAGAGTCGCCGGCCTCGCGGCCGCCTCCGATGCGGGCATGCGAGTGGACGGTGGTTCGCCGGTCACGATGTCGCGAGCGCTCCACACCGGTACGGTCCGTTCACCCTCCGACTCAGTATGCGGCGCCTGCCCGATGGCGATGGTCAGCGCACTGGTACGTACAAGGTCACCCAACGCGATCAGCGGGAGGTTCACCGGGTCCGGCACGGGCTCGAAGCGGGGTAGCAGACCCGGGAGTTCGCTCAGGTGGCCCGCGAGGCGGTCGCGAATCCGCATGACGTTGATGCCGTCGACCGGGCGTTGCTCACTGTGGAGCCGCCTGGAGGGGTTCAGATCGACCTCGTCATCGAGGAGATCCATGACTCGCAACAGCCTTGCGGTCATGGCCGGCGTTTCGGCGATGTCCTTACCGCCGTCGAGCGCCGCGAGCGCGGCCACCAGGGCGTCCGAGAACTCGTTCCATCCTGCCGTTGGGCTGACGTCGCCGCGGGACGTAACGGTCGTTGGCACGCGGTCGGCGAGCAGTACCCGATCGGCCGCGCTGTCCTTGGCTGGGTTGCGCAGGACCCACAGGTGTAGGGCCAGATTGTGCGGCTGCATCACGCCGGCCGGAAGCGCAACGATAGCCCGCAGCGCGCCGCCACGCAGTAGTTCGGCGCGGATGCGGCGGCCGGACGGGCGAGACGCGACGGCGGGCGGCAGAACGATTACCGCTCGGCCGTCCGGCCGCAACTGGGATAGCGCGTGCTGGACCCACGCCAGCTCAGGTTCCATCTTGGGGGGTACGCCGTAGGTCCATCGGGCGTCGTAGGCGACGTCGTCGTCGCCCCAGCCGCGCTCGCCGTACGGCGGGACACAGAGCACCGCGTCGGCGCGAATCGGCTGGGGCGGCTCGGTGCGCAGCGCGTGAACGCTGCGAAAGACGGCACCCGTCGCCTGGTGCAACAGGCCGCGGAGGATTGCGATATCGCATAGTGCACGATCCGACTCGTCGCCATAGAGCCACGCGTTGTGGAAGCGCTCGTGGGCGGCCATCAGGAGGGTGCCGGCGCCGCAGGCGGGGTCGTACACCCGGCCAACCCCCTCGCCGGCCAGCGCGAGCATCAGTCGGGCGACCCGGCCCGGGATGCGAGGCTGCCTCGCGGCCTCGCATAGTCGCCGTACCAGCGACTCGAACGCGGCAGCGACGCCCCGTTCGGTTACCAGGTCAGCCAGCGCCCGAAGCAGAAGGACATGCCGTCCGTCGAGCGCGGTCGGGCGGTCCGCACCGGGCAATAACCGCTCGGCCAGCGCCGAACGCATACCGCTGATTATCACGTCCGGATCGGACTCGGACAGCAGTGCGTGCACGCCGCGGCGGCGCGATCCCGCCGTGCCGTACTGCTCGATCGCCAGTAGCAGCTCACCGGCCATGGCGACCGAATCAGCCAGCTCGTGTTCGGCGGAGAGCGCGCGGATCTGC
>Ga0137372_10000346_pt1 | contig 42163 bp, 38 predicted proteins | sample SagtaG_6_FD_104911 | JGI IMG/M metagenome (GOLD analysis project Ga0137372, IMG submission 104911) | Vadose zone soil microbial communities from Sagehorn Ranch, Mendocino, California, USA - Sage1_R_60_16 metaG | ecosystem: Environmental > Terrestrial > Soil > Vadose zone | place: USA...
CGTTTTCCCCTGTTCAACGCGTCGCAGCGCGCGCGCGCCCAGTCAGCCGATGCCGAGGCTCTCAAAGCAAAGAAACAGGCCGAGGCGTCCCGCAACCAGGTCCAGGAGGAGACGCTGAAACTGCAACGCGCCGCCGAACAACTCGACGCCGCGCGTGAAGTGGCGCAACTGGAATATCAACTCGCCCAGTCCAGCCTCGACGCGGCGCAAATTAAGGTCGATGCCAAGACCGGTACGCTCCACGAATTGGCCGACGCGCGCGTGCAAGCCAATGAGCGCTACCTGGCTTTTCAGGATGCCGATTTCGAGTACCAGCGTGCGCGCCTGAACCTGCTGCGAGTCACCGGCGACCTGGAGGCGTGGGCCCTTCAGACGACCGGAAAATAATGGAGAGAAACGCGACGCGGTCAGCATCAAATTCCTACGGCGTAATGCCGGAAAGCGACGGTTGACGCAGAACTTCTGTGATTTGCACCCGCGTTAAGGCATGCTTATACAATAATTTCCGGGCCTTCAACCTGGGGGGATGTACCTGGAATGCCAGCCTTGGCCGAGGTGTAGTCGCGCCTAGGATGCTAAAATAAAGAATTAACCATATGCCTTTGAAAACACTGTTTTTGAATCCGCCCTCGTTTGAGAATTTCGATGGAGGCGCGGGTTCGCGCTGGCCCGCTACGCGTGAGATCGAGTCGTACTGGTATCCGGTCTGGCTCGCCTATCCCACCGGCATGCTCAAGGGCGCGCGGTTGCTCGACGCCCCTCCGCATCACGTTACGGCGGAAGAAACCATCCGCACCTGCAAGGATTACGAATTGCTCGTGCTGTTCACCAGCACGCCTGGCTTCCCCGGCGACGTCCGCATTGCCGAGGCCATCAAAGACAGCAATCCGCACATCAAGATCGCGTTCGTCGGACCTCACGTCAGCGTGCTGCCCGAAAAATCTCTGCAGGACTGCAAAGCAATCGACCTGGTTTGCCGCAAAGAGTTCGACTACTCGATCGTCGAGTATGCCCAGGGCAAGCCGCTGGAAGAAATTCTCGGCATCTCCTATCGCAAGAATGGACAGGTCGTGCACAATTCCGACCGGCCCACTATCGAGAACCTCGACGCCCTGCCGCATGTCACCGACGTCTATCGCCGCGATCTCGACGTGCGCCGCTATAACGTGCCGTTCCTGCTTCACCCGTTCGTGTCCCTCTACACCACGCGCGGGTGTCCGGCGCAGTGCACCTTCTGCCTCTGGCCGCAGACGCTCAGCGGACACCCATGGCGTAAGCGCTCCACCGATGATGTGGCCCGCGAAATGGCGAAGGCGAAGGAATACTGGCCCTACGTCAAGGAATTCTTCTTCGACGACGACACTTTCAACATCCAGGCGGCGCGCACCGTGGAGTTGTGTGCCAAGCTGAAGCCGCTGGGGCTCACCTGGTCTTGCACGTCCCGAGTTACCACCGATTACGGAACTCTCAAGGCCATGAAAGAAGCCGGGTGCCGCCTGCTGATTGTGGGCTATGAATCCGGTGATCAACAAATCCTCAAGAACATCAAGAAGGGCGCCACCATCGAACGCGCGCGCCAGTTCACCAAGGACTGCCACAAACTCGGTCTGGTCGTTCACGGAGATTTTATCCTCGGCCTGCCGGGAGAAACCCGCGAAACCATTAAGAACACCATCCGCTTCGCCAAGGAACTCGATGTCGAAACGATCCAGGTCTCGGTCGCGCACGCCTATCCCGGAACCGAATTGCACGAATACGCGACCAAGAACGGCTTCATGACCGCGGAAAGTAAAATGGTCGACGATGCCGGCCATCAGATGGTGCAGATTGAATATCCCGGGTTGCCTGCCGCCGAAGTTCTCGATTCTGTCCACCGCTTCTACGACGAGTACTACTTCCGTCCCAAAGCTGCGTACCGCATTTTGAGGAAGGCGGTCTTTGACGGTTCCGAGCGCAAGCGTCTGTACAAGGAAGCTCGGACTTTCCTCAAATTACGTGCCCAGCGCCACAAGTGGGTAGAAGAAAACCGCAAGGAAGAAGAAGCTCCCGCGGTAGAACCTGCCAAGGCTTAGCAGGATACGGAAGTTCAAATCGAAACTTCCGACTTCCATGAGAGAAGTTCCGATTCGTATCAGGGCATCGCTTTAGCGATGCCAAAACTGCCGCCTTTAGAACGGCCCGTTTTAGGGGCAGAGGTCGCCCGCGAACAGACTATGCCGCTGGAGTCCGATCCGCAGTGACGCTTCGAAAATACCTCGTGCTCGCAGGCATCACCGTGTTCAGTCCAGCCGGTGATGCGCTGCTCGCGCGTGGCATGAAGGAGACGGGCGGCATCTCACTGCACAACCTCCACAGCCTGATTCTCGCCGTTTTCAACCCCTGGGTCGCAGGCGGGATTCTGCTGCTTCTGGCCTTCTTCGCTTCCTACATGTCCGCGTTGTCATGGGCGGACCTGACCTATGTACTGCCCGCGACCTCTCTCGGCTATGTGCTGGTGGCACTGATCGCCCGCTTCGGATTCCACGAGACCATTTCGCCCACGCGCTGGCTGGGGATTGCCTTGATCACCGCTGGAGTCGGCTTTGTGGCTGCTGGCCCATCATTGACGCCGGCACACCAACTGCAGCGGCCTCACCATGACCCCGTCTCACAGGAGGCGAAATCGTGAGGGATGCCTACGCCTGGCTCGCAATTGGCGTCATCGTGCTCGCTTCCTCCACCGGCGACGTTCTTCTCTCTTATTCGATGAAGCGTGTCGGCGACGTCCACGAACTCCTGGAACGTCGCGGACTGCTGGCCGTGATCGCGCGCGTGCTCGCGACACCCACCTTCTTCCTCGGCCTCGTCGCCATGGCGGTCGCTTTCTACAGCCTGCTCTTTGGACTCTCTTGGGGAAACCTCAGCCTGGTCGTGCCCGCCTCCGCTTCGCTCACCTTCGTCGCCAACGCCGTCGCCGCCCGCATTTTCCTCCACGAGCGCGTGGGACGCCGCCGCTGGATTGCTGCGTTTCTGGTGGCCGGAGGCGTGGTCCTGATGGCGGCCTGAGACTAGATAAACAAATCCACCGGAACGATCTCCGCCTGCGCTTCCGCAATCGACGGCTCAGAGTCGGCGCCAGCCGAGGCTTCACCGCGACGCTCCCGAGACGGCACCGCTCCAAGGGCGGGCAAATGCTGGTTCAGCAGGATGGCGCGGAATCCTTCACGCTCGAGCTCCCGCAGCAGCATTTCAGCTTCCGCGTCGCGGCGTGCAGACCGCAACTGATTCACCAACGCCTGCAACCTAGCCAGCCCCTCCACTACATCCGCAAGCATGTCTTTTCCGCGCGCACTCAGGTGCACGAACTCCATACCGATCCCAGCCCGGCCCCGAATTGCTGTCACCTGGCTCACTGCGCGGAACGACGCAGAGTTGATGCGCACCACAATCTCAGTCCGCGTCCCGCAGTCGAGGGCCGAAGCGGTCTCGATGCAGCATCCGCCTAGGCTGAGGTCACGCATTCTCCCCGGAAGGACCAGGCCGTTCGATGGCAGACAAACAATCTTTGCCTCGCCACCACAGCTAAAGCGAGGGCAGCGGCGGCGATCCTCGTCCCCTGGAGTAAGCAAACTCATGGTATTAAGATCGTTTGTCAGCGCTCAATTCTTGAGTATGGCGACCAGGTAATCTCAGATCGGAAACCGAAGTAACTCAAGTTCCCTGGCCACGACGCGGGCGCAAGGAGTGGTTCTTGTAAACCTCACCCAAACAACCGCATGAACCCCCGCGCGGGAAGATCGGGCACCAGAAAGCGAACCGGCCCTCCACCAGCCACATGCGTGATCGATTCGGCGGCCTGATAACCGCTCCGCACCGCGCCCTCCATAGTGGCCGGCCAACCGGTGGCCGTCCAATCGCCCGCCAGAAATACGCGCGGCCATGAGGTCTCCGCGCGCGGCCGGTACTCGTCAATGCCCGGGCGCGGCGAGTACGTTGCATTGACTTCTTTGATCACGGTCGACTTCACTAGGTTCGCCTCGCGCGCGGCCGGGAAGAACTCACGCAATTCCTTCAGCGCCAGGTCAACGATTTCCGTCTTCGACCTCTCCACCAGGCTCTTCGAACTGCTTACCACCAGTTCCACGTAACTCCCGCTTCCGGCCTCCCGAGCCTGGATGAGCCGCGATTTGTGGAACATCCACTGCACGGTGCGATCGAGCAGGACCGCATGATCCAGGTCGCTGATTTCCCGGTCAAACCACAGATGAATCCCGGTAATCGGAGATGTCCGGAACTGCCCGAGCATGGCGGCCAGCGGCGCAGCCGCGGGAGTATCCGGCAGGATGCGCGCCAGCACGTCGAAGGGGACGGCCAACACCAGATAATCGAATCCCTGCTCTTCCCCATTGGCGGTCACGCGGACCTCGGACGTTTGTGCCCGGAACGATTCTACGCTCGTCCGAAGCCGGATCTCGCCTGCGCGCGCACCGATATAATCGGCAGCCGAAGTGTACAGTGCGGTCAGCGGAATCGTGGGGATTCCCATTTCCCGCGCACTTTCCGACTTCATCGACTCCCGCACCACCTGGGCCGCATAGGCGACCGACACCAGTTCCAGATCCTCGCTCAGTGCGCTCACCAGCACCGGCTTCCAGAAGCGCTGAATCGAGTTTTCGGTTTGTTTGTAGCGGTGCAACCAGTCCAGGAACGCTTCTCCCCGGTCGCGCAGGGGCAGCGGAATCAGCGCCGCCATTGCGCCCGAGATGGCCAACTTGTCTGACGCATCCAGAAACGGAAGCGACAGGAACGAAGGAGTGGTATGGAGCGGAGCGGGCAGAAAGGACCTCTCCAGCACGGACCTGCGACCGCCCGGTTCCACAAACGTCATCCGGTCGTACCAGCGGATATTCTTCTCCACGTCAATCCGCCGGTAGAAGTCGATAAGGTTGGTGCAGCAGCCGAATAAAACGTGCTGGCAGTTGTCCACGATTTCGCCGGTGCCGGGATGTTGATAGGAGGAGGCTCGTCCGCCCAGAAATGGGCGGCGCTCGAACAGGGTGACGCCGAATCCCGCCTCTGCCAGCGCGCACGCCGCCGCCAGGCCGGCCAACCCGCCGCCCGCGATCGCCACGGTAGGAGCTTGGACCGAAGACTGGGTCATCACAACATTCGCCGTGCAAATCCCTTTCCCAGGACAGTCAGCTTCTCGCGTACGGTGAGCTGCACGCGCTCGCCGAAGACGTCATACTGGCGCAACGCGATTTTCTCCAGCAACCGGCGATAGATTGTGACCAGCACCCACAGCGCCGGCTGGCTGTCTTCGTTCACCAGCGGGATCAGCTCTGCGCCCGCGCGATAGCACTCCCGCGCACGGTCCGCCTCCATCGCCAATAGCGGGCGAACCCGCGCAAGATCGGGAGAAGCCAGGTCCGCCGCCGTAAGCTGGAATTGTGCCAAGTCTTCGGCCGGCAGGTAAATACGGCCCATGGCTACATCCTCTTTGATGTCCCGAATGAGATTCGTCAACTGAAACGCCAGACCGCAACGCTCGGCCAGCGGCTCGGCCGCAGGATCGCGATAGCCAAAAATACGAATGCAGACCAGACCGACGACGGAAGCCACTCCATAGCAGTACTTGCGCAAGTCTTCAAACGTCTGGTACCGCGCCGTCAGCGGTGCCTGCGGATCCGGCAGCGGCGCCTCCAAATCCAGGTCCGCGGAGGTGCCGAAGGCGAGCTGGTCGAGCAGGCCCAGCGGAATCTGGTAGCGGCGTTGCGCGTCCGCCAATGCCAGCAGCACCGGATCGTCCGTTGGCTGGCTGGCCAGCGCCCGATGAACTCGATCCAACCATCCCGCCAGCTTGTTCCGCCGATTGTCCAGACTAAGGGTGCTGTCGTCCGCGATGTCGTCACAACGCCTCATAAAGGCATACACCGCACTGAGTGCGTTGCGTTTTCGTCGTGGCAGCAGGAGAAACCCATAATAGAAATTCTTGGCCGCGGAGCGCGCGATATGCCGGCACACCGAATACGCGACATCGAGCTGCGAAGGCGTCGGCGCGAACTGAACGGGCGCGTTTTCCACCGCGGTGCTCATAGCAGCTTCCCCATCGCGGCGCGCGCCACCAGCGCCAGTTTCCGCGCCTGGGAGATCGCAGGACGCCGGCCCAGAACGGCATGCTCCTGGCGCGCGATCGCGTCGAGGATCTCCATTCCCCCGCGCCTGAATAGTTCGATGTCAATCGCCAGCTCGCGGTTTACCTTCTTCACCAGTGGCATCCCCTGCGCAAACCATTCCCGCGCCCGCGCGACTTCAAACTTCATCATTCCGCGAAACGCCGGCGTATTCTCCGACTCCCGAATCTCGTCTTCGCTCACGCCAAAGCGCCGCAGGTCTTCGAGCGGCAAATAAATGCGTCCCTTCGCAAAGTCCACGCTCACATCCTGCCAGAAGTTAGCCAGTTGCAATGCGGTGCAAGTGTAGTCCGAGAGTCCCTGCCGCTCCCCGTCGTTGTACCCGCCCAAATACAGCACCAGATGCCCGACCGGGTTCGCCGAAAACCGGCAGTAGCCGAGCACGTCGCGGAACGTCTGGTAACGAGTGACCGTCTGATCTTGCCGGAACGCCGTCAGCAAGTCGGAGAACTCATGCTTCGGAATTTGAAAGCGGCGCACGGTATCGGCCAGGGCCACGAATACCGGATGCCGCGGGGAGCCATCATAACAAGCGTTCAGCTCCGACTCCCACTGGTCCAGAAGTTGCAACGAGGCAGCCGCATCGCCAACTTCATCGCCCAGATCGTCCGAAATCCGGCAATACGCGTAGACGTTGAAAAAGTGCTGGCGCAGCCGTGCGGGCAGAAACCAGGACGCCACCGAGAAATTTTCGTAATGCGAGCGCGCCAGGCGACGGCAATATTCCTGCGCCCGAACCTGCGTAGGAGCTTCGTCGGGAATTGCATATTCCGCCGGAAGGCTGGCCCAGCCTGCCGATGGGGCAGCCATGTTCTCCGACTCGCTTCTGACAATGGACGGCATTTGTTTTGTTAATCGTCGACTTTCACCAAAAAGGACACAAAGTTTCACGAAGGGAAACTGGATTCTGGATGATACTTTCCTTCGTGGTCCTTAGTGTCCTTTGTGGTTATAACTCGGGTTCTCAGTGACCGGGAATAATCGCGGTCTTGATATCCCCGTTGCGGTTCAGCATGTGCCGCAGGACATCGTGCAATCGCGAAAGGGGCGCTTCCCCGGTGATGTAATCCGTGCCGCGCACTTTCTTCTCGGTAATCAACCCGAACGCCCGCCGCACCGTCTCCGGCGTGTGATGGAACGTGGCCTTCAGGGTGATCTCGGAATAGTGCAGGCGGTTTGTATCCAGTTGCACCTTCGTTCCCGAAGCGCACCCGCCGAAAAAGTTCACCGTGCCGCCTTTGCGAACCATCTGCACGGCCCACTCCCATGCCTCCGGACTGCCCACAGCTTCAATCACCACATCCGCGCCGCGCCGTTCCGGACTCAATTCGCGCACCGCCTCGACCGCATCTTTCACCTGCGTGATCTGTACGACCTCGTGCGCCCCCTTGCGTCGCGCCAGCGCCACCTGCGAATCGCGCTTCACCACCGCCACCACGTTGCAACCGATCGCCTTGGCCACCTGCACGAACATCAGCCCAATCGGCCCGCCGCCGATTACGGCCACGGTGTCGCCGATCTCCACGCCCGTCTCATGCAATCCACGTAAGACGCACGCCAGCGGCTCGGTCATGGCGGCGTCCTCAAAACTCACGTGCGAAGGCACCACCAGCATGTTGGTCTCGACAATCCGCCGCGGGATGCGAATGTACTCGGCATACGCGCCGTTGTTGAACAGCAGGTCTTCGCAGAGATTTCCCTGATGCTTGGAGCAGTAGAAGCACATCCCGCACGGAGCGGAATTGAGCGCCACTACCCGCATGCCCTGCTTGAAGCCGCGCACCCCTTCGCCGACTTGCTCGATCGTCCCGGCGAGTTCGTGCCCGAACAGCGCCGGCGGCACGATCATGCGCGCGTGATAGCCCCGCTGGTACACCTTCAAGTCGGTGCCGCAGGTGAGCGCCACGTTCACTTTCACCAGCACTTCGCCGTCGCCCACGCGGGGGATCGGCACCCTTTCGATCTTGATGTCTTCTTTGCCGTACAGGACGGCAGCCGTCATCTTGCCATTCACAGTTGATGTCCTTCCCACGCCCCCGACTGCACTACCCCAGAATCATGCCTGCTGGGGACCCAGGCGCTGCCCGGCTGGATGACAATTTTCATCGAGTCGGGTTGAGGATGGGCAGCCAGCTTGAGTGCCTCCACGCTACGATCCAGCGGAAAGCGGTGGCTGATCAGCCGTTCCAGGTCCATTTCGCGGTTCATCACAAACCGCACTGACTCCTCCTGCAACTCCACGGACGCACTGTAGGAACCCAACAGGGCCTTTTCGTCTACGCACACTGCCGCGGGATCAATCGTAGCCTCGCCGTGTGCAGTTTGCCCAAACAGCAAAACGCGCCCGCCCGGGCGCGTCGCATCCATCGCGGGACGGATCAGGCCGCTTCCGCCGACCGCCACAATCACAGCGTCAGCCCCGCGTCCTTCGGTCATTCCGCGCACGGTCGGTCCAGCCTCGGCCTGCGAAGCGTCAATTGGCAGGCCCAGACCGAAGCTTCTGCTAATTGTAAGCCTCGCGGGATACAAATCGGAAGTAATCACGCGAGCGCCCGCCCGCTTCGCCAGAACGGCCAGCATCAACCCGATCGGCCCCTGCCCGATCACCAGCACCGTCTCTCCCGGCTCCAACCGCAACGTATTAATACCTTTGATGCAGGTATTGATCGGCTCGACAAAACATGCCTGCTCGAAGGAAACGCCGTCCGGAATGCGCACCGTTCCCTTCTGCACAATCCAGTCCATCACCCGGACATATTCCGCGAATCCTCCACCCGATGCCTCGAAACCCGCCGTGCAGCCGACTTTCTTATAGGTCGCACATTGGGCAAACGTCTTACGGCGGCAGTAATAGCACTCGCGGCACGGGATGTGATGGAACATCACCACCCGATCACTCACGGCGAACTCCCGCACGCCCTCGCCAACCTTCGCGACTACACCCGAAGTCTCGTGACCGAAAATGCGCGGCGCCGAATGCGAGCCGGTGGAAATCTTCTTCAGGTCCGTCCCGCAAATTCCGCACGTGTGCACGCGCACCAGGATCTCGCCCCGGCCCACTTGCGGCACCGGAACGTCCTCCAGGCGCACATCATTGACGCCGCGATACACGGCCGCCTTCATCGTGGAAGGAATCGCGTGAATTTCATTTTCAACCGTCAACGGCCGCGCAATCGCCATAACTGATTACTGCTTCTTCAAGGTGTGTCCGCCCACCAACTCGGGGCAGTCTTGCTTCTGATTCAACTCAAGAGCGAAAGTCTCACGCCTGAGATAAGCCTCCATCGCCGCGCACAGCGCCTGGCTCGCTCTTGCACTATTCTGCGCCAGCGCAATCGTCGATCGCCAAAGCCACGGACGCGCGGCAACATGCAACGCGAACTTCACTGTACGAAACTGCCCATCGCTCGCAACGAATCGTTCTGTCGCTGGCATCGAAAAATCAGCAACATCGGAAATCGCCTTCAGTGCCGCGAACTGGACTCCGCGAGCCTGCGCTCCCTGCGCGACCGCTGCCGCTTCCATATCCAACGCAGCTGCCCTGTATGCGGCGCCCAGCCGCTGCTTCTGTTCTCTGCCGGCAACCGTCGCGTAGCTCACCAGCGATCCCTGGCCCGACCCTGTCTCTGCCCGAGCGCCATCAGCGGCATTGATCACGGTGCGTGGCTCGAAGACATCCGCCACTTTCAGCGTCGAATCGAGCGCGCCTGCAAAACCCACCGAGACTACTCGCACCGGCCGCGCTTCCTGAATCACCGCTTCAGTCGCTCGCCGCGCAGCCTCCGCTCCGATCCCGCCGCAGATCAAGATTGCATCTCCATTTTCAAAGAGCCGGTACCGTCGTCCGTCGTGTTCCAGCATCCGGAATTTCCAGCCTCGGATCAGCGGCCTCACTTCCCGCTCCATCGCCGCGATGATCGCAACCCGGGGTCCCCGGGCCGGGGTCCCCAGCACGCCCGATGTTGGCGTGATGGGGTGGGGGCGGACCCGGTTTTGGTCCGCTGGGATGGAAGTCCTAGACATATCCATTGGCGCGGAACCACTGTACCGAGCGCCGCAGCGCGTCATCCACCGGAACCATGCGCCAGCCCAGCTCGCGCTCCGCTTTCGCCGAACTTACAAACATCATCTTCCGTCCCATGCGGACGGCATCAATCGTCGCGCGCGGCTCGCGGCGCAAGACCCGCCCCGTGACCATTTCGTCCACCACGCCAGCCGCGAAGGCGCATACGTATGGCAGCTTCACCGTGGGCGATTTCAGCCCCGTAATTGCCGCCAGCCGATCCAAAATCTGCTTCAGCGTCAGATTCTCGCCGCCCAGAACGTATCGCTCTGCTGACCTCCCTTTCTCAAACGCTTGAATATGTCCGCGAGCGCACTCGGTCGCGTCCACCAGGTTCAGCCCCGTTTCCACGTAGGCCGGAAACTTCCGCTTCAAGAAATCCAACACGATTCGCCCGGTTGGCGTTGGCTTAACGTCGCGCTCTCCGATCGGCGTCGTGGGATTGACCACCACCACGTCGACTCCCGATCGCGCCGCCTCAAACGCCACTTGCTCGGCCATGAATTTCGACCGCTTGTAGTGCCCGATCATGTCCGCCAGCGACACCGGGCTCTGTTCGTCCGCGACGTGCCCGTTCGACGTGAAGCCCATCGTGGCCACGCTCGACGTGTACACTACGCGCCGCACGCCTTGTTTCCGCGCCGCCTCGAGCAGCGACCGAGTCCCTTCCACATTCGAGCGGTACATCTGCTCCGGATCGCGCACCCAGAGCCGGTAGTCGGCCGCCACATGAAACACGGCCTCGCATCCGGCCAGCGCGTTGTCGATCGAGGCCGGATCGCGCAAGTCTCCCTGCACGTGTTCGGCATTCAGATCTTCAATGTTCCGCAGGTCGCTGGTCGGCCGCACCAGAAGCCGCAGCTGCGCTCCTTGCGCGGCCAGGACGCGGGCCACATGACTGCCCAGAAATCCGGTAGCGCCGGTGACAAGAGCGAGCATTGGGCGATTAGCTTTTGGCTTTTGGCTCTTAGCTCTTTTGATCGGTGTGGCCGGGTCTGCGGGCTGGCAATGCTCAGCCAAGAACCAAGAGCTAAAAGCTAATAGCTAGGCGCCGCCTCTCGTCACCTTCACATACGCCGTCAGCGCAATCAGCGGGAAATACTGGCGGTAGAGGTGATACATCAGGTAGAACACGCGTGGAAAGCCGGTCCCGGTATAGAACAGCTCATCCCACGATCCATCTTTCTTCTGGGTCTTGAGCAGGTACGCAATGCCGCGCGCCACACACTCACTGCGCGTATCGCCCGCCGCCAGCAATCCCATCACCGCCCAGGCGGTCTGCGACGCCGTGCTGTCGCCTTGCCCGCGCAGATTCGGATCGTCATAGGAGCCCACCGTCTCGCCCCAGCCGCCGTCTGGATTCTGTACCATTCGCAGCCACTCGGCGCCTTGTTGAACCATCGCATCGTTGCGGTCCATGCCTATCGCTTCCAACCCGCGCAGCACCTGCATCGTCCCGTAGATGTAGTTCACGCCCCAGCGCCCGAACCAGCTGCCATCCGGCTCCTGTTCTTTCCGGATGAACTGCATGGCCTTCTTCACCGCCGGATGGCTCTGGTCGTATCCATACGTTGCCAGGCACTCCAAAATTCTGCCCGTGATGTCGACCGTCGCCGGGTCGAGCATGGCGTTGTGATCCGCGAAAGGCACGTATTGAAACACCATCCGGTCGTTGTCCTTGTCGAACGATGCCCAGCCGCCGTTCTTGCACTGCATCGAAAGGATCCAGTCAATCGCGCGCTGCACCGACTCGCGCTGATAGCGGCCGTTCGGATGCTCCACGCGGCTTAGCGCCAGGCACACCATCGCGGTATCGTCCACGTCCGGATAGAACTCGTTGTTGAACTCGAAGTACCATCCGCCCGGCTCGCCGGCCTTGTTCTTGATCTTCCAATCGCCCGGCTTGCGCACCTGCTTCTGCAGGATCCAGTCCGCGCACTTCACCATCCGCGGATCGTTCGCCGGAACGCCCGCCTCGCCCAGCGCAAACAGCGCGTACGCCGTGTCCCACACCGGCGACATGCAAGGCTGCATGCGGAACGTATCTTCCTCTTCGATTCCGAGCTTCTCGAATTCGTCGAGCGCACGGATCACCTGCGGATCGTCCACCGAGTACCCCAGACACCGCAGCGCGATGATCGAGTTCATGATCGACGGGAAAATTCCTGCCAACCCGTCGCTCATCTCGAAGCGCTCCAGCATCCACTTCTCGGCTTTCCTGAGCGCAATCGACCGCAGCGGCCGGATATGCACCCGCTCCGCCCAATGCGTAAGGCGATCCAGCACCAGGAAGAAGTTCCGCCACGAAACCAACTTCTTCGCCCGGTGCAGGTGCATGCGCGACTTATCGCGGCCGCCCACGAACAATTCCTCGACACCCATCTCGTCGGGAATCTTCTTGAACGGCTTCTTTGCGTAGCAGATCGAGAGCGGCACCAAGATGGCCCGTGACCACGAAGAAATTTCGTAGATGTTGAACCAAAACCAGTTAGGAAACAGCACAATCTCCGGGGGGACAGCCGGGACCGCATCGTAGTCATACTGCCCGAAAAAACAGAGATAGATCTTGGTGAAGGTATTGACTTCAGTCGCCCCGCCCATCTCAAGGATCTTCTTTCGAGCCCGGGTAAGTGCCGGATGATCCGCCGTGTATCCGGCCAGTTTCAACCCGAAGTACGCCTTCACCGAAGCGCTGACGTTCGAAGGCCCGCCCGCATAGATGCTCCAGCCGCCATCCTCATTCTGGTGGGTTAGGATATAGCGCGCCGCCTTCTCAAAACGCTCCTGGCTGCCCGTTCCGAGCAGCGTGTGCAGCAGGATGTAATCGGATTCAAGGGTCGTGTCGGCTTCCAGTTCGCCGCACCAATAACCCTCTTCGAGTTGTTGGGAGAACAGATACTTCCTCGCCGAATCGATGCCGACCGCGACCCGGCTTACCAAGTCATCAATCTTTCCGAATCGCATCTGCGGCGCAGAGGCCCAGCCTAAGGGGGAGGATTTTTCCATCTAGGACTCCACGGTTGCGCTCACCGGAGCCGCTGCGATCGTTTCCACAATCTCCGGCGGCAATCCAAACCGTACGTTCTCCGGCATGATTTCCAGTTCCTGTACGTCTCCAAAACCCTGTCCGCCCAGATACTCCACCACTTCCTGCACCAGGTGCTCTGGAGCCGACGCTCCCGCGGTCAGGGCCACCGTCTTCACTCCATTCAACCACTGCGGCCGGATGTTGCGGTAATTATCAATTAGATGCGCCTCGGTCCCCAAGCTCCGCGCCACTTCGACCAGCCGTTTCGAATTCGAGCTGTTGTCGGACCCAACCACCAGCAGCAAATCCGCATCCGACGCGACGTGCTTCACCGCCACCTGCCGGTTCTCCGTCGCATAGCAGATATCCTGCGCCGCCGGCCCCTTAATATGCGGGAACTTCTTCCGCAGCGCCGCAATAATGTCGCGGGTCTCATCCAGGCTCAGCGTGGTCTGTGTCAGATAGGCAACCCGGTTCGGATCGGGCAAAGTCACCGACTCCACTTCGTGGGGTGAGCCGACCACCTGCGTCACTGCCGGAGCCTCTCCCAGCGTTCCAATCACTTCGTCGTGGTCGCGGTGGCCAATTAGGATCAGCGAATAGCCCTCCTTCGCGAACTTCACCGCCTCCACGTGCACCTTGGTGACCAGCGGACAGGTCGCATCGATCACGCGCAGCTTTCGCAGCTTGCTGTGCTCGCGCACCTCCGGCGAAACGCCATGCGCGCTGTAAATGCCGCGGCCGAGCTACCACGCCCGCAACCCGCTCGCCGTAAAAATGGCGCCCTTGTCTTGCAGTTCCTCCACCACGAACCGGTTGTGGACAATCTCCTTGCGGACATAGATCGGCGGCCCAAACGCTTCCAGCGCGATCCGGACAATGTCAATGGCCCGCACCACCCCGGCGCAGAACCCACGCGGCTTCAACAGCAGCAAATTCTTGCTCTCAGACAAGTCGCAGCCCCCACTCATCATTAGGTTACACGTTTCCTTGAAAAAACATCCATAAAGGGTATCGGAAACGACACCCAAGGTCAATGTAAGCCTTTGAGGGTGTGAGGATTAGCAGCGGGCGGTGAAAACGGAGTGAACGGAGGCGGGTCGTTTGCAAGTTGCCCTTTACCAGATTCGGCGCACACCATAGTGATCGAAGATTCTTTCGTTGCTGACGATAAACAGCTTTTCGATCTCGGCCTGCGCGATCAGCATGCGGTCAAATGGATCCTGGTGAGGCCCGGGTAGCATCCCAGCTCGGATTCCGTGGTCGAATGACACGGGCAGGTTCAGGAAGTTTTCCTGGTCAAGGTAGCCTCCGAAGTCCTGTACCAACTCGGAGGCGCTCGGCAGCCTTCCCAATCGAAACTTCGTTGAAATCTCCCAAGCGGAAACTGCGCTAACGAAAACACTGCTACCCGGTTGGGCAATCAGTTTTCTAGACGATTTGGGCAATGCGGGATCGTCGCTAAACCACCAGAGCAAAGCATGCGTATCCAGCAGCAGTCGCACGCTATTGACCCCATGCGTCAAGCTCTTCGGCAGGCAATGGATCGAAGAACTCGGGTCCAACCTTCAGCTTCCCGCGTAAGGCGCCGGGCTTCCGCTGGCCCTTCTTGTCCTCAATTGCAACTAAACGTACCACCGGCGTCTTCCCGCGTGCGATGACGATCTCCTCGCCCCGGCAAGCCTTCTCAATCAGCCGCGAAAGCTCGGTCTTGGCCTTGTGGATAGTGACGGTTTCCATAAACCGGATCTTAGCTAACTTCACTTAGCTAAGTCAAGCGACGACTTCCATATTTATGGCACGCATGCGATAATGGCGATTATGAAGCAGGATTCGGTTCGCACCACGGTTGACATCCCAGCTCCCCTCTACCGGAAGCTGAAAGCGGAAGCTGCCGCCAGCGGCCGCTCGGTGCGCGAACTGGTCCTGGCGGGCGTCAGAACTGTGCTCCTGCAGGGCCAGCGCCCGCGTCCTAAGAGAGTGCAGTTCCCGCTGATCGCCTCCGACGGCCCCAAGGTCGACCTAACCAACGAACAAATCTATGAACACGTTGAATTTCCTTGATGCGAACGTCTGGCTGGCGCTGATTTGGAACCGGCACGTGCATTCCGAAGGAGCCAAGTCTTGGTTCGAGCAGGGCGGCGAGGAGCAATTCTTTTTCTGCCGTTTCACTCAGATGACCGTGCTCCGGCTCCTCACAACCGATCCGGTTATGGGGAAGGACACCAAGACCATGTCCGAAGCCTGGAGTTTGTGGGACCGGATCTGGGCTGACACTCGTATTGCTTTCCTGCCAGAGCCGGACGATCTCGAAAAGGAGTTCCGTTCGCGGTCGCGGTTGTCCAGCCGGTCGCCGAAGGTTTGGGCGGACGCTTACCTTCTGGCCTTCGCAGCCGTAGCTGGCTTAAAGTTCGTCACCTTTGACCACGCGCTCCAATCGCGTGGCGCGGATGTGCTGGTACTGTAGGCAAGTCGCCGACGACTCTGTCACCCATTGGCTTTGATCATCTGCTCCGCGTGCTTCCGCGAGGTTTCCGTCAGCTTCGCCCCCGACAGCATGCGCGCCACTTCCTCGGTGCGCTCCTCGCCTGTGATCAGCCGCACCGAAGTCTTCGTCCGCCCTGAAGTCTCGCGCTTTTCAATCAGGTAATGATGATCGGCGAAGGTCGCAATCTGCGGCAGGTGGGTCACGCACAGCACCTGGTTCCCTTTCGCCAAAGCTTTCAACTTCCTCCCCACCGCCTCCGCCGCTCGCCCGCCGATTCCGGTATCGATCTCGTCGAACACCAGCGTCCGTTGTGCCGCGGCCGACTTTCTTTTCCCAGCCGGATTCGCCCCCGCCTCCACGCACGCCTTCAGCGCCAGCATCACGCGCGACAACTCCCCGCCCGACGCGATCTGCTCCAGCGGACGCATCGTCTCCCCGACATTCGGCGCAATCCGATAGATCACCTGATTGATCCCCGACGAGGTCCAGTGTTCCTCGGCCTCGTTTTCTTCCACTGCAATTCGAAAGCTGGCCCGCATGGCCAGGTCGTTGATCTCCGCCTCGACCAGTTTTTCTAACTTGCGCCCCGCCTCGGTCCGCTTGCGCGAAACACTCCGCGCCGCCTTCCCATATTCCTCGACCGCAGCCGCCAGCTTCGCCCGAAGCTCAAGCAACACTTGATCTTTATTCTCCATCTCATTAAGTTTGCGACGACTTTCTTCACCGTAAACCATCACATTCTCCAGCGTCGGCCCATACTTCCGTTTCAGCCGATTCAGCAACGCCAGCCGCTCTTCGAGTTCTGCCAACCGCTCCGGGGACGCCTGGATCCCGCCCGCATAATCGCGCAACGTCGCACCCACGTCTTCCACGCTGATGCGCGCCGACTCCAATGCCGACTGCGCTTCCTGAAACTTCGGCTCGTACCGGACCAGTTCTTCCAAGTGCTTCTGCGCCATCCGCAAACTGGAAGACGTCGAGGCATCGCCCTCATAGAGCAGATCAAAGGCATGCATCGCCGCACCGTAGATCTTCTCGGCGTTGGCGAGTACACGCTTTTCGATTTCCAGGCGCTCGTCTTCGCCCGCCTGCAGGCGCGCCTCCTCGATTTCGCGGCATTGGAAGTTCCACAAGTCCAGCAGCCGCAGGCGGTCGACCTCGTCGTGCTCAAGTTCCGAGATGCGTTCGCGAATCCCCTTCCAGTTCGCGAAGGCTGCAGACACTTCTTTCAACTCGACCCCGGCATAGGCATCGAGCAGTTCCTGCCGCGCCGCCGCATCGAAGTTCACGATGGATTCGTTCTGCGCATGCACGACCGCCAGGTGGGGCGCGATTTGCTTCAGCACCGCCACAGTCGCCGGCTGATTATTGATGAAGACCCGGCCCTTGCCGCCCGCCGCGATCTCGCGCCGCAGAATCAGCGATGCGCCCTCGGAGTCCAGCCCATTCGACTCCAGGATTTCTTCGACGGCACGAAGCGCAGAACCCTCGCTTTCAAACACCGCCGCCACCACCGCCCGCTCCGCGCCCGTCCGGATCAGTTCCGACGATGCCTTCTCGCCCAACAGCAGACTGAGCGCATCGATCAGGATCGATTTCCCCGCCCCGGTTTCCCCCGTCAGCAGGTTCAGTCCAGCGGCGAACTCGACCACCACGTTGTCAATGACGGCGTAATTTTCCAGTCGCAGTTCGGCCAGCACAAGAATCCTGGGAGCGCGAAATTACGCGCAGCATAGCATATGCCGCTCCTCCTCGACTGAGTCCCAGGTCCACTTCGCCTTAGAAATTCCCAAATTGGGAACGATGCACTTCTGAGTTTGCCTCCAGACTCGCGCTCCTGAAAAATACAGTTCATGCGAGCCTTCCCCCTCACAGCAGTCGCGTTGTTCTTGTTTTCACTTGCGCCTGCGGGCATCTGGTCAGAGCAACTGCAATGCAACCCTTGCAGTCACCGCTTCGGGAGGGTTGAAGTTGGCAGTTCCAAATCCTTCTCGATCCAACTCACCAACACCGGCACGAAGTCCTTAAGCATTCTTTCCAAGTCAAAGCAAGGAAGCGAATTTAAGTTCGGCCACTTTCCCACGCCGATCACTCTTGGCCCCGGCAAGACAGTGCTGTTTCCCATCGTTTTCAAACCTACTGTGATCGGACACGTCACCGGCAGTTTCACACTGGTCAGCACGGCCCTGGACACAAGCCTCTCCATGCCGGTCGCAGGAACCGGCAGCCCGCTGTTAACTGTGACTCCCTCGACGCTCAATTTCGGCAACGTCACCGTCGGAAAGAGCGCAACCCTCGCCGCCACTTTCTCTGCCTCCAACGGAAACGTCACGATCTCATCCGACCAACTCACTAGCGCTGAGTTCTCCGTCGTGGGACTGAACCTGCCCGTGACCATCCCGTCTGGACAGAAGCTCCAGGCCAAACTCCGGTTCACTCCCAACCAGTCCGGCACTGCCTCTGGCAAGGTGGGATACTTCAGCAATGCGGTCGTCACTCCCGTGGTGGAACAATTGACGGGCGCCGGCGTAGCGCCAGGTGCCCACCGCGCGGACCTGTCCTGGCAGGAAGGCGACCCCGCCGTCGTGGGCTACAACATCTACCGCGGCGCCGCGCACGGCGGTCCCTACCACCGAATCAACACCGCGCTCGACGCTTCCACCAACTACACTGACGCGACCGTCGCTGCAGGTACTACGTACTACTACGTGACAACGGCCGTCAACGGGGCCGGGAACGAGAGTCTTCACTCGAACGAAGCCAAGGCCGTCATACCCAGCCCGTAAATGAACATCCGACTCTCTCAACCAAAGGCCACCCTTCTGGGTGGCCTTTTCTGTTGCCGCCCCTCGACACCGGACACACATCCGGCACGCGCGAGAACCGCTCCACGACTGACGGTCGAGATTCTGTGTTCTTTGGTTCCCCGGCCCTGCGCGAACTCTGCGGTTAAATCCCCACGGAGAGAGTCGGGTGCAACCCGTTGACCGACCGGATACGCTCCCAAATCTGCCCGCCGCCTTCGTCTATAATTCTCATCGGGGATGTCCCAAAGCCAATGCATCTTGCCTCAGTCCTTTTGTTGTTTGTGGGCGGCGAAATCGTCGATCTGGTCCTGCAAACCGGTGCGGTCGCCAAAACCGTCCTTGTCCTGCTGATCGCCTTCAGCGTGCTCTCCTGGGCCGTGATTCTTTCCAAATGGTTCCTCCTCAGCCGCGCCCGCACTCAAAGCGGACGCTTCGTGCGCTCGTTCCGCAAGGCGCAGCGCATGCAAGATGTTGTCACCGTCGCCAACCAGTTTCGGCCCAGCCCGCTGGTCGGCGTCTTCGAGGGCGCGGTGGAGGAATTCAAGCGCCAGATGGGAATGACCGGCAGCATCCACAACCTGGTCGCCATTCAGCGTTCCATGCAGATTGCGTCCTCGGCGGAAATTACCCGCCTTGAACGCAACGTTCCCTGGCTCGCGATTACCGGAGCCGTCACGCCTTTCGTCGGACTCTTCGGAACGGTCTGGGGAATCATCGACGCTTTCCACGGACTCGGCGCTGCCGGCGCTGCCACTCTGCGCGCGGTCGCACCCGGAATTTCCGAAGCCCTGGTGACGACCGCCGCCGGCCTCGCTGCCGCCATCCCGGCCGTCATCGCCTACAACCTGATCAACGGCTCGATCCGCGAACTGGCCGCGCGCAACGACGACTTCGCGCTCGAAATGCTCAACCTGGTTGAGCGCCAGCAAGCGCCACAGCCCGCCGAGGTACGCCGCTGATGGCCTTCACCACCGCCAACGGACGCACCCAGACTGCACTCTCCGATATCAACGTCACCCCCCTGGTCGACGTCGTCCTGGTTCTGCTCATCATTTTCATGGTGACCGCTCCAGTGCTGCAGTCGGGCATCGAAGTCAATGTGCCCCACACGCGTACCGTGAAAGAAATTACAGAAGAGCGCCTGGTCGTGAGCATCGACAAATCGCAGAAAGTCTTCCTGGGCAACGATCCGGTCAACATCAATCAGATCGGCGCCAAGCTTAAACAACGAATTCGCGATCCGCAGCACCAAGCCATCTACCTGCGCTCCGACGAAGACGTTCCCTTCGGAGCCTTCGCCACCGTCATGGATGCCATCAAGCAGGCCGGCATCAGCAACGTAAGCATCGTGACGCAGCCCATCGATTCCCATGGCAAGCGCTGACGTTTATTCCGAACACGCCGAACTTGGCCGGCCCCTCGCCTGGTCTGCCGGATTGCATCTGGCTTTCACCGCTTTTGTCGTGCTCTATGCCATGTTCGTGCATGGAATTCGCGGCGAAGGCTGGGGCGGCGGCGGCGGCGACGACGCCATGGGCGCAACTCTGGTCAGTTCCGTTCCCTTGCCGGCTCCGGCTGTCCAGACCACCAACGTGGTGGCCACCGAATCCAAGGGTCTCTCGCAATCGCAGCCCAAGGTTGAGGAGAAAGAACCCGAGGCGATTCCGATCCCTGACAAAAACACGAAGACGAAGATCAAGCCCAAGCCGGTGACGAGTGCCACAAAACGCAAGCCCGAACCCGAGCCCGAGGAATCGAATCAGGTTCCCTACGGTGAGGGCGGCCCCGTCCGCGGACCTTACACCATGTTCAGCGCAGGCGGCGCCAAGGGTGGATTCGGATTTACGGGCGGCGGAGGCGATTTCGGCAACCGATTCTCCTGGTATGTTCAGACCGTGCAGCGCAAAGTTTCCGAGAACTGGCTGAAGTACGAAGTCGATCCCCGGATCTCGCAGGCCAACCGCGTGTACGTAACTTTTGATATCGCCCGCGACGGCCATCCCGCAAACGTGCAGATCGAGCAATCAAGTGGCGTGCCTTCGCTGGATATATCGGCTATGCGTGCCATTCAGCGCATTGATACCTTTGGCCCATTGCCGCCGGATTATTCCGGCAGCCGGGTGTCGGTAGAATTTTGGTTCGACTACAAAAGGTAAGAAAGAAAAAAATGGAGAGACGGGCGCCCTCGCCCGTCCGCCGTTAGTGAGGTTCGCACAATACAGTGACACTCTCCAGGATTGTCATCCCGACCCTGAGCAAGCCGAAGGGGAGAGATCTGCACTTCGGCGCTGCAAGAACTGCCCGCTGCATTTTTATGGTGGTCGCTGCACTGCTTGTGCTGGCCGCCAATGTTTCCGCTCAGGACTGGATTCGCACCGGCACCGGACTCGGTGTCGAAAAAGTCCGCCTCGCGGACGCCGACTTCAAGACTTCCACGCAGGATTCCAAGAATACCGAGCTTCAGAAGACCTTCAACGACACGCTCTGGAACGATCTCGACAACGCCGGCATCTTCGATCTGGTTTCGAAGAGTTTTTATCCTGTGCAGGTTCCCGGGCAGCCAGCTGAAGTCAATTTCTCGGAATGGAACGCTCCGCCCCCGAATGCCTCCATGCTCGCCTTCGGCAACCTGGGCGCGACCGGCGACAGAGTCACGGTCCAGGGATGGCTCTACGACCTCAAGAATCAGAACTCGCCACAAGTCCTCGGCAAGCAGTACAGCGATGCGCCGACCAATGACGCGGTGCGCGTCATCGCCCACAAGTTTGCCGACGAGATCATCTTCCGCCTCGGCGGAGGTATCGCCGGCATCGCCGAGAGCAAGATTTATCTCGTCAGCGAGCGCAGCGGCCACAAAGAAATCTGGGTGATGGACTACGACGGCGCCAACCAGCATGCGGTCACGCACCTGGGCAGCATCTCGCTCTCGCCGCGCATCTCGCCCGACGGCTCCCGCCTCGCCTTTAGTTCCGTCACCAAGGGCGGCTGGGAGATCATGATGTATTCTTTCGACCTGAATCGCCTGGTCAGCTTCCCGCGTTTCGGAGGAATGAATCTGTCGCCCGCGTGGGCGCCCGATGGCAAACTAGCTTTCTCTTCTTCGCGCAATGGTTATCCCAACATCGTGGTCGTAGACGGTTCCGGCGGAAATCTCCGCCGTCTCACCACCGGCCAGGGTCCCGACGTCTCGCCCGCCTGGAACCGCAAGACGGGTGGCCAGATCGCCTTCGTCAGCGGACGCACCGGCCTCCCCCAGATCTACACCATGGAAGCCGACGGCACCAATGCGCAGCGCATCACCGACCAGGGGTATGCCGTCTCGCCCAACTGGTCGCCCAACGGCCAGTTCCTGACGTTTTCCTGGATGCGCAAGTACGGCGCCGGCGAGCCCGGCTCGAACGACCTGTACTTGATGGACGTCGCCAGCAAGCAGTGGGTGCAACTCACGCATGACTCCGGACGCAACGATTTCCCATGCTGGTCGCCCGATGGCCGGCATATCGTATTTCAGTCGCACCGCTCGGGCAGCGATCAGATCTGGACCATGCTGGCTGACGGCACCAATGTGAAGCAGTTGACATTTACGGGTAGCAATACGCAGCCCAACTGGAGCTGGAAATGAAATTCAGCTATCAGCTCTCAGCTATCAGCTCTCAGGTTCAATCAACCGAGGGCTCGTCGCAGAGCGGCAGCTCTTCAATCGATTTTTTTTGTCGTCGCTCGGGTCAGCAGTTCGCTGCGAGCCGACAGCTGAGAGCCGAAAGCTTTTTTGTACAGTTTCGCGGCCGGCCCATTGTGCGCCCCGCCGTGAATCTGTAAATTGCATGCCATAATCTGGACGCACAAAAACTGGAGGAATTAAGGTGAAGCATCCAATGAAGAAGTGGCTCACCCTGGTACTTACGCTCGGCGCGATTCTGTTCTGGAGCGCCTGCAAGCATCCGAAGGCTCCGCCCCCGCCCCCACCGCCCGCCCCGCAGCCGGCTCCTACTGCCTCGCTGTCGGCCAATCCGAACACGCTGGAAAAGGGCCAGTCCACCACGCTCACCTGGCAAACCACCAACGCGACCGACGTCAGCCTTGAGGGCATTGGCCCCGTCGATGCCAATGGTTCGCGCCAGGATAAGCCCGCCGAGTCCACCACCTACCGTCTGGTTGCCAAGGGCGCGGGAGGATCGCAGGAAGCCACCGCGCGCGTCACCGTGACCTCGGGGCCGCCACCTCCACCCCCGCCTCCCTCTGCCACCGACGAACAACTGTTCGCGCAGAACGTGAAGGATATCTACTTCGATTACGACAAGGCGGACATCCGCGCGGATCAGCAGGCGTCTCTGCAGGGTGATGCAACCTTCCTGCAGCAGCATGCCAACATTCGGATCACGATTGAGGGACACTGCGACGAACGCGGCTCCACCGAGTACAACCTCGCGCTCGGCACCAATCGTGCCGACGCGGTGAAAAATGCGCTCGTTCAGGCTGGACTCCCAGGTGATCGCATCAAGACCATCAGCTACGGCAAGGAGAAGCCATTCTGCACCGCCCCGAACGAATCCTGCTGGCAGGAAAATCGTCGTGGCCATTTCGTGCACGAAAAGTAAAAGTGTGGCGCGGACACTCCTGTCCGCGTGCCCGCGCCATAATTCACCGTCGATGGAAACGGCAGCGCTCCCCGCTTCAGCTCTTTATACCTTCGGTCCCCCCGCTGGACACCCACCCGGCTTTTGGCATCCAATAGATTTGCTATGAAATCGAATCGTCCTCACACCGTCCTCGCCCTTTTCTTCATCCTCTGGATCGCCCTGGCCCCGGCCTACGGCGCGAACAGAGAGATCGTTCAGCTCCAGACCCAAGTTGGACAGCTGCAGCAGCAGATGACCCAGATGCAGCAGTCGTTTAACGAGCGCATGGGCGTCATGAAAAACCTGGTCGAGCAGCAAACCGATGCCGCCAACAAAGTCAGCTCCGCGATCACCGAACTGCAAAACTCCATCAATAAGCAGCAGCAGGACCGCGCCGGCCAAGTCGACCAGATCTCCGGCCAGATCCAGGCGCTCAACGACACCATGGACGAGTTGAAGGTCCGCCTCGCCAAGCTGAGCAAGCAGTTCGAAGATATGCAGGCCGCCCAGCAATCCATCGCCGCGCAACAGACGCAGACCCAGCAGCAGGCGCAAGCCATCGCCCAGGCCCCGCCGCCCGACGTCCTGTACAACACCGCCCTGCGCGATTACAGCGGCGGTAAAAACGACCTGGCCACGCAGGAATTCAGCGACTATCTCAAGTTCTATCCCAACACCGATCTGGCCGGGAACGCTTCCTTCTATCTAGCGGAGATTCAGTACAAGGCGGGCGACTTCAAGAAAGCGATCGAGAACTACGATCTGGTTCTGCAGAATTTTCCCAGCGGAAACAAGGCTGCGGCAGCCCAATTGAAGAAGGGATTCGCGCTCATCGAACTCGGCCAACAGGAGGAAGGATCGAAGGAACTGAGGCACGTGATCCAGCGCTATCCGAGAACCACCGAAGCCACCCAAGCCAGAGACAAGCTGCGCAAACTCGGCCCAGCCACTCCAAAAGCCCGCCAGTAAAAATCGTGTGAAAAGGAACCGGGTGCCCCACTCATCGCGTTTTGTTCGATGAGCGCGATCTCGTCCCCCGCAAAAAAAATTCAACCGCAGAGCGAGCCGCGAGCGCAAAGGAAACGATCAAGAATTTCCTTTGCGCCCCCGGCGTCTCCGCGGTGAATTGGCTTGAGGTTTAGTCCGCTTCGGCCGCCGCAGCCTTCCCCACAGCCGCCCCGATCGGCCGCAGCGTGACCCAATCGGTCTGCACGCTTTCCCAGCCTTGCATCAGGAATCCGTACGACTCAAACAACTGACGGATCTTCGGCCGCTGCCACCCCCCCATTTCCTCCAGAATCGGGACCAGCGTAGCCAGCGCGTTATCGCTCAGCACGGTCCGCTTCGCAATCTGCGTCACGCGCTTCGATTCAGAAACCGCAATAGTGAATCCGTCGCGCCGGTTTACATGCAGCATCACGTGAATATCCGAACTGCCGTCCCCGACGTACACGACGTGGTCCGCCGGCACTTCCAGATCCTCCTGCAACTGGTCCAGCCTTTCCACCTTGCCGTAGCCGGCCGTCGCCCGCACCAGCGCTTCAATCTCGCCCGACGCGGAATATTTAAACTCCGTGCCGAAAATGTGATCGTCCGGCACAATGCCCTCCAGCGCCGACTTGATCACTTCCACCGGCGCCGCCGAGAGCACGTAGAAATCGAAGTGGAACCCGTCGATCCGCCGGTTCAAAATGTCGTAAACCTGCTCGATGTTCTCTTTGAGCCGAATCCGCTTCCCCACTTCGTAGAGGTGCTCCTTACGCACCCGCGTGCGGAACTCCGGATCGTGCAAAAGCAGGTAGGAGAGTTCGGCGCCCTGCTGAACCAGGTTCAGCTTGGCCATTCCCTTGATCCGGCGCTCGAATTCCTCGGTCGAAATACCCAGCAACTCGCTCAAAACGTAGCCCGAATCGTTAAAGGTCAACGTCTGGTCGAAATCGCTGGCGAACAGATAATATTTCCGCTGTTTATTAGCCATACTCAATCTTAGATTCCCCCCATCCTGAAAGGGCCATCAATTTTACCGATCATGCCCATTAGAACAATCCATCGCCACCGCCACACACGAAGGAGCCCTCGAATTTTCGCCTTCGTGTGACCTTGTGTTCTTCGTGGTTTGATTTAGGACACGACGTGCTGTCTTTAGCGGTTGCCCGATCACGCCGTTCAGCGTAGGCTAGCTTGTTCTTCGTTCAATTCCTTCACAACGGACACACCATGCCCACTCACGCTACCGATCATCTCCATAACGATGCCGACCGCGGGAAGGGTTCGCTCGAACCCGACGATCGCACCCAGGCCGGCAACAACTCCATGACAGGCCAACTCTCACACCGTAATCCGGATCCGATGGTGGATGGCGCCGACAGCGATTTCCCTGAACCTGGCCACAGCCCCGAACACTCCTTTGAGGGCGAACTCAAAAAAAACGAATAAGTTTTGATGACCAAGCGCCCGATCGGAGGTTGGTTCCAAGGCGCCCAGACGGCGGTAATGTCGTGGCAGTCACGATCTCCGTAGGTGAGGTCTCTTTGCTACATAGTTGCCTCCGCCCATCTGCATTTTTTACCTTACTGAGTCGTTCGACCGAGCGCGACTTCGTGGATTCCTATTACAATCGCGACAACCAAATCCGGCATCAAAATTGGTGCGGATTAGGAAAAACGTCGTTCGCGAGCAGAAAGTTCGAGGGCATCTGATTATGGATACGACACTGAACAAGAAGCTGGGCTGGTTGAGCGCAGTGCTGTTGCTTGCGCTCGCGACTGTGGCACTACCACAACCAGCAGCCGCTCAGAATGAACAAGACGATCAACAAGATGATCCGCCCAGCCGGGTGGCTCGACTCGGCTACATGGAAGGTTCGGTTTCATTTCAGCCGGCCGGCGAATCGGAGTGGGTGCAGGCGGTCGCCAACCGGCCCATGACCACCGGCGACAAACTCTGGGCGGACAAGGACTCGCGCGCCGAGCTGCAATTGGGATCGGCCGTGATTCGCCTGAATGCCAACACCGGCTTCTCTTTCCTGAACCTGGATGACAATACAGTTCAGATCCAGCTTACCTCGGGTGCGCTCAATATCAGCGTGCGGCGGCTGGACCGCGACGATGCCTTCGAGATCGACACGCCCAACCAGGCGTTTTCGGTATTCCAGCCCGGAAGTTATCGCGTCGAGGCAAGTGAAGACGGAAACTACACAGTGGTCAGCGTCCGCGAGGGCGAGGGCGAGTCCACGGGCAACGGTCAGACCTACACGCTGCACGCCGGGCAAAGAGGCACGTTCAGCGGAACAGACTCACTGAACGCCGAAGTGGTTCAAATCGGCGGCCCTGATCAATTCGATAACTGGGCATACAACCGCGAGCGCCGGTACCACGACTCGCGCTCGGCGCAGTACGTGTCGCACGATGTGGTCGGCTATGACGACTTGGACGATTATGGCGACTGGCGCGATGACCCCAGCTACGGGCACGTCTGGTACCCGACCCGGGTGTCTGCGGGCTGGGCCCCTTATCGCGAAGGCCATTGGGACTGGATTCCTCCCTGGGGATGGACCTGGGTGGATGACTCTCCGTGGGGCTACGCGCCTTTTCACTACGGACGCTGGGTGGTTGTAGGCGGACGCTGGGGCTGGGTGGCCGGACCAGTGGCAGTGCGCGCGGTCTATGCGCCAGCCCTGGTGGTCTTTATTGGCGGCGGGGGCGTGGGCTTCGGCGGCAATGTGGGATGGTTTCCTTTGGGTCCGCGGGAGGTTTTTGTGCCCTCGTATCGCGTCAGCCGCGGGTACGTAAACCGGGTCAACATCAGCAATACCACCGTCAATAACACCACCATCACGAACGTTTACAACACCACCATCGTCAACAAAACCACGAACATCACCAACGTGACGTATGTGAACAGAAATGTACAGGGCGCGGTAACCGCTGTTCCGCAGCGCGCCTTCGTCAGTGCACAGCCGGTTGCCAGGGCCGCGGTTGCCGTGAATACGCGGGACATCGCTTCCGCGCCTGTCAGCGCCAGGGTTGCAGTGGCTCCCACCCGAGAAAGCGTGCTGGGAGCGAAGGCTGCGACCGCGAATCGTGTGACCGCGCCGCCGGCGGCAGTAGCGAACCGGCAGGTGATCGCCAAGAAAACACCGCCGCCGCCGCCGGTGCCATTTGCAAAGCAACAGCAGGCTCTGACTGCTCATCCCGGACAACCGTTGGCGACGAGCGAGGTGCGGACCTTGCGTCCTGCTGCCACGGCTGAGGCACATCCGCAGGTGAGACAGGCGCCTCCGGGAAAACCTGCGACGCCCAACATGGCGCGCCCCGGGAACCAGCCGAACCAGCCTGGGAACCAACCGAGTGGAGCGAGACCGGCTCAACCAGGCGCTGCGCCTGCCGCAGACCAACCCGCCAATAGGCCCGCCCAAAACCAGCCGGCGAACCGCCCAGGCAATCAGCCTGCTCCGAACGAAAAGCCAGGCGCGAACAATCAACCAAATCGTCCGCCATCGGCGCAGCCCAATCGGCCGGAGCCAACGCAACCCAGCAATCGGCCGGAACCGAACCGTCCCGCCGAGCCTCCCGCGCGGAGTGATCGCCCGCCGTCGGCCCAGCCCAATCGGCCGGAGCCGGCCCAGCCAGGCAATCGGCCAGAAGCGAATCGGCCGGAGCAGAACCGCTCTGCTGAGCCACCAGCGCGGAATGAACGGCCGCCATCGGCGCAGCCCAATCGGCCGGAGCCGGCGCAGCCGGGCAACCGGCCAGAAGCAAACCGTCCGAATCGGCCGGAAAAGAACCGCCCAGCCGAGCAGCCCCCAGCGCGGAATGAACGGCCGGCAGCGCAGCCAAATCGACCAGAGCCCAGCCGCAATCAAGCCGCGCCGGAGCGGAAACCCGCTCAACCCTCGGAGGCAAAGCCGGCGCCGTCCGAACGGAAGAAGCCGGAAACGCCTGAGGAAAAGAAAAAGCGCGAGAAAGAGAAAGAGCAGGAGAAGCCACCGGGTCAATAACAACTCAGCCCGCTCGTTGATTCCATTGGCGAACAGGAGCGCCCTTGTTGCCCTTCGCGCAGCAATAGGTGTGGGACAGGCGGCTTGCCCGTTCAGGAGCGCGCCCCGCCGTGGTGGAGGTGAGCCGCTGTCCCTCCATGTTTTGCATCCACTCGCGCGCTAGGTCGTCCTAACCATGTCGTCCTTAACCATGAGCGCCGAGATAAAGAACGAGGCATGGAGAGCCGCGCGCCCCGCCCGGCCGAGGCCGCGTTCCATGATCGGGGAATTCCTTCCGAGTCGAAAAACGCCGCCCGAACTTTTGGGCGGCGTATGGGGAAGAAGAGCGTCTCGGACGTTACTGCCGTCTAGCGAATTTCATAGCTCCCTGGAAGCGCAAGCACCACTGCTGGGCGGATTCACTCCTCCCGCTTGTCCTCATGCCTCAGCCCTTACAGTTCAATGGTAGTGCTCCCGGAAACCATCGCAGCAAGAAAATCGCACATCCCGGCAGATAGCGATTCCCGAATCGGGAGCAGTTGGACAGATTCCCACACGAACAGTGAGCAACGAAAGCCCCACCTACCTCAGCTCCTCCATACATTTCTCGAGCACTTCTCTGCCCGGACGCACTACCGACTCCGGCAGGGTCGCCAGAGGCTCGTCGGTCACGTTCAGCATGTCAAGGAAGGTGGGCGCCGTTGCGTTGATGTAGAAGACACCCGTCAGCACTTCGCCCTTCACGTGCGACTCCATCAGCCGGTGCACGGCTTCGATCTTGTCCGTCGGATCGTAGTCTTCTTCGAGCTTGCGCAGGCGCAGACTCGACCCATCATGCATGGTGACTTCGATCGTGGTCCCGGGATCGTAGTCCACGTGGATTTCTTCGAAGGCCGGCACAAAGCTGACTTCGTGCAGTGGCTCCTCATGAGCCTGCATGTATTTGTAAGACTTGGTCGAGCCCTCATGGTCGTTGAAGGTCACGCAGGGCGACACCACATCGAGCATGACCGTGCCCCGGTGCGCGATCGCCGCCTTCATCATGCTGTGCAGCTGCTTCTTGTCGCCGGAAAACGACCGGCCGACCAGCGTTGCGCCCAGTTGAATCGCCATCGCGCACGTGTCAATCGGCGGAAGATCGTTGACCACGCCCGTCTTCAGCGTCGAGCCCAGATCGGCGGTGGCGGAGAACTGGCCTTTGGTCAGCCCGTACACGCCGTTGTCTTCGAGCACGTAGATGATCGGCAGGTTGCGCCGCATCAGGTGGACGAACTGGCCGGCGCCGATCGACACGGTATCCCCGTCGCCCGTCACCCCCAGGGCGATCAGGTTCTTATTAGCGAGCATCGCTCCGGTTGCGATCGAGGGCATGCGGCCGTGCACCGAGTTGAAGCTGTGCGAGCGGTTCATGAAGTAGGCCGGGCTCTTCGACGAGCATCCGATCCCGCTGAGTTTGGCCACGCGCTCGGGCTGCACGCCCATTTCGTACATGGCGTCAATAATGCGTTCCGAGATCGCGTTGTGCCCGCAGCCCGCGCAGAGCGTCGTCCTGCCGCCGCGATAGTCCAGCAACTGCAACCCGATGCGGTTTGTCTTGGGGGGCGGAGCGGTTGGAGTGGTCGTCATTTACTTACCCTCCATCATCATCAATTCGTCGGTGACCGAGCGCGCGTCCATCGGCAGCCCATGAATATGGCAGATCGAGCGCAGCCGCGGCGTGCACTCCGGCTTGATATCGAGTTTCAGGAGCGCCGCCATCTGCGCGTCACGGTTCTGCTCGACCACATACACGCGCTCGTGTTGCTCGATGAAGTCGTGGACTTCGCGCGTGAACGGATACGCGCGCACCCGCAAATAGTCGGCCGTCAAGTTGTGTTCCCTGCTCAATTGATCGAGCGATTCGACCATCGCCCAGTGTGAAGTGCCATATGCGAGGATGCCCACTTTCTGCTTTCCCGTGCCCCTCGACTCCGGCCGCGGCACAAACGACCGCGCCGTCTCAAACTTCTTGTTGATGCGCTCCATGTTGCGTTCAAAGTCGTCGGGACGCTCGCTGTACTGCGCTTTTTCATTGTGGCCGCTGCCGCGCGCAAACCACGCCGCCGCCGGGTGATCGGTACCGGGCAGCGTGCGATAGCCGACCCCATCGCCGTCGATGTCTCGGTAGCGAGCGAAACCGCCAAGTCTTTCCAGATCTTCCTTGCTCAGCACTTTGCCGCGATTGATCGGCTTCTCCGGGTAGGGAAACGGATCCGACATCCAGTTATTCATCCCCAGATCGAGGTCCGACATGACGAACACCGGCGTCTGGAAACGCTCGGCCAGATCGAAAGCGTCCTGCGCCATCGTGAAGCACTCGCTTACCGAGTTCGGAAACAGCAGGATGTGCTTGGTATCGCCATGGCTCAGAAACGCCGTCGAAAGCACGTCGCCCTGCGAAGTGCGCGTCGGCAGGCCGGTCGAAGGTCCAACTCGCTGAATGTCCCAGATCACCGCGGGAACTTCCACGTAATACGCGAGGCCCGTGAATTCGGACATCAGCGAGATGCCGGGCCCGGCAGTCGCGGTCATCGCGCGCGCGCCCGCCCAGCCCGCGCCAATCACCATGCCGATCGCCGCCAGCTCGTCTTCGGCTTGCACAATGGCAAACGTCGCCTTGCCGTCGGGACCGATGCGGTATGCCTTCATGTAGTCGATCATCGTCTCCACCAGCGACGACGAGGGCGTAATCGGGTACCACGTCACCACCGTGCACCCGGCAAACATACAGCCCATCGCCGCGGCGGAATTGCCGTCAACAATGATTTTGCCCTTGGTCTTGTCCATGCGCTGGATGTAGAACGGGTCGCGCTTTTTCAGGTTCGCCGCCGCGTAGTCGTAGCCCGCCTTGGCCGCCGCCAGGTTCAGGCCCGCGGCTTTCGCTTTCTTCGCAAACTGCTTGCGGATCGCGTTCTCCACTTCGCCCATCTCGATCTCGAGCAACTGCGCCACTGCGCCAACGTAGACCATGTTCTTGACCAGCTTGCGCAGCTTGGCTTCCGGGCACACCGTCGCCACCAGCTTGTCGTAGGGAACGCTGTAGAAGATCAAGTCGTTGCGCAGCTTATCGAGCGCGAGCGGCTCGTCGTAGAGCACGGAGGCGCCCGGGGCCAGCGACTTCACGTCGTCCTGCCCGGTCTCGGCATTCATCGCGACCAGCAAATCGATTTCCTTCTTGCGGGCGATGTAGCCGTCTTTATTGGCGCGGATCGTGTACCACGTGGGCAGCCCGGCGATGTTCGAAGGAAACAGGTTCTTGCCCGAAATCGGCACGCCCATCTGAAAAATGCTGCGCAGCAGGACGGTATTGGAACTCTGCGACCCCGAACCGTTCACGGTCGCAACCTGGATACTCATGTCGTTGGCGACACGCTTATGCCCCAGCTGGCCAGATGATTCCTGGGGCACCACATCGGTAGTGGCCATCCCTTGTACCTTCCCTTGTCATGACCGGGCAAAACCCCTCGCGCCCGGAATTCTTTCGGCGTACAGCAGGAAAAGCTTTATTAATTATACGCGCTCGAAAGCGGCGCGATCAGGACATCGTGTGGCGCGGACACTCCTGTCCGCGTAAAAGCCAGAATCGTGCACGGCTCTTCGCTGCAAAGCAAACCTAATGGAGTGTACTTCGGCTCTCGCTCTGTGACCTTCTGTGTCCTCTGTGGTAAGGGATCTTCTTAACCACAGAGGACACAGAGGTCACAGAGAAATCCTCAGAATGCCTCGAACCCCTAGTTGATCCCGCTGGAATTCAGATGTCCCGAATACCTTTTGTCGGTTTTCTTGATGTGGTTCGCGAGCCAATCCTTCAGAAACGTCAGCACGGCAATCGAATTAGCCGTGCCGTCCACTTCCAAGTCGTCTTTGAATTGCTTGACCTGCGCGACGAATTCCCGATGTTCTAAACGATGATCCTTCAGATTCGGGTACTGCGCGCGTTGCAGCAGAGCCTCTTCCGCAAGAAAATGAGTCTGCGTGTACCTTTCCAGTTCATGCACGATTCCGGCGACGAGGGTACGGCCCTGCCCTGACTTCATCGCCTCGTGCAGCGTATTCATCAAGTAAAATAGCTTTTGATGCGCGGCATCGCAGCTCTTCACATTGACCCTATACGACCCATCCCAGGTAACCAGAGCCACTGCGTACCTCCTCCAAGTTCAATCGAGTAGCGGAACAGCGTTCCGCCAACCAATCCATCGGCAAGGTGAACGGAAAACTTGAGGAGAGGCTGCGCGGTCCGTTGTGCTCAAGGAGAACATCCTGCGTTCGGTGTGCAAGAGACGAAGCCGCGGATGCCGCTTCGGCGATAATAGAACGAGACGGGAAAGACCGGCTTGCCGCCCGCGGCTTGGAATACGGCTGCGGCCCGCCCGATTGAGTTCGACGCATGGGAGATGGAATGACCGGCACCTCGAAACTCGACTCAACTGGTTACAGTGCCCCGCCAAACCCGCCAGTCTGTAATGTCGCCCTGGTCGGCTTCGGCACGGTGGGCAGTTCCGTGGCCAGAATTCTTTGCGAGCGCGCCAACACTCACCTGCGCCTGACCCACATCCTCAATCGCAACGTGGCTCGAAAAAAAGTAGCCTGGCTTCCGTCCTCCGTGCAGTGGACAGAGAATATCGACGATGTTCTCTCCTCCGACGCGGACATCGTGGTCGAGGTGATGGGCGGCCTTCAACCCACCGAAGATTGGGTCCGGCGCGTGCTCGCTTCCGGAAAGTCCGTGGTCACCGCCAACAAGCAACTGATCGCACATTGCGGCCCGGAGTTGATCGGCCTGGCGCGCCGGATGAAACAGCAGATCGAGTTTGGCGCGTCGGTGGCGGGCGGCGTGCCGGTGATTTCCGGATTGCATGAGGGATTGGCCGGCGATGAACTGTTCAAGATCTGCGGCATTCTCAATGGCACCTGCAACTACATTCTCAGCCAGATCGAGAGCAACGGCGTTTCCTTCGCCACCGCACTGCGCGAGGCGCAGAAGCTTGGCTTCGCCGAGGCCGATCCAACCGAAGACATCGACGGGCTGGACGCGCGCGCCAAACTCGCCATCCTGGCGCGGGTCGGACTGCACTGCGATGTCAAAGCAACCAGCATCGTGGCGCGCTCGATTTCAGCGATCGACTCCATTGATTTTGAATACGCGAACCAACTGGGTTGCACGATTCGTCAGATTTCCTGGGCGGAGTTAAAGGGCGACGACTTGTTTGCCGTAGTCCAGCCCTCCCTGGTCGAACTCGCATCGCCTTTGGCGCGCGTGGAAGGCAGCCAGAACCTGGTGATGGCGACCGGAACGTATGGGGGCGAGACGGTGTTTGGAGGCCACGGCGCAGGTGGGCATCCCACGGCGGTCGCGGTTGTGTCCGACATTCTGGCGATCGCTCGCGCCAAGCAAGCCGGAATGAGTTACGCCGGACAACCGACACAGAAAACGCCGGCCGTCACCGCCGATTTCACCACCAAGCACTATCTGCGTTTCCTGGTGAGGGACCGGCCAGGCATCATCTCCAGCCTCGCCACAATTCTCTCTCAGTGCGGCATCAACATCGACTCGGTGCTGCAGAAACCGGGCTGCCCAAAATCGCACCTGCCCTTTCTAATTACGTTGGAGGAATGCAAGGCTTCGCTGGTGGAACAGGCATTAGAGCAGATCAACTCGCTGGATTTTCTGGTACAACCGTGTTTGCACTTGCCGATTCTGTAGGGAGAGGCATTAGAGCGACAAAAGAACGCTCGCGATTGGAGTGATCATGACCACGAATCGAAGCGCTTAACGGTGAACCCACGCAGCTCGGAAATATCGGCTTCAAGCCAGACCTTAGTGAACAAGCCGACGATTTCGTTCCCTAACCCGCCGGTCGGGAGCGCTTCTTCCTCCACTGCGCCCCGGAGAATATCGTGTATTTCATCTTCCATACTGCGGCCGTTCCGCCGCTCGGCGCTGCAGTCGAGCCTTGACGGCATTCTCGATGCGGACGACCAGTTGGGCCATGACGTCCTCCCAGCTCAGCTCGAACTCGTTGCAGCTTTTCGGCGTGGCGCCGCCTTCATGATCGCCCGCAGTGCGTCGTTCACCGACTCGCCCGTTTTGAACACTTTCGAAACATCAGGAGCAAGCAGTACAACGACGGACTTCGCCCGCGCGCGACGTGCGAAGCGGTTGGGTCGAGCTTTCGCATAGTCAAACCGGTATTCGCCCCGCATGTCTTTCGATGGGCGCAATCCACGAGACTTAACTGCCGATGTTTTCTTCATAGTCCTTCTGTTCTCTTCGCGTCGCCTTTCGAGCGCTGATGCTTCGAACTCGGTTGATGTAGCGTTCCGTGAAGCTTACCAGCAGCCAACGGTCGAGAATCGAGTAGCCCACAATAATTTCGCGCTGTTCGCCACTTGGAATGGTCCTCGTCTGGAAAGATCATGGCCAGAAAATCATCGAAGACCGTGCACGCTTCATCGAAACTGACCCCATGCCTTCGCAGGTTGTTCTTAGCTTTGCGAGGGTCCCATTCAAACACCAGCGGCATATGACTTTTTCCTGATGATAAATGGATCTTCCGGAAAGAGGGACGACCAAACGGATTTTTCGCTTGATCGCGAATCCACGTAGCGCCGGTCTTCCCCCTACGCTTCCACCTGGAAGAACTGCGCCATGTTGCGGAATTTCTGGTAGCGGGACTCGAGCAGAGCGCCTACCGGTAGGCCCTTGATCTCTGACAGATGCTTCTGCAGGGCGGTATCCAATAACTCCGCCGCCTGGGCGTGATCGGTGTGCGTGCCGCCGGGGGGTTCGGGGACGATATCGTCGATGCAGCCTAACTCGCTCAGGTCCTTGGCGGTGATCTTCATCGCTTCCGCGGCCAGATCTTTCTTGCTGGTGTCGCGCCACATGATCGATGCGCAGCCCTCGGGCGAAATGACCGAGTAAACCGCATTCTCCATCATGAGCACGCGATCCGCCACGGCAATCGCCAGCGCGCCGCCGCTGCCGCCCACCCCGATCACGGTCGCGACGATCGGCACTTCCAGCCGCGTCATCTCCAGCAAGTTACGCGCGATGGCTTCGCCCTGGCCGCGCTCTTCGGCATGCAGGCCGGGATAGGCGCCGTCAGTATCTACAAAAGTCAGAATCGGGCGCTTGAATTTCTCCGCGATCTTCATCACCCGCAGCGCCTTGCGATAGCCTTCGGGGTGAGGCATACCGAAGTTGCGATAGACTCGCTGCTTTGCGTCGCGCGCTTTCTGCTGCCCGACCACGATGACTTCCTCGCCGTGGAAGCGGGCCATCCCGCAAACGATCGCCGGATCGTCGCGGAAGCCGCGGTCGCCGTGGATCTCGCTCCAGCCGGTGAAGAGGCGCTCGACGTAGTCGAGCGTGTAGGGGCGCTGGGGATGGCGGGCCAGTTCCGTCCTCTGCCAGGCATCCAGGTGGGAAGAAACCTCGCGGCGCAGGTCATTCACTCGGTCGTGCAGTTGCTGGATCTGGTGGCGGACTTTGGCGTTTTGCCCTTTGATCGACTGCAGCCGTTCGATCTGCTGCTCGATCTTCAACAGCTCCTGTTGCGCCTTGGGTGCAGAATCCATCTTGATGACGTTTCCATTCCTGCGGGTATGATGCTCTTCCACCATCGAGAGCAGAAAGTCCGTTCCCGTCACCGCGGGATTTCCCGCGCCGTTCGGGGACGTTTGGGCTCGCTTTATTTTCGCTCGACTCATCCGTCGAATCGCTTGCCGGGTCCGGATCAGCTGATAATGCGCACGCTGCCGGGTCCGCACAGTTCTTCCACGCGTCCAATGAAACTGCGGTCTGGCATGACATTATAGCCTTCGGCCTCCATCACGGCCATGAAATCGCCCGAGCGCTCGACATCAAACAGGACTTTGGCTTGGCCCCTGTGCTCGCTGAACAGGGCGTACAGCGCGTCCACCGTGCCGCCGGTGGCGCTTTCCAGCGGGATGCGGACGCGCAGCGCCTTGGGCAACGGCACCTTCGCTTCGTCGAGCGGAATGATCTCAGCGGCGGTAATTTTGGGATTCGCTCCCTCTTCGACCCGCACGCCTGCCCGCACCAGCACCGGCACTTCGAGTTTGACTTGCTCCTGGAGCCGCTTGTAGGCCTCGGGAAAAACGATCATGTCCACTTTGCCGGTCATGTCTTCCAGGGCGCCCTGCGCGTAGAAATCACCGCGCTTGGACTTCAGCACACGCACGCCGGTGATGATGCCCGCGGTGGCGATGACTTCCTCTTTCGCCGTGGAATTCTTCATGGCCGAAATTTCTTCGACCGTCTTCGCATTCAGATCGAGCAGCTTGTCTTTGTATTTCTCCAGTGGATGGCCGGTGATGAAGAAGCCCAGAATTTCTTTTTCGGCGGAGAGGCGGGTGTGCTCGTCCCAGTCGGGCGTGTTGGGGAGCGCGTCGTTGGCGGGCTGCGTAGTTTCGTCGGCAAATACTCCAAACAGGCCGTGCTGGCCCGAGTCGGCGTCACGTTGCGTTTTTTGCGCCCGGTCGATGGCTTTGTCGAGCGCCTGCATGAGCTGCGCCCGGCGGCCAAAGCAATCCATGGCGCCACTCTTGATGAGCGATTCCAGCACGCGCTTGTTGAGCAGGCGAAGGTCGACCTGTTCGCAAAATTCGTAGAGCGAACGGAAATTGCGGCCCAGCTTCTTGCGTGCCGCGACAATCGATTCGATGGCGTGGGCGCCAATATTTTTCACCGCCGCCAGCCCGAAGCGGATCGCCTGCCCGTGCGGCGTGAAGTTGGCGTCGCTGACGTTGATATCGGGCGGCTCGACCGCGATGCCCATCTCGCGGCATTCGTTGATGTACTTCACCACGTCATCGGTGCCGCCAGTGACCGAAGTCAGCAGCGCGGCCATGAATTCGATCGGATAGTGTGTTTTCAGATAGGCCGTGTGATAGGCGAGCAGCGCATAGGCCGCGGAGTGCGACTTATTGAAGCCATATCCGGCGAACTGCGCCATAAGGTCGAAAATCTTTTCGATCTTCTTCGGCGGGAAGCCATTTTTGACCGCGCCCTGCACGAAACGTTCGCGCTGCTTGGCCATTTCTTCGGCGTTCTTCTTGCCCATGGCGCGGCGCAGCAGGTCGGCTTCGCCGAGCGAGTAGCCCGCGAGTCGATGGGCCGCCTGCATCACCTGTTCCTGATAGACGATGACGCCGAGGGTCTCCTTGAGGATTTCGCCCAGTTCGGGCAGTTCGTATTCGATCCTCTTGCGTCCATGCTTGCGCTCGATGAAGTCGTCGATCATGCCGCCCTGAATCGGCCCGGGCCGGTAGAGCGCGTTCAGAGCGGTGAGGTCTTCTATGGAGTTGGGCTGGTAGCGGCGCAGCACGTCGCGCATGCCGCCCGATTCAAACTGGAACACACCTGAGGTTAGTCCCTTGTGGAAGACTTTTTCGTAGGTCTCGTGGTCTTCCAGAGGGATCTCGTCGAGGGTGATCGGTGTGGGGCGGACACTCTTGTCCGCCTCTCTCCCCTGAGCGTGGTTAATCAGCTTGAGCGTATCGTCGAGAATCGTGAGCGTGGTGAGGCCGAGGAAGTCCATCTTCAGCAGGCCCATCTTCTCGATGGCCACCATGTCGAAGGCGGTGACAATTTCGTCGTTCTTGGTTTTGTGCAGCGGCACTAACTCGATCAGCGGGCGGGGCGAAATCACCACGCCGGCGGCATGCACGCCGGAGTTGCGGACCAGGCCTTCCAGCTTCCGCGCGGTGTCAAGCAACTGGCGCACCTGCGCATCTTTTTCGTAGGCTTCCCGCAGCTGAGGCGATTCTTTGATCGCATCGTCGAGCTTGATGTTGAGCGTGAGCGGAACCATCTTCGCGATGCGGTCCACGTCGCTATAGGGCATGTCCATGGCGCGGCCGACGTCTTTGATGGCCGCCTTCGCCGCCATGGTGCCGAAGGTGATGATCTGGGCGACGTTTTCGCGCCCGTACTTCTGCGTTACGTAATTGATCACCTCGCCGCGCCGGTTCATGCAGAAATCGATGTCGATATCGGGCATCGAAATGCGCTCCGGGTTCAAGAAGCGCTCGAACAGCAACTCGTGTTGCAACGGATCGATATCGGTGATGCCAAGCGAATAGGCCACCAGCGCGCCGGCGGCCGATCCGCGGCCGGGTCCGACGGGAATCTCGTGCTCTTTGGCATAGCGGATGAAGTCCCAGACAATCAGGAAGTATCCGGGGAATTTCATCTGCTGGATGATGGCGATCTCGCGCGAGAGGCGCTGCTCGTAGTCGGCAAGCGAGTGCTTCAGACGCCCTCGCTCCGAAGCCGCGCGCAAGCTCTCCATGCGGCGCGCAAAGCCTTCGCGGGTGATGTGCTGGAAGTAGCTGTCGATCGAGAATCCGGCAGGGACGTCGAAATGCGGGAACGGGCTGGGGATTTTTTCGAGGCGCAGGCTGCAGCGCTCGGCGATGTCGAGAGTGCGCGAGACGACGTCCGGCGAATCTTTAAAGACGCGGTACATCTCGTCCCCGTTCTTGACGTAGAACTGCGTGCCCTCGAACTTCATCCGGTTGGAGTCCTGGATGGACTTGCCGGTCTGAATACACACCATTACGTCCTGGGCGTGGGCATCGTCTTCGCAGAGGTAGTGGCTGTCGTTGGTCGCGACCAGCGGCAGGCCCAGATCCTTTTTCAGTTTGAACAGGCCAGCGTGGATGCGGTGCTCGAGCTCCAGCCCCTGATCCTGAATTTCCAGGAAGAAGTTTTCTTTGCCGAACAGATCGCTGTAGAAGCCGGCGGCTGAGCGGGCTGCGTCGTAGTTCTCTTCTACTAGACGCTCTGCGACTTCACCCTTCAGGCAGCCGGAAAGGCCGATCAGTCCTTTGGAATGCTCGGCCAGAAATTTCTTGCTGACGCGCGGCTTGTAGTAGAAACCGTGGAGCGAGGCTTCGGAGGTGATCTTCACCAGGTTGCGGTAGCCTTCCTCGTTTTCGGCGAGCACGAGCAGGTGGTTGTAGGTGTCACCTTCGGGCGGCGTACGTTCGATGTTGTGGTCGTCTTTCTTGCAGATGTAGAGCTCGCATCCGACGATGGGCTTGACCCCGGCTTTGTGAGCCGCATTGACAAAATGCACGGCGCCAAAAATATTGCCGTGGTCGGTCATGGCCACGGCGGGCATGCCGAGCTCTTTGACGCGATGGACAAGCTTCTCGACGTCGCAAGCGCCATCAAGCAGAGAGTAGTCGCTGTGCAGGTGCAGGTGGACGAATTCGGACATGAAGTCAGTCGCTAGTTTCCAGTTGCTGGTTGCTGGTGATGGCGCGCCCACGAAATAACAAGTGCCATCATTGTATCGGCTGGTGAAAATCGCGCAACGCCTGAAAGTGGTGCAGTTGCGACTGGCGGCCATTCTCGTGTGGCGCGGGCATTCTTGCCCGCGTGCCCGAGTCGAGCTGATGGAATTTTAGCGCGGAACCTGGAACTCCACACCGCGCTCGTCATTCGCTTTGGTGGTCGCGGCGAGATCGAGTTCGGCGAGCGGAACCTTCTTGGCGACCACGTGATCGCTCAGCACCCATAGGGTACCGTCGGCAATCGCATAGTTCCGGATTTCCTGCTGATGCTGATCGCGGAATATCAGCACGGTAGCCGGCGAGGGTGCAGCGTGCTCTTCTTCGCGCGCCTGGGGCCGCCGCGCATAGGAATCCTGTTGCTCGCGCTCCCGCACCCAGTCTTCGCGCTCACGCAGATTTTGTTCCTGAATACTTAGCGCGTTCATCTGATTGGCCAGCACAGTTTGCTGCGCGCGTTCCTGGTCATAGTCGTACGAAGAAGACGAGTCCCACCATCCGAACGGATGCCCCCAACCCCACCATGGCGACGCCAAAGAAGAGAAGCAGCCGAAGCAGTGGTGGAAGGGGCGCGTGCGAATACGAATGCGCACTCGGCCAAAACCGTCTCTCCCAAAACCGCCTCTGGAGAAGGAAGAATGCGCGCCCAGTCCAGCGCGCATGCCGCCAAACGCATGGCCGCCGGAAGGTTGTCCAACCGCAACGCCGCGACCGCCGCCAGAAGACCGCATGCCGCCACGCTGGGCTGAGGCTGATACCAGGGCCACGAAGACCACAAACGCCGCAATGGTCAGGAGGCGACGCATGCGTCTATTATACGCCTCTCGGAAGACGGGGCTGCACCTACCTTGACCTTTTTTCGCCCTTGGCCTTTTTCGTCGCACTTTTCTTTGGCTTAGGCTCAGCCTTGGGTTTGGCGACGGGCTTCTTCTTCGGCTTCTGCTCTGACTTGGCCGCCTTCACAGGAGGTGCGGGCATTGCTGCTGCTTCGGGTTTTGCGGCCGCGGGCTTCCCCTTGGCTTCCGGCTTCGCGGCGACGACGGGTGTGCCCTCGGCCCGATCCTTTCCCTTCACTTTAGTCTTCGCGCTGGCTGCGACCGCAGACGCCGCAGCGGCGGCCGCTTTCGCGGCCCGTCCGCGTTTGGGCGGCGGCGGCGGGGGCGGCGGCGGCGGCGCCAGCGGCTTCAGATATTTCAGCGTCTCCGTCCGCGAGCGCAGCTTGCCGTCGAGCAACAGCAGGAACACGTCGTTCGAAATCTTGGGATATTCCGGCAGTTGGGGCGTGATGTGCAACTCGGTCATTTCGGGGAGCGGAATCTTCTGCTGCACTTGGCGCCACTTGGTGAAGAAGTTCTTGATCTTCTGCGCGACCGCCTGCTGGCGCGCCGTAACGGCGAGGAACAAAATCATCTCCGGACGCGCGCCCGACAACAACTGCCAAGTGCGTGACGGCGTGCCTGCTTCTTTTCCCGCGAGCCGCTTGGATAGTTGCTGCGCGTTGTCTTCCAAGTCCTTCCAGGCTTCGACCAGGTCCTTGCGGGGGATGGCGCGGCGCAAATCGGAAATGTCTTTTTCGGCCATGCGATCGCTCAGAAAATAGAGCACGGCCGAAGCGGCGTCGGGGGTGTATCCGAGTTCGTTCATCTGCTGCCGCGTCTTCATCAGCGCACTCAGTCCGGCCGCATCCACTTTGGCCGTGCTCCAGCGTGGATTCAGAACCTTCAGCCATCCTTCTTTTTCGTACACTTTCAGAACGCCGAGCGGGTCGTCTTCGTATGCCAGCTGTTCGATCTCGTATCCGATGGCCGAATTGCGGATGGACTCGATGTAGTTGTTTTCCTTGGCGGATACGTAGCGCGCCTGGGTCCGCTCCTCCAGCGGCCAGTGGAAGCGAGTCGTAAACCGAGACGCGCGAATCAACCGCGACGGGTCTTCCAGAAACGCGTAGTTGTGCAGCACCCGGATGACTTTCGCTTCGATATCCGCGGCGCCGTTGAACGGGTCCATCAGCAGGCCGCGCGACCCTTCGTTCATCGACAGGGCCATGGCGTTCACGGTGAAATCGCGGCGGCGAAGATCTTCGATGATGGTGGCCGGCGCCATCTGCGGAGGCTTGCCGGGCTTGTCGTAGTGCTCGGAGCGCGCCATGGCAATCTCGGCGCGCACTCCACCCTTGAAGGTGAGCAGCAAGGTCCTGGTTTCGTCGTCGGAATCGCCCACAACGGCGCCTCCGCGCTCCAGATCTTTCTGCAGCTTGAGCGCGTTCCCCTGTACGGTGAGATCCAAGTCGCGGATCGGGAAGCCGGTGATGATATCGCGGATGGCGCCCCCGGTCAGGTACAGATTCATTTCCGCCGCTTTGGCGGCGTCCTGGACCAGGGTGACGGCTTTGAGTTGATCCGGCGAGAGCCGGGTTTCCAGGGTGTAGATGTAATCGGCCATGCCTTCCTAGTCGCCGTGCCGTGGCTGGACCGGGGCGTTATTCACAAGTTTTCCACAGAGAAGCAGCGGCCAAACTCCGGCGTTGCTCCGGCTGCGGAATCTAACTCTATCTAGACATTAGACTTATACAGCAACTTCTCGATGGCGGCAAGCTACAGAAGTTAACACAACGTTTACCTGTTTGGCTACTGTGACAGGGGC
>Ga0137372_10000349_pt1 | contig 41952 bp, 38 predicted proteins | sample SagtaG_6_FD_104911 | JGI IMG/M metagenome (GOLD analysis project Ga0137372, IMG submission 104911) | Vadose zone soil microbial communities from Sagehorn Ranch, Mendocino, California, USA - Sage1_R_60_16 metaG | ecosystem: Environmental > Terrestrial > Soil > Vadose zone | place: USA...
AAAGAAGAAGACCTCGCGCGGGAAGTAGGCGTGCGAACGGCGTGTTCGAGCTCGGGACACGTGGCTAACGAAAGGTTCGTTCGTTGCTGAAGAAGCTCTTCGAACCGCTCTTTCTCAGGAAGCTGGAGGACGGGCTGAGAGGTCGCGACGTCACCGCCTAAACACCGGGTGCCGGCCTTCGCGCTCATCCGTACGCGAGACGATCAAGAAGTCGGCCAAGCTCCCGCAAGCTCGTTGGTGGGCGATCAGAGGCGCGCAGAATCGCAAGCCCGCCACCTACCGCTGCCCGCTCTGCGGTCACCACTTACACGCAATGAGCGCGCACCTGCTCATCGCACCCGAGGGCGACGGTCAGCGACGTCGGCACGCGCACAGCGAGTGCGTGCTCGCCGCTCGTAAGGCTGGCCGCCTTCCAAACCCAGGACGAGTGGCGAACGGCCCAGTCGCGCCGAGCGGCCCAGTCGCGCCAACCAAGGTTGCTTGCGAGGCTCTTCGCTCGACATGAAGATGATCCAGCTGACCACCAACGCGATTGATGAGCTTGTGGGGTGCCAAAAACTCGATTCCGCCTGCGAATCGGCTTCCCGCCGGCAGCGATCGCGAGTGCGAAACCCCCTCTTTTCGCCGACGGCGGGGCCGACTCTTACCTAGAGGGGTTGCTCGCGAGGCCGCCACGGCGTGGGGGTCGAAACGGAGAGGAGCTCAGCCTCGGAGGAGCCTACGCGCCGTTCCCGCATTGGCAGCCCTGGCGGCCTGAGAGCTGGAGCGGACTGCCCTGGGCCTAGTTGGATCGGGGACGACGGCCGCGATGGAGCAACAAAGGCCTACAAGTCGACGTTGCAGATGTCTGTGACCTCGGCGCCGGCTGCGCGCACGAGGTCCGAGGTCGCGATTCGGACCGACTGCTCGTGCGAGCCGGCCTCGAGCACGACCGACTCGCGCGCGGGGACGCGGCTGTCGACGATCACCGGGTCGCGCCGAGCACCTCCGACCGGCGGCACAGCCCCCAGATCGAAGTCAGGGTAGTCGCGTCGAGGGTCGTCCTCGGTCGCGAGGTGCACGTCCTTCTTGCTGCCGCCGGTGAGGTCGCGGACCTTGCGCTCGTCGAGCCGACCGGAGGCTTGGACGACGGCGCGCAGGTATCCCTCGTGCGTCTTGACTATGAGCGTCTTGGCGACGTCGTCAGGCGACAGCCCGAGCGCCGCAGCTTCGGCGAACGCCGACTCGGTGTGCGCGTGGGGGAGCAGCTCGTAGGCAGCGCCCGCCTCGTCGAGCGCACGCGTTAACTCTTCGGTGGCCAACCGGCTAGCGCGCGGCCGCTACTTCTTCGGCTCGATCCGGGCGGCGCCCGCCGCGGGCGCGACGATGCTTTCGCGGCCGTCCTCCCAACGCACCCGGTACCGAGGCGGCTGCTCCTGCAGCACCTCCTCGACCACGCCGTTGTGCGCGGGCTGGCCGACGCGCTCGGACTCGAGGACGATGCTGTCGCCGACGTGAGCGTCCATCTCTGCCTCCTTTGGGAGCTCCTTCTCGCAAGTGCTGTTTTACCGTGTTCCGACCGCGGATGCGATCGCTCGAACCCGCGCTCCGTAGGGCGCCGCGACGGCGTTGCCGTCGGGCGCCCAACCGCGAGCCGGATGTGAGCGGCAACTAACCAAGGCGGGTTTGCACAATGATTGCAACCTCAAACCCTTGTGAGCCAGCAGCCCGTGTCGCCCTCTGGTGGGAAGGCGACAGCGGCGTACGAGCCAACGGCGGCTAGCTGTCAGCCCGAACAGTGTGCCAGCTCTCCCACGTGATGTGGAGGATGATCGCGGTAATGAGCAGGCCGATGATCGGGTCGGCGATCCGCAGGCCCAGCGCGACGACCGCTGCGCTCGCGAGAACACCCAGGCTGACAAAGCCATCGACGCGCGCGTGGTTGCCATCCGCCACGAGTGCCGCACTGTTCAGCCGCCGTCCCGCCCGAAGCCGGACCTGCGCCGCGGCAGTAACTGCTGCACCCGTATTCGCGATCTGCTAATCGCGCGCGCGTGTAGCCTCTTCTGCGCTCCCTCACTTGACGGAGCCGGCGAGAAGCCCCTGCACGAAGTAGCGCTGGAAGGCGAAGAAGACGGCGAGCGGGATCACCGCGAGACGAAGGTCGCCGGCGCGATGATGTCGATGCTCGAGCCGAACGTCCGCAGCTGGGAGAAGATCGTGACGGTGATCGGCTGCGTCGAGCGGGCGAGGGTCAGCGCGACGAGCAGATCGTTCCACGTCCAGAGGAACTGGAAGATCCCGAGCGAGGCGATCGCAGGCAGGCCGAGCGGCAGGATCACGCGCAAGAAGATGTAGAGCTCGGACGCGCCGTCGATGCGCGCGGCCTCGATCCTTCGGGATGCCGATGAAGAAGTTGAGCAGCAGGAAGACGGCAAACGGGAGGCCGAACGCGGTGTGGAAGCGGATCAGGCCGATGACCGTGTCGATCGGCGAGCCAGCCCATCGACGAAGAACGCCAGCGGTCGAGTGCCTGCGGATTCGGAAGTCGCGTCTCTCGGAGCGACTCGAACGGCAAGTCGGCGAGCACGAGGCGCCATCTGCCCGCCGTGTATTGGGGCCGGTCGAGGTCGGAGCGGTTCGTAGCTCGCCCCGCTCGGCCTTGGCTCGCGCTCGTGCAGAAGCTGTTCCACGTTCGCGGTCGAAGGCACTCGTTTTGCCGCGCACGTTCCTAGTACGGCGGCTCCGGGTCGTACTGGATGTAGCGCCGCACCTCGCGTGCCTTCTCCGGTGAACCGAGACGCCCGACGAGGTGGAGGGCCATGTCGATCCCGGCCGAGACGCCAGCCGCCGTGATCACGTCGCCGACATCGACGAAGCGGTCGTCCGGACGCGGCGTAATCTCGCGTCCCAGCGGCAGCAACTCGTCGAACGCGCTCCAGTAGGTTGTCGCCGGCTGCCCGTCGAGCAAACCAGCGTCTGCGTAGACCAACGCGCCGGTGCAGACGCTCGTCATCAGCGTCCCCCGCTCCTTCATTCCGCGGAGGCGGGAGCGGATGTGTTCGTCGCCGAGCTGCGTGCGCGTGCCGCGGCCGCCGGGATAGACGAGGACGTTGACGTCACCAACCTCGTCCCAGGTCGTATGAGCGACGACTTTCATGCCCTTCGCGCACGTCACCGGTGCGCTGTCTTCGCCGACCAAGAGGACCTCGACGTCGTCGGGGTAAAGGAAGCGCCAGGCGGCCAGCACCTCCCAAGGCCCGACGAAGTCGAGTTCCTCGGCGCCTTCGAAGACGGCGATCGCGATTCGCATGCCGAGTTTTGGTTAGCCGCCCTCGCGGCCGTGGCGAAAACCCGCGAGGAACGTGAGGAGCAGCTTATTCGCGAGGCGCTGCGTGATTCCCTGGAGGTCGCGCGTCGGATCGACCTCGACGAGGTCGAAACCGACGACCTCCTCGCGGCGGCCGAGGTCGAAGAGCGCATCCATTGCCTGCCATGGCGTTAGGCCGCCCGACACGGCCGCGCCCGTCCCCGGCGCGTACGCGAGTTCGAGGCTGTCGATGTCGAACGTGACGTAGACGCCGTCGACGCCGCGGGACGCGATCTCCCACGCGTCCGCGAGCACCGCCTCTATCCCCCGCTTCGCCACGTCTCGCGTCGAGAACATCGTCCCGCCCTGCTCCTCGACGAGGTAGCGGCGGTAGTGCTCGGCATTGACGAAGCCGGAGATGCCGATCTGGACGATGTTGCGCGGGTCGACTCCGTTGTCGTCCTCGATGATCCCGCGGATCGGGGTCCCGTTGTGAGGCCCACCGTCCTCGAAGTTCTGGCAGTCGATGTGAGCGTCGAACTGGACGAGCCCGACCCGCTCGAGCTCGGGCCGGGCCTCGTGCAGCGCGCGCACAATCGGCCGGGTCATCGAGTGGTCCCCGCCAACGAAGATCGGAAAGAAGCGCGGCTCGTGCGCGAGCAGACCGCGCGCGGCGACGTAGATGTTCTCGTGCGCTTCGACGATGTCCCAGAGCGGGATCTCCACGTCGCCGGTGTCACGGACGGTCAGGTCTCGAATGTCGATGCCGTAGTCGATCGAATAGGTCGTGAAGAAGAAGCGGCCGTCGCGAAGGGCGTTTGGCCCCTGATGGGCGCTTACCGGCTTGATCGCGGCACGCGCGATCGGCACAGCCGTGATGCCGACGTCTATCGGTTCGGCGAAGTTCCAGGGTCTGATCCAGTTCGCGACCCGCAGCTCGTTGCGGTCCTCCCAGTGCGAGAGGCGGACGAGCTCGGGCGGCTGGAGGTGCTCGATCTCGATCTGCATGGCTTCTCCTTTCACGCGCAGAGGCGTTCGATCAGGTGCGCGTAGGCGTGGCTGGCCTGGACGATCTCGCAGACCGGGACGCGCTCGGCGGGAGTGTGCGCGAAACGCTCGTCGCCCGCGCCGATGCCGACGGAAGGAATCCCAGCGGCATTCATGAAGGTGGCGTTGACACCGAACCGCCAGGCTTTCAGCGCTGGGACTCTCCGGGTCGCGTCCTCTACAGCCGCGCTCGCGGCTCGCACGAGCGGGTGGTCCGGCTCGGTCGCCATTAGCGGGTACACGTTGACGAGCTCGACGGTCGCGTGTGCTCCGTGCTCGGCGGCCACGCGGTCGATGAGCTCCTCGACGTCGACGCGGCAGGAGTCCGGCGTCTCGCCGCGGACGTAGCGGCGGTCAACGCGGATCGTGCAGCTCGACGGAACGACCGCGACACCGCCCGGCGGAGCGGAGGCGATTCCGGTGACCGTGAGGGTCGCCGCGCCGAGGAGCGGGTCCGAGGGCAGGCGCTCCCCCGCGCGTTCGAGCGCGGCCAGGAACGGCAGCGCGCGAAAGACGGCATTCTCGCCCTCGGCGGGCGTCGCGGCGTGACTGGAGCGACCGGCGACGGTGACGTCGATCTGAACCTTGCCGCGGTGGCCGAGCGCGACGTCGAGCGAAGTCGCCTCGCCGCTCACGCCGTAGTCGGCCCGGAGCCCCTGTGCGAGCAGCGCCTGGATCCCCTCCGGCCCGTCGATCTCCTCGCGCACGTCGGCTGTGAAGAGGTAGGTGCCGCGAAGCGGAGCACCGACGAACGCGGCTGCGAAGGCTCCGGCCGCGACGTTCGCCTTCATGTCGAGCGTCCCGCGACCGCGCAAGTGTCCGTCGACGATCTGTGCGCCGTAGGGGTCTTCCATCCCGGCCGGCGGGACGTGGTCAAGGTGGCCGTTGAACATGAGGCGGGGCGATCCCTCGCCGAGGTAACCGACGACGTTGCTCACCGGGTCGACCGCGACGTCGCGGTAGCCGAGGTGGACGAGCATCGTCGCAACGAGCTCGGCGACCTTCCGCTCCTCGCCCGGAAGGCTCGGGGTCGCAGCGAGCCGCTGGGCGAAGTCGACGAGGTCGCGTTCGAGCGCGTTCATCAACCGACGACGACGAGGGCGATGCCGGCGAGCGCGACGAGCACTCCGGCCGCCTGGATGCTAGAGAGCCGCTCGTGCAGGACGAGGTAAGCGAGGAAGACCGTCGTCAGCGGGTAGAGGGAGGCGAGCAGCGATGCGATCGAGAGGAGCCCGTGCTCGGCGGCAAGGCCGTACAGGCCGTTGGCGGCGGCGCCGAGCCCGCCGGAAAGCAGGATGATCGTCGTGGCCGCGGGGTTGTGGGTCGGCAGCTTCCGACCGACAACGGCGAGCCAAAGCGCAAGCAGCGTGAACGCGCCAAGACGTGAACCGAGCAACGCGGACAACGCGCCGCCCGCGTCGCTTGCGCGTCCGAGCAGGTACAGGAGCGTCCCGAACAGAATGGCGGTCGCCCCGGCGAAGGTGATCGAGCGGCGACTCGCTCCACCACGACGGCGCTCGTGGAAGGAGGCGAGCACGGCGCCCGAAAAGGCGAACAGTGCCCTCGAGAGCTTCAGCGGCTTCGGATGCTCACCGCTTGCAAGCGCGAGCGAGATGACGGCGCCGCAAGCGGTGATCGAAGCGACGACGCTCATCGTCCCGAGCGAAAGAGCCCGGAAGTACGTCACAGTGCCGAGGCCGCCGCAAAGACTCGCGAGCAGCCCGATCTCGACGCCGGACCGCCTGACGCCGCCGAGCGCGAGCGCCGCGACCACCGCAGTCGCAAGCGCGCCGAACTGGGAGAGGACGGCGACGGCCTCCACGGCGAAGCGGCGCGAGAAGAACCCGCCGAGGAAGTCGCCGCAGCCCCAGCTGACGCTGGCGCAGAGAGCGAGCAGGGCGGGAGTCACGACGGCGTGGAGTTACCCGCCCAAACGAACATGACGTGAAGCAAGCCGCGCGCCCGGCTACGGAGCCGCCGCGGTCTGCGAGACACCGCGGTTCTCGTGCTCGATGATCAGCTCCAGGATGTGGCGCTTGAGCTCCCCGAACCGCGGCGTCCCAAACTCGTCGAGCGTACGCGGCCGCGGAATGTCTACCGGAATCACCTCGCGCAGCCGTCCGGGCCGCGGCGTCATCGTGTACACGGTGTCGCCGAGGAAGATCGCCTCGTCGATGTCATGTGTCACGAAGGCGATCGTGCGCCGGTGCTGCTCCCAGATCTGGGTCAAGAAGCGCTGCGCCGCGGCGCGGGTGAGCGCGTCGAGGGCGCCGAACGGCTCGTCCATCAGCAGCACCTTCGGGTCGTTCGCGAGCGCACGGGCGATCGCCACCCGCTGCTTCATCCCACCCGAGAGCTCCTTCGGATACGCGCGGGCGAAATCCGCGAGCCCCATCTCCTGGAGCAGCCGGTCGGAGATCCGCCGCCGCTCCTCCTTTGCCATCCTCTTTAGCCTCGGGCCAAACTCGACGTTCTCGCGCACGCGCAGCCATGGAAAGAGCGTGTACGACTGGAAGACCATGCCGCGGTCGGTGCCCGGCCCGTGGATCTGCCTCCCGTCGACGCGCACGGTGCCCGAGGTCGGCCGCACGAGCCCGCCCATGATGTTGAGCAGCGTCGACTTGCCGCAGCCCGAGGCGCCGACGATGCAGGCGAAGTGCGCGTCCGGGATCTCGAGCGAGACGCGGTCGATCGCCTGCACGCGCCCCCTGCGCGTCTCGAACACCATCGAGACGTCCGAGACTGAGATCGAGCTCATCGCGAGACGCGCTCCGAGTACGGGAAGAGGAGCCAATAGAGCCAGCGAAAGAGCGCATCGGTGAGCAGGCCAAGGATCCCGATCGTGATGATCGCGGCGATGATCTTGTCGGTCTGGAGGAAGCGGCTCGCGGAGAGGATCACGTGGCCGATGCCGCTGCTCGCGGCGACCAGCTCCGCGACGATCAGGTACGTCCAGGCCCAGCCGATCCCGATCCGCATGTTGTCGAGGACACCCGGCCACGAGGCCGGCAGGAGCACGCGCCAGAAGACTTGCCAGCGCGAGGCGCCCAGCGTGTAGGCGATGTTCACGAGTTCCTTGGGGATGCCCGCCGACACGTCCGCGATCAGTAGCGTGAGCGGGAAGAAGACCCCGATGAAGATGACCGCGATCTTCTCCTTCTCGTAGATGCCGAACCAGATGATCAGCAGGGGGATGAACGCCGAGGCCGGCATGTAGCGGACGGCGGCGATGATCGGCTCGAAGAATGCTTGGACGATGCGGAAGGAACCGATTGCGATCCCGAGCGGAATTCCGATCGCCGCGGAGATGAGGAAGCCGAGGCCGATGCGGCGCGTACTCGCCCAGACGTCGTGCGCGAAGCCCTCGTGGGCGAACATGTTGTACAGGGACTTGGCGACCGTGCCCGGGCTCGGCAGGAAGAAGGGATTGTGGAGGTTCGGGAGACCAAGCGCCGGGGCCGCCCCGGTATAGGCGACGAGCGCCCAGATGCCGATCACGAGCGCGAAGCTCGCGAGCCCCAGCGAGAGGGAGAGGGCTCTTGGAATCGGCTCCTTCGGTGCCAGGTACCGCGAGTGCCAGCGTGGAGCCCCGGAGCCCGGTCGCGGCCGCTTCAGGGCCGACGTGACGGGCGCCGGGGCTCCGGCGGGATCACTTGAACGAGCTGACGAAGGTGGGATCAATCGCGTTCTTCGGGCTTGGGATGGTCTTGATCTCCCCGATCGACTTCCAGAAATTGGCCGACTTCGTGAAGATCTTGTAGATCGCGCCCGGGTGCTTCCTCGTGCCGTAGTACTTCTTGCTCTGCGAGAGAGGCCAGAGTGGGACGTCCTTCATCGTGGCCTTGATCTCGGCCGCGGACTGGCCGAGGTAGTCGTGGACGTCGGCGAACGCCTTGCTCGGGTTCTTCTTGATCAGGCTCATCGCGTCGGTGTAGGCGGCGATGAAGGCCTTCACCTCGCCGGGGTGCTGCTTGACGAAGCTCGGCGCGAACGCGACGTGGTCGGTGATGATCGTCGGGTACTGCTTCGTCGAGACGAGCACGTGCCCGTTCGGGTTCTGCTCAGCCCGCGACAGCCACGGCTGCCACGTCACCGCCACCTTCACCCGCCCGGCCGCGAAGGCGGCGCCCGCATCACCGGAGGTCAGATCGATTTGCTGGACGTCCTTGAGTGACAGGTTGTGCTGGCTCAAGACGTACGCGAGCAGCCACTGGCTGGTGGAGCCTGCGCTCACGGCGATCTTCTGGCCCTTAAGCTGGGCGACCGACGTGATGCTCTTGTCCGCGACGATCCCGTCGCCACCCACCGAGGCATCGAGCCCGAGCACCTCCACCGAGTGGATGCCCTTCGCGTACGTCCGCGAGTACGTGTCGACGGTGGTCGCGATCGCGTTCAGGCTCCCGGCCTTGAATGCGTTGAAGCGCTGCACGGGATCCTCGATCACCGTGTAGCTGACTTTGAGGCCGTGTTTCTTGTAATAGCCCTCCTTGGCGGCGATGACGAGCGCCATGTAGCCGTTCCAGGTCGAGAACGCCAACTTGATCGGCACCTTCCCTTTCGCGACGTAGCCGGTTGTCGCGGGAGTCTTCGTACCGCTGCCACTCCCGACCGCGGCGATCGCGAGTGCCGCGCAAGCGACGGCCGCCGTCGCAACGAATCCTTTCCGCATCTCTGCCTCCTTCCCCGCAGGGACTCCGAAACTGCACTCTTCCTCGGTAGACGATCACTCTCGCAGGTCGTTAGCCAGGTGCCAACCTCCTATCCTGGATCGCCTCCAGCGCCCGGCGCAGCCCGTCGACCAGGGCATCGATCTGCTCGGGCTCGATGATGAACGGGGGCGAGAGGTGAAGGGCGCAGCCGCCCAGCGTGCGGGTCAGCACGCCTTGCTCGCGCGCGAGCGCGACGGCGCGCTCGACGAGCTCCGGTTCGCGCTCGAGTGCGGCCGCTGCGAGCTCGACCGCTCCGACGAGGCCGATCGCCCGCGTTTCGCCCACGAGCGGGTGCTCGGCGAGCGAGTGCACCTTCTCGGCGAACAGGGCCTCGAGTTCCGCGACCCGCTCGACCAGGCGCTCGCGCTCGAGGATGTCGAGGTTCGCGAGCCCAGCGGCGCAGGCGGCCGCGTGGCCCGAATATGTGTAGCCGTGCCGGAACATGATGCCCTCGCCGCGCCAGAACGGCTCCTGCACACGCGGCCCGACGACGACGCCGCCGAGCGGCATGTAGCCGGAGCTGACGCCCTTGGCGAACACGAGTAGGTCCGGCGCGAAGCCGAAGCGCTCGCAGCCGAACCAGCGGCCGAGGCGGCCGAAACCGGTGATCACTTCGTCCGCAATCAGCAGGACGTCGTGCTCTCGGCAGAGCTCGGCGACGGCCGTCCAGTAGCCCTCGGGCGGCGGGATCACGCCGCCGGCGCCGACGACCGGCTCGCCGATAAACGCCGCGACGCGCTCGGGCCCAAGCCGCTCGATCGCGGCGGCGAGCTCCTCCACGGAATGCGCTTCCACGTGGACGACGTCCGCGACGAGCGTCCCCAGGCCCTCGACGTTCGCCGGGATGCCGCCGAGACTCGTGCCCCAAGCGTGCATGCCGTGGTAGGCGTGGCGGCGGCCGATCAGCGCGAGCTTCTCCGGCCGCCCGACCGCGTGCCAGTAGCGGCGGGCGAGCTTGGCCGCAGTGTCGACGGCGTCGGAGCCGCCGGAGGTAAAGAAGACCTTGCCGTCCTCGAAGGGCGCAAGACGGGCGACGCGCTCCGCGAGCTTGAGGGCCGGCTCGTTGACGTAGCTGCCGAAGGTCGAGTACGCATGGAGCTCACGCAGCTGACGCTCAACGGCGGCGGCGATCTCGTCCCGGCCGTAGCCGACGTTGCAGTACCAGAGCGCGGCTGTCGCGTCGAGGTAGGTGCGGCCCTCGCGGTCGACCAGTTCGCAGCCGCGCCCGCGGACGATTACGAGCTCCTCGCCGGCGACCTTCGCCATGTTGGCGAAGGGATGCCAGTACGCGCTGGTCGGCGCCGAGGCCGGCCGCGCCGGCGCGGCCTCGGGCGCTTCGGTCAGACGCCGGCCGATCGCGTCTAGCGTCCGCTCGATCGTCGTGCGGGCGACGCCGGCGATCATGCGCTGGCCGACGCCGGCGACCGGGCCCGAGACCTTGAAGTCACCGTCGTAGCAGACGAGCGTCCCCTCGCCGTCGCGCGGTTCGAGCCGCATCGCGCCGCGGCCGGCGACGTGGCCGCTTTTGCCCTTCGTCTCGACGACGATCGTGCACGCTGTGGGCGGCTGCTCATCTTCGTAGGCGAGGCGGCCCTCGTAGCTGTCCTTCACCGGACCGACCGCAAGCGAGATCGTCGTGCGGAAGCTGCGGCCGTCCTCCGGCTCGACCTCGCCCGCGCCGGGCATCGCTCGCGCCAGCTCGGACGCGTCCGTCAGCAGCGCCCAGACCCGTTCCGGCGGACCCGCCAGCAGTCGCTCTCCAGTCACGCGCGGCATCGCCTAAGCCTCCGCCACGCGCTCGGGGGTGAACGGCAGGACGGTGAGACGCCTCCCTAGTGCGTCCGCCAGCGCGCCCGCCACGGCCGGCGCGACTGCGCCGACCGGCGGCTCGCCGATCCCGCGCGCCGAGAACGGGCCGACCCCCTCGCCGGACTCGACGACGATCGGCTCGATCTCGGGCGCCTCGACCGCGGTAGGGATCAGGTACTGCGCGAACGCGCCGGTGAGGTTGATGCCGTCCTCATAGATGACGCGCTCCGAGAGCGCGTAGCCAAGCCCCATCACGACCGCGCCCTCGATCTGGCCTTCGACGCTCTGCGGGTTGATCGCGCGGCCGACGTCGTGAGCGGCGAGGTAGCGCAGCACGTCAATACGCCCGGTCTCGGGATCTAGCTCGAGATCGACGGCGTGGCACCCATAGGTGAAGTCCGGGAACACGCGCCCGCGCCAGGAGGCCTCGCTCCGCCAAGCGTCCCCGCCGGGCGCGCGGAAGATCGAGAGCCGATGCCAAGGCACCTGGCGCTTGGCCGCCGCCGCGATCAGGTCCCGGAACGCGACGTGTCGCTCCCCGTAGCACGCGCCGCCGCCGGCGAATTCGACGTCGTCCGGCTCCGCCTCGAGCAGCTCCGCCGCGAGCGGCCTCAGCTCCTCGCGCAGCTCGCCCGCCGCCTGGAGCACGGCGTTTCCGGACATGTACAGCTGCCGCGTCGCAGTCGTCGTCCCGGTCAGCGGCGTCAGCGCCGAGTCGCCGATGTGGATGACGACGTCCGCCGGGTCGACGCCGAGCACCTCGCCCGCGAGTTGAACGAGCGAGGAGGCCTGGCCGCCGCCGATGTCGGGGACGCCGATCCGCACGACGAGGGTCCCGTCGAGCTCGAACCCGACCCATGCGCTCGCCCAATCGTTGAGCCAGACGCAGCGGCCGTAGGGCTGGAGGTTGCACGCAACGCCGCGCCCGACTCGCCGCCCGCGCTTCGAGGGCTCCGGCTTCGGCCCGAGCGCCGCCTCGACGCGGTCGGCGAGATCCGACAGCGCGACGTGCGTGTCGAGCGTCTGTCCCACAGCGAGCGTGTCGCCGCGCTCAAGGAAGTTCCGGCGCCTCAGCTCGAGCGGGTCGAGCCCGAGCTCGGCGGCGAGCAGATCCATCTGCCCCTCGTAGCCGAGCGCGACCTGCATGGCGCCGAAGCCGCGCATCGCACTCGCAGGCGTGTGGTTCGTGTAGGCGACGCGCGCGTCGATGCGCACGTTCGGGCAGCGGTAGGGGCCCTGCGAGCAGGTGGTCGCGTAGAGGAGGACGAGCGCAGAGAGCAGCGCGTAGGCGCCGCCGTCCGCGACGATGCCGATGTCCTGCGCGAGCAGCCGCCCCTCGGCGTCGCACGCGGTGCGGTAGCGGAGCTTCATCGGGTGACGCTTCTCGCGCGCCAGCAGCGACTCCGAGCGGCTCCACACCATCTTCACCGGGCACCCGGTACGCTGGACGACGAGCGCGAGGAACGGCTCGACCGTCATGTCCTCCTTGCCGCCGAAGCCGCCGCCTACGTAGGGCGCGATCACCCGCACGCGGTTGTCGGGGACGCGCAGGATCCGCGCGAGATCGCGAAAATGCTCGATCACCTGGGTCGCCGCGCGGACGGTGATGACGCCGTCGGTGTCGAGCCAGGCGACCCCGGCCTCCGGCTCGAGATACGCGTGGTCGACGAACTGCGTCTCGTAGCTTTGCTCGACGACAGCGTGCGCGGCAGTCAGCGCAGCGTCGACGTTGCCCTCATGGAGCTGCCAGCTCGCTATCAGGTTGCCCTGCTCGTGAACGAGCGGCGCGCCCTCCTCGAGCGCCGCCTCGGGGTCGGTCACGACCGGCAGCTCCTCGTACTCGACGTCGATCAGCTCGAGGGAGGCGAGCGCAGCGTCCTCGGTCTCGGCGGCAACGATCGCGATCGGCTCGCCGTGGTAGCGGACGACGCCGTCGGCGAGCACGTTCGTGCGAGCCTTCAGTGCTCCGACCTGGAACGTTTGCCCTGGCACGTCCACCCACACGGTGTTCTCGGGCACATCCTTGGCGGTCAGGACGGATGCGACGCCGGGCACCGCCTTCGCCGCGGACGTGTCCACCCGGAGCAGGCGCGCGTGCGGAAGGTCGGCCCGCTTAAGCACCGCGTGCAGCATCCCCGGGAGGCCGAAGTCGGCGGCGTAGCGGGTCCGGCCTGCAACCTTCTCGAGCGCGTCGTGTCGGACGAGAGCGCGCCCGACAACGCGTGCCGGCCGCTCGTCGACGACGCTCATGGGCCAACCTCTGGACCGTGAGCAGGAGAAGGAGCGTCGGGGGAACAGTAGCTCCGGAGCCCACGCGCACTCATGCCGCGCCCTCGCGGTCGCGGTAGGCCTCCACGGCCTCGACGATCTTGCCGTAGCCGGTACAGCGGCAGAGGTTGCCGGCGAGGCTTCGCCTGATCGTCATCCGGTCGCCGGCGAGTCCGAGACGGACGGCCTCGATCGAGCCGAGCACGACGCCGGGCGTACAGAAGCCGCACTGCACCGCGCCACGTTCGATCAGCTCTTGCTGCAGCGGGTGGAGGGACGCGACGTCGCCGAACGCGCTCACGGTCTCGACGTGTGCGCCCTCCGCCTGGACGGCAAGCACGCTGCAGGCGTTGACCGCGACCGCGTCGAGGAAGACGGTACAAGCGCCGCAGACGCCTTCGCCGCAGCCGTACTTGACCTCGCTTGCACCAGCCTGGTCGCGCAGGAAACGGAGCAGCGTCACATGCGGCTCGACCGGCTCGCGGAGCCGCCGTCCGTTCACGAGGAGTTCGAGCATCACGCTCCCGCATCCTCCTTTGCGCGCGCGAGGGCTCGGCGTGCGCAGACGCCGGCCAGGCGTCGGCGGAAGGCGGCCGAAACGAACGCGTCCTCCTCGGGCTCGACCGCCGCCTCGACCGCGGCCGGCAGCTCGTCCGTCGGCCCCTCGAAGCGGAGAGGCCGATCGCCGACGCCGCCGAGGACGACTCGCGCATGCCCGTCCGGCGCCACCACCGCGGCGGCGCACGCCAGCGCGAAGTCGTCGGCCCGCTGCGCCTCCTCGTGGAAGCCGACGCCGCACCTTTCCGGCGGCCGCTCGAGCTCGACGGCGACGAGCACCTCGTCCGGCCCGAGCGCCGTCTCCAGGTAGCCGAGGAAGAACTCCGCAAGCGGGATCCGCCGCTCACCGCCGGGCCCGTGAGCGACGACCTCTCCGCCGTGCGCCACCGCGACCACGGGCAGCTCGGCGGCGGGATCGGCGTGGGCGAGCGAGCCGCCGAAGGTGCCGCGGTTCCGTACGCGCGGATTGCCCACGTGGCGGGCGGCCTCGGCCGCGAGCGGCAGCAGCCTTCGCGCCTCCGGGTCGAGCTCAAGCGTCCGGTGGCACGTCGTCGCGCCTACCCGCACCCGCCGATCGACCGCCTCGATCCCGTTCAGCTCGAGCCGCGAGAGGTCAACGAGAACGTCAGGCCGCGCGAGCCCCAGCGAGAGCATCGGCACGAGGCTTTGACCGCCCGCGATCACCTTCGCGTCCCGTCCCCCAGCCCCGGCCAGAATGGACACGGCCTCCTCGACGGAGCGCGGCCGTTCATAGTCGAACGGCCGCGGGATCACGTGTCCCACCCGGCGTCAACGACGATGTCGTGCCCGGTGACGTTCCGCGCGCCCGCCGAGACGAGGAAGCGGACGGCGTGGGCAATGTCCGAGTCCTCGATGAAGCGCCCGAGCGCGGTCTGCGCCGTGAACTCGGCGTACACGTCCTGCGGCGTCCGGCCGAGGCGGCGGGCCTTCTCGTTTACGATCTTCGTCATTCGCTCGCCGTGGGTGACGTTCGGGCAGATCGTGTTCACCGTGATGTCGTGCGGTCCCAGCTCGAGCGCGAGCGTGCGCGTCAGCCCGCGCACCGCCCACTTCGAGGACGAGTAGGCGACCCGGTTGCGGTAGCCGCGGAGCCCCGAGGTGCCGGCGATGTTCACGATTCGCCCGCCTCCACGCTCGATCAGGTGCGGGATCGCGAACTTGCAGGGCAAGAAGGTGCCGAGGACGTTGACGTCGAGGACAGCGCGGAAGTCGTCCACGGACACGCCCTGCGCGGGCGTCTCGATCGGGCCGATCACGCCGGCGGTGTTGACGAGGATGTCGAGGCCGCCGAACCGCTCGACCGACGAGCTGATCAGCGCCTGCACGTCGGCCTCGCTCGTCACGTCGCAGGTCACTACGAGGTTCTCCCGCTCCGGGTACTCAGCGTGGAGCTGCGCCGCGTGGGCCTCGAGCGCCTCCAAGTCACGTCCGGCCAGGACGATCTGCGCCCCGTCGCAGGCGAGCACGTCCGTGATCGCGGCGCCGAGGCCCTTCGCCGCACCGGTCACGACCGCGACCTTGTCCCGCAACGGCGGATCGACGTAAGCGCCCCAGGCGGGCTCCTGCCTCACCGCCATCCGAGCTCCGGCACGTCGAGCCCGAGCGGGGCCGTGATCTCGACCGCGCCGTCGCGCAGGCGCTCGAGGTGGTCGAGAACCTCGTCGGGCAAGAGCCGCGCGCTCGGTCCGGCGAGCCCAACCGCGGCGACGGCCGTGCCGCCCTCGCCCAGCAGCGGAACCGCGATGCCCCACACCCCGACGTTCGTCTCCTCGAACGAGATCGCCCAGCCGCGCTCTCGCACCTCGGCGAGGTTCGCCCGCAACGCGTCAGCGTCGGTGATCGTCGCGCGGCAGAGCCGCTCCAGCGAGCCTTCCGCCACGCGTTCGATCTCCTCCTCGGCAAGGAAAGCGAGCAGTGCCTTCTGCGACGCGCCCGCATGCAGCGGCAGCCGGCGGCCCGGCTCGACGGAGAGTCGCAGCGGCTGAGAGCTCTCGACGCGCTCGAGGCAGACCGAGCGGGCACGCTCGCTGTTTGGGACCGTCAGGAGCGCCGTCTCATCCGTCTCACGCGCGAGTCGGCGTAGCACCGGGAGCGCGGCCTGGCGCAGGTCGAGGACGACACGTGCCCGCCCAACTAGTTCCAGGGCCGCGGGCCCGAGGCGGAAGCGTCTCGTTTGCTCGTCGCGAGCGAGGTACCTACGGCCGGTCAGCGCCGCGAGGATCCTGTGAGCCGTGGGCACCGGCAGCCTCGCCGCGCGCGCGACCTCGCTCGTTCCCCACTCCGGCTGGTCCGCACCGAACAAGTCGAGAACCGTGAAGGCCCGCTCGAGCGTTTGGAGCGGGGGGCGGGCGTCCTGGGCCGGGGCCTTGCTCAGAGCTTGATCACCACCATGCGCTCCTCGGTCATGTCACGGACGGTGTAGTGGGGCCCCTCGCGCGTGTTCCCGGATTCCTTCGTCCCGCCGTAGGGCATCTGGTCGACGCGGAAGGTCGGCGCCTCGTTGATCGTGACGCCGCCGAACTTGAGCCGCTCGCTCGCCGTGATTGCGGTGGCGAGATCGCGCGTGAAGATGCCGGCCTGGAGGCCGTAGTCGGTGCCATTCGCGAGCTCGATCGCCTCTTCAAGCGACTCGAACGGGCGTAGCGCGAGCACCGGCCCGAAGATCTCGCGCTTCCAGGCACGCGCGTCGGTCGGCACGCGGTCGAGCACGGTCGGACGCAGGTGGCCGCCATCGACGGTGCCACCCGCGAGCCGCTCGGCGCCGCTCTCGGTGGCCTCGTCGAGCCACTCCTCGACGCGCGTGCGAGCCTCCTCGTCGATCAGCGGGCCGACGTCAGTGTCGTCCTCCTCCGGGTTGCCGACCTTCAGCCGCTCGATCGCTGCGAGGAGGCGCTCCGCGAAATCATCGTGGACGCGCCCGTCGACGAGCACACGCTGAACGGAGATGCAGGACTGGCCGGCGAAGCCGTTACCACTGATCGCCGCCGCCTCGGCGGCCGCGTCGAGGTCGGCCTCGACGCAGACGATCAGCGGAGTCGAGTTGCCGAGCTCGAGCGAGGCGTGCTTCCTCGCCGCGCGGGCCGCGAGCTCCCACCCGACCTCCGCCGAACCGGTGAAGGTGATCATCCGCACGCGCTCGTCCTCGACGAGCACGTCGCCGATCTCCCCCGCCGGACCGGTGACGACGGAGAGCAGCTCGCGCGGCAGCCCCGCCTCGTGAAGGAGGTCGACGAGCTCGATCGCCGCGAGTGGGGCGACACCGGCGGGCTTGAGCACGGTGCCACAGCCGGAGGCGATCGCCGGCCCGACCTTGTGCGCGGCAAGGTTGAGCGGAAAGTTGAAGGGCGTGATCGCCGCGATGACCCCGATCGGAACGCGGATCGTGTACCCGCGTCGGCCGATCCCCGCCGGATGCGCGTCGACCGCGATTCCGCGCCCGGCGAGCGTGCGCGCCTCGATCGCGGAAAAGGTCAATGTCTGAACGCAGCGGTCGACTTCCATCAGCGCCTGCTTCAGCGGCTTGCCGATCTCGCGGGCGAGCAGGCGCGCGAGATGCTCGCGGCGCTCGCGGGTCGCGATGGCGGCACGGTCGAGGATCTCGGCGCGCTCGTGCGCGGGTAAGGGCGTGGCCATCGCTTGGACGGCGGCGTCGACCGCCGCCCTCGTCTCGAGCGCACCGACGACAGGGACCGCCGCGACCGAGGCGCCGTCCCAGGGGGAGCGCACGACACGTGTCTCCTTGGTCGTCAGCGACTCGCCCGCCACGCTCAGCGGCTTGACGGGCACCGAGGTCTCGACCTGCGCCATGGAACCTCCCCGCGTCGACGGCCGTTGGCGGCCGATGCTATACGATCGCTTTCCCGTACGCGGAAACACTTTTCGCTCCGTGAAAACGATGCCGGAAGCCCGCGTCGGCGTCGACGCCGGCGGCACCTTCACCGACGTGGTGATTGTCGACGGCGGAACGGCGCAGTCGCTGAAGGTGCCGACCGACGCCGGGCTCGGCGAAGGCCTAGCCCGGTCCCGGCGACTCGTCGCCGGGTCGCCCGCCGTCGTCGCCGGGACGACCTGGGTCACGAACGCCGTGCTAGAGAAGAAGCTCGCCCGGACCGCACTCGTGACGACCGAGGGGTTCGCCGACGTGCTCGAGATCGGGCGCCAGGCGCGCGACGACCTCTACGACCTGGGCCGCCCCGCACGTGTCCCCCCGCCGGTGCCGCGGGAGCTCTGCTTCGGAGCAGCAGAGCGGATCGGGCCCGACGGGACGCCACTCGTCCAGCTCACCGGCAAGGAGGTGGAGCGGGTGGCCGCAGCGGTGCGTGCCGCTGGGGTCGAAGCGGTCGCTGTCTGCCTACTCCACTCGTACGCGAACCCCGAGCACGAGGAGCGGCTCGCAGCGGCGCTCGACGACGGCCTGCCGCTCTCGGTCTCCTACCGCGTCTCGCGCGAGCGGCGCGAGTTCGAGCGCGCGTCGACGACGGCCCTGAACGCGGCCGTGATACCGCTGATCGACCGCTACCTACGCACGCAGGAAGAGGCGATCGCCGATTCTTTTCCCGGCGCTCCTTCGTTCGTCGTCCACTCGGGCGGCGGGATGATGACGGTCGCCCGGGCGCGACTACTCCCGCTCGCGACGGTGATGTCCGGTCCAGCCGCCGGGGTGGCGGCCACGGCGCGGCTCGCCCGCCGCTTCGGCCTCGCTCGCGCCGTCTCGGTCGACATGGGCGGGACGAGCACCGACGTCTGTCTCCTGCGCGACGGCATTCCCGTCTCGGCGCGCGACCGGCGGCTTGGCGGCCACGTCGTGCGGCTGCCGACGGTCGCGGTCGAGTCGATTGGCGCCGGCGGCGGCTCGGTCGCGTGGGTGGACGACGTCGGCGCGCTCAGCGTCGGGCCACGCTCGGCCGGGGCCGTGCCAGGGCCGGCGGCGTACGGGCGCGGCGGCGTCGAGCCGACGGTGACCGACGCGGATGTCGTGCTCGGGCTCGCGGGCGGAGTCGGCGGTGGACTCGAGCTCAACGAGGAGCTCGCGCGCGAGGCGTGTGCGCGCCTCGGCAGTCGGCTTGGGCTCTCTGCGGAGGAGGCCGCTCGGGCGACGGTCGAGGTCGCCCACGCCCAGATCGAGCGCGCACTCCGGCTCGTCACTGTTCGCCGTGGCCACGATCTGCGCGCGTGCACGCTCGTCGCCTACGGCGGCGCCGGACCGATGCACGCGGGCGCGGTCGCGCTCTCGGCCGGGGTCGAACGGGTACTCGTGCCGGCACTTTCCTCCACCTTCTCGGCGCTCGGCTGCTGCCTATCCGAACTCGCCATCGACGACGTCCGCACCTGCCTCGCGCGCCTCAACGAGGTGGACTGGCCGCGGGTCGAGCGCGAGCTCGAGGGCCTCGTCGGTGAGATCGCGGCCACCCTCGAGAACGGCCGCGGCGCCCTCCGCCTCGTCCGCTCGCTCGAGCTCCGCTACCGCGACCAGAACGACGCGCTCGAGGTCCGGGTCGACAGCGAGTCCTCGCCGGCCGCGCTGCGCGCGGCTTTCGACGAGCGGCACCGGAGCGAGTTCGGCTACGCGACGGACGAGCAGGTCGAGGTCACAGCCGCGCGGGCACGTGTCTGGATCGACGAGGGCACGGGCTGGGCTGCCCCGGAGCCCGCGGCGCGAGGCGATGCCAAGCTCGGCGAGACGGTCTTCGGTCCGGTGCTCCGGCGCGGCGCCGTCGAGCTGGTCGAAGGGCCGGCCGTGCTCGCCGACGCGCTCTCTACGGTCGTGGTCTGGCCGGGACAGACGGCGCACACGGACGAGGACGGCAACGTCTGGTTGGAGCGCGCGTGAGGCTCGACCCCGCGCAGCTCGAGGTGATCCGCGAGGCCACGATCGCCGTCTCCGAGGAGATGAAGTTCGATCTGATGCGCACGGCGCGCTCGCCGGTGTTGCGCGAAGCCGGCGATCTTTCCTGCGCACTCACCGACGCCGCCGGCCGGACGGTCGCGCAGGGCCAGGACATCCCGATGCACCTCGGCGTGCTCTCCTTCACGGCGCGGCGATTGCTGGAGACCGTGCCGCAGGAGCGGCTCGTGCCCGGCGACATCTACTTCACCAACTTGCCGGCCTGCGGCGGCAATCACCTGCCCGACGTCAAGGCCGTCCGCCCGGTGTTCGTCGACGGCTCGCTCGCCGCCTTCGCCGTCGCACTCGCCCACTGGCCCGACGTCGGCGGCGCGCTCCCCGGCAGCTACGTCCCCTACGCGCGCGAGATTTACCAGGAGGGGCTCGTGATCCCACCGACGCGACTCTTCGCCGCCGACGGGCCTTGCGAGGAGCCGCTGCGACTCGTACTCGCGAACGTACGCGGCGCCGAGCAACGCCGCGGCGACATCCAGGCGCAGGCGGCGACGACCTCGATCGCCGACAAGCGCCTGCAGGAGGTGTTCGCTGCGCACGGCCTCGAAGCGGTGTGCCAGGCCTGGGGGCGGATGCAGGACGAGTCGGAGCAGCGAGTGCGACGCGCGCTCGCCGAAGTTCCGGACGGGACGTACGAGGGCGAGGACGCGTTGGACGACGACGGGATCGGCAATGAGCCGGTGACGATCCGCGTCGCTGTGACGGTCACCGGTGATCGCGCAGTCTTCGACTTCCGTGGGTCAGACCCCGCGGCGCGCGGGCCCGTGAACACGACGCCGTTTATTGCGGCCGCCTCTGTGGCCTACGTCGTGCGCGCTGTGCTCGGGCCTGAGATCGCCTCGAACGATGGGCTGCTGCGTTCGCTCGAGGTTCTGACGGAGCCGGGATCGCTGCTCGACCCGGGTCCGGCGGCGCCGCTCGTCGCCGGCAACCACGAAACCTCGCAGCGGATCGTAGACGCCCTGCTGCGGGCGGTCGCGCAGGCGGTACCGGAGCGCGTGGTCGCGGGGGGGATGGGCTCGTCCGGGCTAGCGCTCTTCTCGATCGACGACGACTTCCTTTACGAGACGCACGCCGGCGGATCGGGAGCGAGCGCCGAGCGCGACGGCGATGCGGCCGTGCGGATCCACATGTCGAACGTGATGAACACGCCGACCGAGGTGATCGAGACGGAATACCCGCTGCGCATCGAGCGCCACGAGCTGCGCACCGGAAGCGGCGGCGCAGGCCGCCATCGCGGGGGCGACGGCCTCCGGCGCGTCTACCGGGTGCTGGCCAAAGAGGCGCGACTGACGACGATGGTCGAGCGCGCCCGCATTGCTCCCTGGGGCCTGGCGGGCGGCGCCGACGGTGAGCCGAGCGCGGTCTGGCTCGAGCGCGACGGCGAGCGAAAGGCTCTCCGTGGCAAAGGCTCGGTCGAGCTCCGCCGCGACGACGTCGTGATCGTCGAGACGGCGGGCGGCGGCGGCTGGGGCACGGCCTAGAGCAGCTCGATCTCGATCGGGCTCGGGCGGCGCCGATTGATCGCCACGATGTCCTGCGGGCACGCCGACACCGCAACGACGATGTCCAGCTCGGCGCGCAGGACGACGTGGTCGCCGGCCGCCGTCTCGGCCGGGAGCCAGTCGATCGTGCCGTCCGGCCGCGCGGGCGTGTTCATAAACAGGTTGATCGGCTGCGGCGCGAAGCGCGCGATCGGCTCCACTCCGAGCGGCTCGAGCGCGCGATGCAGGTTCTCCTCGCACGAGGCGTGCCAGCCCTCGACGCCGAGACCCTCGTAACGCGCGGGGTCGCAGGCGGCGATCAGCATGTCGTGGATTCCCGGCGTGTTGTCCTCCTCAAGCGTGAGGATCGGGCGCCGCCGGTTCGTGACGAACTGCTCGCCGGGCCGCGGGAACAGCCGGTCGACGACCGCGCGTGTGTGTTGCGCGCTGTGGTGCTCGCCGGGGTCCTCGGCGACGAACGCCCAGGTGTCCGCGACCTGCCCGCCATCGACGTCGACCACGCGAAAGCGACGACCCGCCTGAACCCGCACGGCACGCCCCTCGCGCGCAGGGATGTGGATCGTCTCCGCGATGGGGCGATCATACGCGGCGCGCGATGTGGGCCCGTGTGACCGCGGCGAGGACGGGCAGCCGACCTGCGCGAGCGGCAGCGCGAGTTCTTCCGCGGCAACTTTGAAGACTTGCGCACTCCCCCGCTCGCCGCCGACCGCGAGGCCCGAGAGGAACGGCCCGCCCGATCAGCACTGCCCGCGCACCGAGCCCAAGTGCCTTCACGACGTCCGTGCCTCGGCGGATGACGCCGTCGACGAGCAACTCGCGCTGACTTCCCCAGCACCGGCGCGTCGACGGTCAGCACGAGCGCGGTGTGGCCTCCGTCCAGTGCCTGCTCAACCAGCGACTGCCCGACGGCGTCGTCCCTGTACCAGTAGAGCTGGAACCAGCGCGCCGCCCGCGGCCGCCGCCGGCACGTCCGCTCGAGAGGTGTGGCGAGCATCGAGAAGCACATGACCATGCCAGCCGCTGCGGCGGCGCGCGCGGACGCCGCCTCGCCGTCCTCATGCGCCAGTCGCCGCAAAGCGACGGGCGCCACCAGCTCGGGCAGCGAGACGTCCGTCCCGAGCACGGTCGTCCCGGTGACACCGCCCTTCACTACGGCGAGCACGTGCGGGCGCACCCGCCAGCCTGCGAAGGCGGCGAGATTTTCGCGCAGCGTCCGCTCGTCCTCGGCACCGCCGGCGAAGTAGCCGAAGCGCGCCAGCTCGAGCGCTCGCTCGGCGAGGCTCGTAGTCGACGACGCACAACGGTTCCACGAGGGGCGATTATCGTTGGCCCGTGAAGCCGCCACGGCACCGGCCGCTCGACGCACATGTGATCCCGCGCTTCGCCGGCGTGAGGACGTTCATGCGGCTCCCGCACACGACCGACCTGGCCGGAGTGGACGCAGCCGCGATCGGCATCCCTTTCGACACCGCCACGAGCTACCGCACCGGCGCCCGCTTTGGGCCCGAGGCGATCCGCTCGGCCTCGGCGCTCCTGCGCCCGTTCCACCCTGGCTTCGGGATCGATCTCGTCGAGGCGCTCTCGATCGTCGACTACGGCGACCTCCCCGTCGCCCCCGGCGACACCGAAGGCACGTACCGCGGAGTCGAGGAGGGACTCACGCCGGTCGTCGAAGCCGGCGTCTTCCCGCTCGTGCTCGGCGGCGACCACTCGATCACGCTGGCCGAGCTGCGGCAGCTCGCCCGAATCACCGGCCCGCTCGCGCTCGTCCAGCTCGACTCCCACACCGACACGTGGGAGATGTACTTCGGCCAGCGCTTCTTCCACGGCACGACGTTCAAGCGCGCCGCCGAAGAGCGGCTGATCGACCCAACCGCCTCCGTGCAAGCGGGGATGCGCGGCTCGCTCTACGGCGCAGCCGACCTCGAGGGCGCGCGCGCCCTCGGCTTCCGGGTGATCCCGAGCGAGGAGCTGCGCGCACTCGGGCCGGAACGCTACGCGCAGACCGTGCGAGAGCGGGTCGGGGACCGGCCGGTCTTCCTCTCGTTCGACATCGACTTTCTCGACCCGGCGTTCGCTCCCGGTACTGGGACGCCCGAGATCGCCGGCTTCAGCACCGCCGAGGCGGTCGCGTTCTTGCGCGCGCTGCGGGGCATCAGGCTCGCGGGCGCCGACGTCGTCGAGGTCTCGCCGTCCTACGACGGGCCGGGGCAGCCAACCGCGCTCGCTGCCGCGAACATCCTCTGGGAGTTGCTTGCCCTGCGGGCGGCGATGGCCTAGGACGGCAGCAGCTTCCCCGGGTTGAGGATTCCATGCGGATCGAGCGCCCGCTTGATCGCACGCATCTGGTCGATCGCAACCGAGTCGAGATCCTCGCGGACAAACGGCAGCTTCAGCAGCCCGATCCCGTGCTCGGCGCTGATCGTCCCTCCAAGCTCGAGTGCGGCTCGCAGGACGTCCCGTTCGGCTGCGTGCGCGCGCTCCGCCTGGTCTCCCGCGGCAGCGTCGTAGAGGATGCTCGGGTGGAGGTTTCCGTCGCCGGCGTGGGAGAAGACCGGGATTCGCAGCGCGTAGCGCTCCGCGATGTTGCCGATCCGCCGCAGCGCCTCCGGGACCGCGGCGATCGGCACGCACACGTCCTGGAAGACAAAGTCCCGAGTCGAGCGGGTGATCGCGGGACTGAGTGCGCGGCGTGCCGCCCACAGCCGTTCGACGTCCTCCTCGCGCTTGGCGAGCTCGCGCTCTCGGGCCCCCGCGAGCAGCGCGCTCACGTGCTGCAGGTCGGCGCCGACGCGCCCCTCGTCCGGGCCGTCGACCTCCACCAGCAACAAGGCGGCGCCGTCCGCCAGCGGTACGCCTTCGAGCTGCTCGCGCACCAGCGCCAGACACGTTGCGTCGAGCAGCTCGAGCGCCGAGGGAACGAGCCCCGATCGCACGATCGCGGCGGCCGCCTCACCGGCGGCCTCGACCGAATCGAAGCTGGCAGTCGCCGCGGCCCGCGCCCGCGGCGGCACGACCAGTCGCAGCGTCACTTCGGTCACGACCGCGAGCGTCCCCTCCGACCCGACGAGGAGCTGGGCGAGTCGGAGGCCCGTCGCGTTCTTCCGCGTCGCCGCACCGGTTCGGAAGACGCGGCCTTCGGCGCTCACTGCCTCGAGCGCGAGGACATACTCCGCCGTGACCCCGTACTTGAAGCAACGTGGGCCGCCGGCGTTCGTCGCGACGTTGCCGCCGATCGTCGACCGCTCGAGCGCGGCGGGGTCGGGCGGATAGAAGAGCCCTGCGCCAACCGCCGCTCGCTGGAGATCGACCGTCCGCGTGCCGGCTCCGACCGAGACGCGGAGGTTATCGCGATCGACGGCATGGATCCGGTCGAGCCGCTCGAGGCTGAGCGCGATCCCGCCGAAGCGCGGAACGGCGCCGCCGGCGAGCCCCGTCAGGCCGCCGACGGGCACGACCGGGACGCGCAGCCGATGGGCGACGCCGAGCACGCGCCCGACGGCATCCGTGTCCTCCGGCCGCACAACGACGTCCGGCGGCGCCGGCTCCGCCCCGCTCTCGTCCGACGCGAACGGCTCGAGCTCTCCCACCTCGGCCGTGACGGACTCCGGCCCAGCAGCCTTCTCGAGCTCGCCCACGAGGTCCGGCGGTACCTTCCGCGCCCTCACCAACCCACGAGTCTAGTTTTCGGAGGCTGAACGAATGCCGCCGTTCCCGCGTCCCACCGGCGCCGGCTTCGAGCCCTACGTCTGGGCGGCCACCGTAGCCGACGTCGCGGCGCGTCACCGCCTCTCGCCCGCACACGTCCTTCGCTTCGATGCGAACCTGCCGCCCTTCGCGGCGCGACTCGCCGTCTCGCCCCGCCGCGCGCTCGCGGCCCGCGGCGAGTACCCCGAGGGGAGCTATCGGGAGCTGCGCGAGGCCGCGGCGGCCTACGCGGGCTGCGCCCCGGACGAGCTCGCAGTCGACGCCGGCGCCGACGGCCTGATCGGGCTCGTCGCGCGCACGTTCCTCGGCCCCGGCAGCCGGGCAGTCACGGAGCATCGAACATACCCGCTCTACGCGATCGCGAGCCGCCTCGAGGGCGCAGAGGTCGAGGCGGCGCCGCGCCAGCTCGACGCGCTGGCAGCCGCTTCGCGCACGGCCGCGGTGCTCTGGCTCTGCAACCCCGGCAACCCTGGCGGTGAGCTCTTCGCGGCGGACGAGATTGCCGAGCTCGCGCGCTCGCTCCCCGCGACCCTCGTGTGCGTCGACGAGGCCTACTACGAGTACGGTGGCGAGACCGCCGCGCCCGCCGCGCCCGAGCTCGACAACCTCGTCTGCGTCCGGACGCTGTCGAAGGCGTTCGGCCTCGCCGGGCTGCGCGTCGGCTACTGCGTCGCCTCGCCTCGCCTCGCTGCGGAGCTGAGCGCGCGCCGCTCGCCCGCGCCGATCCCGACGAGCTCGGCCACGCTCGCCGAGGCGGCGCTCCAGCGGGCCGAGATCGAGCCGGAGCTCCGCGCGACGACGGCGGAGCGGGAACGCGTCCGCGCCGCTCTCCTCGCGGCCGGATTCGACGCGCCGCCGACGCACACGAACTTCGTGGTCGTTCGGACGCTGCAGGCCCGGACGCTTGCAGCGCAGCTCGAGCGCCGCGGCCTCGTCGTCCGCGCCTATCGCGACCTCCTTCGCATCACAGTGCGCTCGCCGGCCGACGACGACCTCCTCTTGGGGGCACTCGGCGTCCACGCTCCCCCCGCCTCAACACGCGCGGCGACGGTGCTCGGTCCCGGGATCCGCGTGTCGCTCGTCATCGACGGGAGCGGCCGCGCGACGAGTGCGAGCGGCGACGAGGCTCGAGACAGTCGGATCGAGGAGCGGGCCCACGAGGAAGGAATCGATCTCGAGCTCGTCGCGGAGGCGGAGCTGAGCAATGAGCGCGTCGAGGCCGCACTGGCACGGGCGCGCGCGCGTGCCGACGCGGGCAGAGAGGATGCGCAGGGCAACGGACGGCAACGGTCCCAGGACTGAGATCGGAGGAGGCTGTGGCTACGACGACGAAGGCGCCCGCCGCCACGCATGCGCCGGCCGAGCGATCGCGCGAGATCGAGGAGACGGTCACGGCCATCATCGCGGACGTCGCCGAGCGGGGCGATGCGGCCGCGCAGGAGTGGTCGGCGCGTCTCGACAGGTGGGAGCGGAAGAGCTTCCGCCTCGACGAGGCGGAGATCGAGCGCATCGTCGCGTCCGTCCCCTGGCCCGTGCTCGAGGACGTCCGTTTCTCCCAGGCTCAGGTGCGCCGGTTCGCGGAAGCCCAGCGAGCGGCGATCTTGGACGTCGAGCTGGAGACGTTTCCGGGCGTCACGCTCGGGCATCGCAACATCCCGATCGCGAGCGCAGGCTCGTATGTTCCGGGCGGGCGCTATCCGATGGTCGCCTCCGCGCAGATGGGCATCGTCACGGCGAAGGTCGCCGGCGTCGAGCGCGTGGCCGCGTGCACGCCGCCGCTCGCGGGTGAGCTCCCGGCGGCGACGATCGCGGCGATGCACCTGGCCGGTGCGGATGAGATCTACTGCCTTGGCGGCGTTCCTGCGATCGCGGCGCTGGCGCTCGGCACTGGGACGATCCAGCCGGTCGACTTCATCGCCGGGCCCGGGAACGCTTACGTAGTCGAGGCGAAGCGGCAGCTGTTCGGTCGCGTCGGGATCGACCTTCTCGCCGGCCCGACCGAGATCCTGGTGGTCGCGGACGAAACCGCCGACGCGGAGCTCGTCGCGGCCGACCTGCTTGGCCAGGCGGAGCACGGGCCGACCTCGCCCTCGATCCTTGTCACCACGTCCTGGAAGCTCGCCGGTGACGTCGAGCGCGAGATCGCCCGCCAGCTCGAGAGCCTCCCGACCGCGGACGTCGCGTCGGTAGCGTGGCGCGACTGCGGCGAGATTCGCGTCGTCGGCGACGACGAGGAGGCGCTTCGCGAGGCAGACGAACTCGCCTTCGAACACGTAGAGGTGCACACGCGCGACCCGGACTGGTACCTCGCGCGACTGCGCAACTACGGCTCCCTCTTCCTCGGCGAGACGACAACGGTCGCGTACGGCGACAAGACGATCGGAACGAACCACATCCTCCCGACAGGGCGCGCGGCCCGGTACACGGGCGGGCTCTGGGTCGGCAAGTACCTCAAGACCGTGACCTACCAGCGCGCAACCCGTGAGGCGAGCGTCGAGATCGGCGAGATCTGCGCGCGCCAGTGCCGGATCGAGAACTTCGAGGCGCATGCACGAAGCTGTGATCTCCGCGTCGACCGCTGGCTGACCCGCTGAGACGTGTCGGCGACGACGGTGTTGAAAAAGCGCCTCGGGACTCCCGATCATGTGGGATCGCGTGACTGAAGATCGATCAGGAGAGCACAGCGTGCGGCCGCTCGTCGGTATCCGAGTGCTCGAGCTCGGGCGTGTCCTTGCCGGACCGTTCTGCGGGATGTTGCTTGCCGATATCGGCGCCGAGGTGATTAAGGTCGAGCCGCCGCGCGGAGACGACGCCCGCACGTTCGGTCCGTTCGTCGACGGCGCGAGCGCCTACTACCGGCTCTTGAACCGCAACAAGCTCGGGATCTCGCTCGACCTCAAGCGGTCCGACGAGCTCACAGTCCTCCAACGGCTGGTCGAACGCTCTGACGTGTTGATCGAGAACTTCCGGCCCGGGACGCTCGAGCGCCTCGGGCTCCCCGTCGCGCGTATCAGGGAGCTCAACCCCCGCCTCGTCATCGTCAGCATCACCGGATTCGGCCACTCCGGACCGCTGCGCGACCTGCCCGCCTACGACCTGCTCATCCAGGCGATGTCGGGTCTGATGGCCGCCACCGGCCCACTCGGCGGCGATCCCACACGTTCGGCCGTCAGTCTCGGCGACCTCGTGCCCGGCCTCTACGGTGCCCTCGGCGCTCTCGCTGCCCTCTACGACCGGCAGCGAACGGGCGTCGGCCGCCACGTGGACGTCGCGATGCTGGACGGTCTCGTCTCCCTGCTCGAGTCGGTCGCGATGCGCGCGCTGCACACCGACGACGCGATCGTGCCGCTTGGGAACGACCACGCCCTCAGCGCGCCGTTTGGCACCTACCGCACCGCGGACGGCGAGATCGCGATCACGATCGCGAACGATCCCCTGTTCGTGCGCTTCGCAGAGGCCGTCGGTCGGCCGGAGTGGCCGCGGGACGCCCGCTTCGCAACGGACGCGAAGCGCGCCCTCCACCGCAACGAGCTCCGGACTGAGATCGAGGCCGAACTCGCAGCTCTGACGAGCGAGCAGGCTCTCGCCCGACTCCGCCAGGCCGGGATCCCGGTCGGACCGATTCTCGGCGTTCGCGAGGCACTCGCACAGCCGCAAGCGCTCGCCCGCGCGATGGTGGTCGAGGAAGAGGACGGCTTTCGGACGATTGGCAGCGCGCTCAAGCTCGGCGACCCCCCTCGCGCGCCGCAGCCGGCTCCGCTGCTCGGGGAGCACCAGGAGCTGATTGAGGGCTGGCTCGCCGAGTCGCCGAGGACCTAGATGCCGTATCGGTTTAGCGATGAGCAGCGACGCCTGCGCGAGACTCTTCGGAGCTTCGCGAGGGAGGAGGTGATCCCCGGGGCGGCCGAGCGTGACCGTACCGGCACGTATCCGGCGGAGCTCGTCGCGCGCCTCGCGGATCTCGGTCTGATGGGGATCACGATCCCCGAGGAGTACGGGGGTCAGGGTCTCGACACACCGACTCAGCTCGTCGCAATTGAAGAGGTCGCATACGGCGACGCCGCGCTCGCCTCCATCTTCACGGGCCACTACCTCGGGATGGAGGGCTTCCTTCTCCACGGGAGCGAGGAGCAGAAGCGCCGGTACCTCGCCCCGCTCGCGAGCGGCGAGCAGTTGGCGGGTTTCGCGCTCACGGAACCCGAGGCAGGGTCCGACGTGGCATCGATTCGCGCGGAGGCGCGCCGCGAGGGGGATCGCTGGGTCATCCGCGGCAGCAAGGTCTTTATCTCGAACGCGCGCGAGGCCGGTCTACTGATGGCGTTCGCGAAGACCGACCTCGGCGCCAGCCTCGACGGCATCAGCGCCTTCGCCCTCCCGACCGACTCTGCCGGGATCTCGTTCTCCCCGCCACAGGACAAGCTCGGGATTCGCTCGGCACCGACGTACGAGATACGGCTCGAAGACGTCACCATCGAGCGGAGCGCGCTGATCGGTGGCGAAGGGAAGGGCGGCCGGATCGCACTCGAAGTCCTCAACAGGGCACGCATCGATATCGCCGCCATGGCGAACGGCATCGCCATGCGTGCGCTCCAGCTCGCCGCCGACTACGCCGCAGAACGTCGCCAGTTCGGCCGACCGATTCGCGACTTCCAGGCTATCCAGCTGCTGCTCGCAGAAATGGACGTGGCAGTCGAAACGGGACGGCTGGCGGCGTATCGCGCGGCCGAGCTCAAGGACGATGGCTCCGACATCCGACGCGACGCATCGATCGCCAAGTACGTCGCGACGGAGAACTGCTTCGCCTGCGTCGACCGGGCGATGCAGATCCACGGAGGCTACGGCTACATGCGCGAGAGCGAGGTCGAGCGCCTCTACCGTGACTGTCGCATTCTGCGCATCTACGAAGGAACGTCGCAGATCCAGTTGCTCACCATCGCCCGGGTACTGGCACGGCAACGCGACGAGAGCGGCACGGTGGTGTGACGGCCGACTGCGTCTTAGTCACCAGCTTCGGGTTCGTGCTCGGCGAGCCAGGCGTTCGCGACGCGCTTCTGCGCTCTCGTCAGCCATGCTTCGACGACTCGGTCGCGCAGCTCGCTGGCTTTGGCCGCTCCCTCGGGTTATGAGACGTGCGGCCGGAACGCAAGGGTTTGCGGTCGCCGCCTATTCGGCGGGGATGGTCGTTACGGGACGCGGGTGCGACTGCTACGACCTTTTCTGGCGAGGCGGGGCTCCGCCTGTTCTCACTGTCGCGGCGCGACACTGTGACACTGCGACAGTCGAAGGGCGGGAGCCCGCACCAGGCACCGGATTGAGGGCTCGCGAGCGGTCGCCTTTGCTGCTCACCTACCTTGCAGCGCTGTCGGTGGGACGAGGCGCGGCCTTCCGTTCCAGCCGGGCCGGCGAGAGCGCCGGATCCCATTCCCCCTCGAGAACCCCGCGCGCGGCAGCCTCACCGCAACCGGGGCCCCACGTCAAGCCGTGCGAGCCGTGACCGCACGCGAGGACGAGCCCGTCGATGCCATCGACCGGGCCGTGCAGCGGAAGGCCGTCGAATGAGACCGGGCGGACGCAGGTGCGTGTCTCGGCGATCGGGACCTCGGCGATCGCGGGGATGAGCTCAATCGCGCGCCGGCAGATCGACGGAACTGCGTGAGCACCGTCGTCGTCCGCGTCGCCGATGGCAGGGGCAAGCGAGGCGCCGAGCACGAGGCGCCGTGCGGCGTCCTGCCGCATCTGAGCCGCGACGATCGGTGCGCCCACGTTGCCCTCGGCGACGTCGCCGAGGGTGAGTAACGGGGCGGCCGCGACACCACCAGAAAAGTCGACCTCGTTGATGGGACGGCGAAGGCGGAATTGAGCCGGCCGCGTCGTCACGATCCAGCCTCGCACTCCTCGAACCGGAACGTCGATCCCGAGCCCCGCGGCGAGTCGTGGGGTCTCCCAGCCGGTTGCGAGGACGACGCAACCGGCGAAGATGACACCCTCGTCGGTCGCAGCACCAGAACCGCGGCCTCCGTCGCCGAGGAGCGACCGGACGGGACAGCCCACGCGGATCCGGGCGCCATGCCGACGGGCTTCCTCGGCCCAGGCCGAGACCGTCCCACCGGGATCGACCTGACGGGCCGGGATCAAGGCGCCCGCCGCGCAGCGCACCGCGAGGAGCGGCTCAGCTCCGGGATCAGCTGGGTGCTCGCGTACACGATCGCCGCCGAGATCGGCGACACACCCGCTTCGCTTCCCCGCGCAAGCTCGCCGGCTACAGCGGCCTCTGCCCGCGCGTCTACCGATCCGGTGAGCGCGACCTGCGCGGCCCGCTCAGCAAACAGGGACCGCGCTACCTGCGCTGGGCACTCGTCGAAGCCGCCACGCACGCCTGCACCCACCCCGTCTACCGCGAGTGGTGCGCGCAAACGAAAGCGCGGATCGGCAAACAAGCGCGGCGCCAAGGTCGCGCAGATCGACCTCGCCCGCCGGCTCTCGGAAGCGATCTGGCACATGCTCAGCCGCGGCGAACGCTTCGCTCCCAAAGGCGCCACCGACCCCCTGGCCGCCTGACGGTCCGTAAGGAGATGCGCCACCGGAGCGAACCCCAATCGGCCTTGTCCCCCTTCGAGGAGGCGATAGAGAGATGAGCCCCGCTCCCCACCACCCACCGTGACGACACCCGCCATGGCTGGGCCAAGCACGAACCGGAGGTTGACGCACGGCCCTTCTCAAAAGAGAGGTTGACGCACGGCCCTTCTTCATAGAGAGGGGGTCGACGGATGCTCGCCCTGAGCGCCTGGAGGAATACCAAGCGCTCACCGAGGCCACGACCGAAGAGAAAACCCCGCATTTGCGGGGTTTTCATGGAGCTAGCGGGACTCGAACCCGCGCCCTCCTGGGTGCGATCTCGGCGCTCTCTGGGCCGAAATTCGGCTTGACTCGTGGGTTCCCGAGCCGACGAGTCGGTTCCCCCAACAGCTTCCCCAACAGTCTGCAGCCCGTTCTCCAGTAGGACAACGCCCAGCATTGCGCTTCGCGGTCAGCGCACGTCGACGTACGAGACCTCGATCGCGTTGTTTCCGTAGCCGAGCCGGTTCCACGGTGGGACGTCGGGTTGGAGGTTGCCGGCTGCGTCGGTGGCGCGGGCGCGGAGGGAGTGTCGGCCGATGTCGGTTGCGTCCCACTCGAACGCCCAGTCCTGCCATTGGTAGGGGCCCTTGGGCGGTTCAAGCGATGCCGGGTGCCAGTCGCCTTCGCCGGCGAGGCTGAGGTCGACCTGGGTCACCGGGCCGGTGCCCGACCATGCCTTGCCGCGGACGGTGTACGTGCCGGCGGCGATTGTTGCGCCGGGAGCGGGGTCGGTGATGCGGGCGCGGACGCGCATCAGGTCGACGCGCTCGTGGGGTCGATCGGGCCATTCGTACATGTAGTGGCCGGTCTGGAACTCGCCGACGAACGGCTCGGTGAGGACGTCGATCCGCCTTAGCCATTTGACGGAGGCGACGGCGTACCAGTGGGGCACGATCAGGCGGAAGGGGGCGCCGTGGTCGGGAATCAGCGGTTCGCCGTTCATCTCGTAGGCAATCAGGATCTCCGCCTCTGGGTCGCTTGCGTGATCGAGAGCGAGCGAGCGCGCGAAGGTCAAGTCGTCCTTGTTTGTTTCTGGGAGGACGGGCTGGAGGTGATACGAGCCGTGGTCGGCGCCTTCGAAGCGAACCTCGACGCCGTCCGCTGCTGGCTGCGCGTGCTCGAGCACCTCGTGCAGGAGAGCGCCCCTCCAGCGGGCGGTCGAGACGGCGTAGTCGCCCCATGGTTCGCCGATCGGCAGGGGTCGCATCTCGAGGCGTCCGTTCCCGGCGCACTCGAGCGTGACGGCGCGCTCGACCGCCGGCATCGCCCGCAGGTCATCGAGTGTCAATCTGATCGGGTGTGCGACGGCGCCGCCGATCTCGAGCGTGCCGTCGTGCACCGGCACCGCGAAGTTGCTGCGGACGTAGTGCAGCTGGACCGGAGTGATGTCTCCGGCAAGCGCCTCGGGCGGGGCCTCTGCGTTGTAGGGCGCCGGGTTGATCATCCGCAGCGCGGCGCGCGCGCGTTCGAGGTCGTCAGCGACAGCCATGCGCGTCAGCCTCCTCGTGAGTAGCTGGTTGGTTTCGCGGTCCGGTCCATCAGTAGTCGGGGTCCTGGAACGTCGGCTCGCGGTCGTCGTTGAAGGCGCCGATGCCCTCGATGCGGTCGGGATGCACGGCCGAGCGCCAGTGCGCCTCCATCATGATCGCGATCGCCTGCTCGATCGGTTGCCCTTCGCCCATCTGCACGGCCCGCTTCACCGATTGGACCGCCGTCGGCGAGTTGCTCGCGATCTTCGCTGCGATTCGGTGCGCAGCGTCCATCAGCTCGGCCTGCGGGTAGAGCTCGTTGACCATCCCCAGGCGGTAGGCCTCTTCCGCGGTTATCGGGTCGCCGGTCATCAGCATCTGCAGTGCTTTCCCTGGCGGCAGGACGCGTGGAAGGAAGACTGGTGAGCCGCCGCCAGCCGCAAGGCCGATCATCGCTTCGGGCTGGCCGAAGGTGGCGTTCTCGGAGGCGATGATGAAGTCGGTGCTCTGGGCGATCTCGGAGCCGCCGCCGTAGGCGATCCCGTTCACGGCGGCGAAGATCGGCTTTCGCAGCTGCCGCAGCGTGTAGAGCGTGCGATCGAAGTCCTGACGCTGGCGCAGCCAGTCCTCCTTCGTCATGTCCTTGCGTTGGCGCAGGTCGCTACCCACCGAGAACGCGCGCGAGCCGGCACCCGTGATGACGGCGACGCGAATCGAGGGACGGACCGCGATCGTCTCTAGGATCTCGGTCAGCCGTGCACCCATCTCGGTGGTGATCGCATTGTCGGCGTGTGGCCGGTTCAGGGTGATCACGGCGACGCGCCCGTCGGCGACGTAGTCGGCGAGCACGGGCTGGTCGGGCTCGGCCTCGCCAGCTTGCGGCGGGCCGAAGTCGAGCGCCTTCCAGCGATCTGTCTGGGTGGTTGCCACGTCTTCTCCTTCCGTCACGTCGTGAGCTCCGCCAGCCAGCGCAGCGCTCGCAGGCCCGGCGCGAAGCAGTACTCGCCGCCGCGGGTGACGACGAAGGGCGGCAGGTCCTGCAGGCGGCGGCGGATCGGCCGTTGGGGGATCGTGAAGCTGCTGGATCCTTCCTTCGGCCCGACGAGGGGGTCTTTCTCGGCTGGGGCGCCGATGAAGATGCCGTCGTTCAGCCATTGGGTCTTGACGAACTCGAACTGGCGCTTCGGGTGCGCGCCGGCGAAGACGAAGATGATCCCGCGGTCTTCGCCGTCGTCCTCGAGCACCCCGTCGGGCAGCATCGGCCCGTAGCTCGTGCCGCGTCGGATCATGCGGTGGAGGCGGACGTTGACGCTTCCTTCGTGGTCGAGCGCGTCCCGCGGGTTGGCGCGGCGCGCGTGCGCACCGGCCGGGCACTTGAGCCCACGCAGATCGTCGCCGTAGAGGAAATCGTTGTTGCGCTTCGGGTCGGCGCCGAGCTCGGGATCGTCGCGCTCGGGGGTGAGCGGCAACGGCGCCCCGCTCTGCCAGCGTCCGACCATCTTCGCGCCCAGCAGCGCCTCCTCTTCGCGGCTCGCTGCCTTCGCTTGTAGGTATTGGCGGTAGGCCGCGACCCGCGTGTGCAGCTTGCGGAAGACGACGTAGGTGCCGTTGCGGCCGAGCACCTCGGGGGTCGGCATCGGCGGCAGCTCTCCCGTCTCGTCCGGGTAGCCGAGGATGATCTCACCGGCCTTGATCGGCCGCTCCTTCGGGTTGGAGGGCGAGATCCCGCTTCCTTCGACCGCCGGCTGACCGATGCCGTCCTTGAAGCCGAAAGAGGTGCGTCCGGTCGGGAGCTGGTAGCAGTCCTGGCGCCAGATCACCTCGACGCCGGGCAGCTGCTCCTGCGCCTTCCGTGCCTGCTCAGCGAGCGCCTCCAAGCCTGCCGCATCGGGCGAGAGCACGGCCAGCGCGACGTGCACATCGGCCGTCCCGAGCGGCTTCTCCCAGTGCTCGGGGCTGCTCTCGCCGACGTCGCCGAGGTCCGCCGCGCGCGCCGCCATCCCCTGCTGGAACTCGGGCGAGAAGCTGTCGAGCGAGCCCTCCGGCACGCCCAGCGCCTTGAGACCGTGATAGGTGAAGGCGACCGTGATCCAGGCGTCGTGCGCCGGATCGGCGGACGGCCGGCCGGAGTCGACGAACGGGTGCAGCCGTCGCACCAGCTCCCGTCCCGCCGCCCGGTCGTCGATCCGGAGCAGCAGATACCTGCCCACATAGGGCGTGGGTCGCTCGTGCAGCGCGCCGCTCTGGATGTCGTCGAGCTCGAGGCGTGCGCCCTCGCCGTTGGTCAGGGTGCCCTCAGCAATCTCCATCAGTGGTGCTCAGGGGGCTCGGGCGGGTCCGGATTCGCGGGCGCGAGGTACGGGAAGCTGCGCGAGGCGGGCCTCGTCGACTGGTCGACGCCGTCGCGGATCACGGGGCCGTTGCCGGCGTTGATCAGCAGCGTGAAGATCGTGTCCATGACGTCGTCGTTGAGTGCTCGTCCACCGCACGTCTCGTGCGCCCGGCCCTCGCGGGCGGCGCGCTCGATCTCCAAGAATGAGCCCTGCTCGGCGTACGGCTTGCCGGGGTCGACGACGAGATAATCGGCGAGAACGAGTTCGGTCAGCGGGTGGGTGCCGTTCCCGTCCGTGGGCCAGTCGGTCTTGCCGTCGAGGCCGTCCCAGAAGGCGAGATTGGCGCTGAGCCGCGCCCGGTATGCGCCCTGGTACCCCTCGGCGAGGTGGAACGCGTCCTCCATGTTGTAGAGATCGCGGATCTCGAGGTCGCGGTTCACCGGATCGAACTGCTTCGGCGCGAGCATCATGTTCTTCACCTCCGGCCGGCCGACCCGCTCGATCCGCACCGCGAGCTTGCTCCGCGTCAGCGTCTCGGCGACCACGCCAACGAGCTCTACATCGTGCAAAACCTGCGTGTAGTCGAGCTCGACGACGAGGCTGAGGACGTTCTTACCGTCCATGTAGATCGCGCCCGGATCGGTGAACGCGAGCTTGCGGGTCGCGATCGTCTTCAGCGCGGCCGGGGCGTCCATGATGAAGGGATCCCAGCGCGGACCGGCAAACACTCGCACGCCATGACCGGACCCGCCCTGGTCGTCGTTTACCCGAAAGGTGACCGTGTCGCCCGCCGGCGTCGTGCATGCGCCTTCCTGTCCCCGCGCGCCGTCGCCCGCGGCCGGGTCGGAAAACACGCAGTCGAACACGAACTCTTCCTCGGCGACGGCGAACGGCGCGGGATCGCTCGGGGCTCCCGGGATTAGCGGCCGCAGCCGGAAGCGGTAGACGAGCCCGTCCGAGAAGAGGGCCGAGGGCGGCGCAAACGGGAGCGTGTTCTGCACGAGCACCAGATGCCCCTGCCGCTCCGGGCTTGGAAACGCGTACACGTCCGTGATGTCCGCGATCGGCTCCGCCAGCGCCCGCGGGCCCGAGATGTGATCCGACATGCCTCCCCCCCGCGCCGGTGCCCGGTTAGTCCGCCGCCTCGTCGAGCAGCGGCTTGAGGGCAGGATGCTGGAGCGCCTCGCCGGCCTCCGGATCATCGAGCACCCGCTGGAACGCGTCGTTCACACGCAACGCTTTCCTGATCTCCTTCACGGTGCCTCCGTAATTCCGCTGATAGGCCGCCGCCGTCTCCTCGGCCCCGAGGATGAACGCCTTCAGCTCCGCGCGGTCAGGCAGGCCCTCGTAGCCCTCGACGTGCCGGAAGATGACGTCGAAGAGCCCCAGCGTCGGCCCTGACGTGAAGAAGTCCTCCATGTAGGCGTCCCAGGGCCCGTCGAAGCTCGTGATGAACGCGAGCCGCGTGTCGTCGTCGAAGAGAACGAACCTCGCCTCGTGGATCGTCGCGATCGCCATGCCGTAGTCGCCAGGCCGGTACCCCGGCGTCTCCTGCAGATCCCGCAGCGCAGCTCGAATGTTTTCGCCCTCACCAGGCTTGACACGGAAAAACAGGCTGAACTCGCTCGTGGGCCCAACCGAAAGGCCCGGGCGAACCGTCCCCGTTTCAGATGCTGACATTCCTACCTCCCGTCCATCCGGCGTTCCGCGACGACACTCGCGTAGCCATCGCCCGAACAAGAGCTTAAACCCGAAGTGGCGCCGCACAGCTCGAACCGCCGGTGTATGTCGGAATCGATTGAGCGTACGGAAGGCGCAGTGGCACGCACTCTCTCTCCGGGCGGCGGGTCGCCGGCGAAGGTCAGATACTTGCTGGCCGGGACGGGCTCGGTCCACTCGTCCGCAGCCGGCGCGCAGGCCCCAGATCAGACCGCCGCACATCGGATGGCCTGCACGCGTGGGCACGCGTGCGAGGACGCAGAGCGCCCGAACCCCGCGGCTCGCTGCGCTGGTGGCTCCGTGGATGGGGGTGAAGGATCGATCGCAGATCTGCTCGCCGCCTGTTCGTCTGTCGCGTCGCGCGCATCATCGTCGGGTGAGCGGCCCGGCGCGCTCGGCTAGGCGGCGGATTCAGTTGTGCCAGCTGCTTACGTCTTTAGGCCCCGCGCTGCTCGGCGGAGGTGTCTGCACCTGCCTGAGTCCTCTACCTCGCCGCCCTTGTGGCGCCTGAGCCCTCTCGGCGACCAGTCACCTGCTCCTCGAGTGAGTCCACGCGCCTCTCCAGATTCGCGACCCGTTCGTCGATCAGATCGCCTTCGCTGACCACATCGGCGGCCGTACGGGCTAGCGCCTCGAAGAGGCCAAGCGCCCGCCCCGGCGAGCATCCGCAGCGGGAGGGCGACGAGCTTGCACATCGCGTCCTAGCCCGAGTCAGCCCGGGCGATCGCGTGATCGCTGCTCGCTTCCGCTTCCTGGGCCATGCCGAGACGATAGCGCGTTCCTCGAGCGAATATCGGCTGCCACACTGATCGCATGACCAACGTCGTGACCTGGACCGAGTACGTGACGGACGGGAAGTACGCGGAGGCGCCGTCGCTGGAAGAAGGTGGTCGCTGATGCGCGGTGCGGTGATGTACGGGCCGGGAGATGTGCGGGTCGACGAGCGCGACGAGCCCCAGCTCGTCGAGCCGACGGACGCGCTCATCCGGGTGTCAGCGACGTGTGTCTGCGGCTCGGATCTCTGGCCGTACCGCGGCGTCGAGGATCTCGCGTGGCCCGCACCAATGGGTCACGAGTACGTCGGGATCGTCGAGGAGGTCGGCGCGAAGGTCGAGACGGTCAAACCGGGCCAGTTCGTGGTCGGTTCGTTCTGGGCTTCCGACAACACCTGCGAGATCTGCCGGGCTGGGTACCAGAGCGCCTGCGTGAACCGCGTCCCGATGGGTTCCTTGGGCGCGCAAGCCGAGTTGCTGCGCGTGCCGCTTGCCGACGGCACCCTCGTCCCCACCCCCGACCTCCCGTCCGACGATCTGATCCCGAGCCTGCTTTCGGCCTCCGACGTACTCGGCACCGGCTGGTTCGGTGCCGTGGCCGCTGAGGCCGGCCCGGGCAAGACCGTCGCCGTCGTGGGCGACGGCGCGGTCGGGCTGCTGGCCGTGCTCGCCGCCAGGCAGCTTGGGTCGGAGCGGATCATCGCCATGAGCCGCCACGATGCCCGGCAACGGCTCGCGCGCGAGTACGGCGCGACCGACGTCGTCGAAGAGCGCGGCGACGAGGGTGTCATCCGGATCAAGGAGCTCACAAACGGGCTCGGGGCCGACTCCGTCGTCGAGGCGGTCGGCACGCAAGATTCGATGATGCAGGCGATCAGCGCCTCCCGGCCCGGCGGGCACGTCGGCTTCGTTGGCGTCGGTCACGAGGTCACGGTGCCCGGGATGGAGCTGTTCTGGAGCCTTGTCCACCTCCACGGTGGGCCCGCTCCGGTGCGCCGCTTCCTGCCGGAGATCATCGACCCGATCTGGAACCGCCAGATCGACCCAGGAAAGGTCTTCGACCTCGAGCTCCCGCTCGATGACGCCGCTGCGGGCTACGCCGCAATGGACGAACGGCGCGCGATCAAGGCGCTCCTGCGCCCGTAATCGCTGCCGTGTCCTTCGGTGCTAGCGGTTGACATGGCGCGCGTCTTGATCACGGGATCGACGGCCGGCCTGGGTTGGGCGGCGGCGCGACACCTTCTCGACGGCGGGCACGAGGTGGTGCTGCACGCGCGGAACTCGGAGCGTGCGGGCAGTGTGGGCGACCTCGCTGGTCGAGCCGCTGGCGTGGTGGTCGGCGATCTCGCAAGCGCGGACCAGACGCGCGGCGTGGCGGATCAAGTGACTCGGCGGGATCGACGCCGTCATTCTTGACGACGCGGTCGCGAAGCGCCCGCCGCGCACAGTAGATACCAGCCTCGGACCTTCCGATTCATGCCGACGAACCGGCGGGTGGTCAAGCCTCAATACCTTCTTCCGCCTTGAGGGCGTCGAGCCTCCGCATGCGTTCTTCTTGGTAGGCGACGTTGCCGCGGAGGAAGCCGATCAGGAACTCGAGCTGTTCGTTGGTGTAGGCGGCGAGCGCGTCAGCACCCTCGTCGGGCGTGCCGTAGAGCTGCGCGGCCATCCGGCGTAGCTGGGGTGTCACCTCCACGAGGACGCGGCGCCGGTCTTTCGTGTCGCGGGTTCGGCGGGCGAAGCCTCGCTGTTCGAGGCGGTCGAGCAGGGCGGTCATCGCGCCCGGGCTGAGCCGGGCGCGCTCGGCGAGGCCGCCGGCGGTCATCGGGCCCTCCTGGTCGAGGATGTCGAGGCAGCGGTAGGCGGTGCGGTCGAGTCCGACGTAGTCGGCGACCGCGTGGTCGAAAGCGTCGGTCGCGGTCTGTGAGGCGCGAATGGCCGCGATGAACTCCGGAATAAGTTCGTTCCTGGAACGTTTTGACAAGTGAAATACCTCTGTGCTAGAACCTTTCTACAGTCGAACTATAGCTCGGATCGGAGGAGCAGTGAATGCGATCGAAGCATCGAACCTGAGGAAGACGTACAAGGGCGACGTCACCGCGCTCGACGGGCTCAGCCTCGCGGTCGAGGCGGGAACGATCTTCGGTTTGCTCGGCCCGAACGGCGCCGGCAAGTCGACGACCGTGAAGATCCTGACCACGCTCTCCCGTCCAGACAGCGGCGAGGCGCGCGTGGCCGGATTCGACGTCGTCCGGGACGCGAGCCGCGTACGCCGTTCGATCGGGGTCATCGGGCAGAAGCCCGGCCTCGACCCGGAGGCGACCGGCCGCGAGAACCTCGAGATGCAGGCCGAGATCTACGGGATCGTCGGCGCCGCTCGGCGCGAGCGCGTCGAGCAGATCCTGGACCAGATCGGCCTGGCCCGGGCCGGCGACCGGCTCGCCAAGACGTACTCGGGCGGCATGCAGCGCCGGCTCGACGTCGCGCTCGGGCTCGTCCACCGGCCGAAGGTGCTCTTCCTCGACGAGCCGACCACCGGGCTGGACCCGGAGGCCCGCGCCGAGCTCTGGCACGAGATCGAGCGGCTCGCGCGCGAGGAGGAGATGACGATCCTGCTGACGACGCACTACCTCGAGGAGGCCGACCGCCTCGCTGCGAGGCTCGCGATCGTCGACCGCGGGCGTGTTGTCGCCGAGGGGACGCCTGAGCAGCTCAAGAGCGAGCTGCGCGGCGACACCGTCCAGGTCGAGCTGGTCGAGTCGAGCAACGGCAACGCCCTCGCGGCCCTCCAGAGCCTGCCGGGCCTGAGCGGGCTCAGCGTCGACGGCCGACTCCTGCGCGCCCGGGCCGAGAACGGCGCGGCCGCGGTGCCGGCCGTGCTCGCGGCGCTGGAGCAGAGCGGGCTACAGGTCGCCTCGGCGACGATCGCGCGGCCCTCGCTCGATGACGTCTATCTCCGCCACGCCGGCCGCTCGTTCGAGCAGGCCGAAACCGACAACAGAGAGGAGGCACTGTGATCCCCCTGCGACATACCTGGCAGGTCGCCCTCCGCCACATCCGGGCGCTCCTGCGCCAGCCGGCCTGGGTTGGCATCTCGCTCACGCAGCCCGTCATCTGGCTGCTCCTGTTCGGGGCGCTCTTCAAGCGCACCGCCGACATCCCCGGCTTCACCGGCGGCTCCTACATCGAGTTCCTCACCCCCGGCGTCGTCGTGATGCTCGCCCTCTCCTCGGCCTGGGTCGGGATGGGCTTCATCGAGGACATCAACCGCGGCACGATGGACCGGCTGCTCGTCTCGCCGATCTGGCGCGGCGCCCTCAACCTCGGCAGCGTCGCCCAGTCGGTGCTCAGCCTCGTCATACAGAGCCTGATCGTGATCGGCCTCGCGCTCGCCGTCGGCGCCCGCTTCCAGAACGGCATCGCCGGCGTCGCAGCGCTCGTCGCTGTCGCCGCTCTGCTCGGCGCGGTCTTCGCCTCGCTCTCGAACGGGGTCGCGGTGCTGACGCGGCAGCGGGAGACGCTGATCGGGATTGTCACCATGGTCACCCTGCCGCTGACCTTCCTCTCCACCGCGCTGATGCAGCAGAGCCTGCTCCCCGGCTGGATCCGCTGGGCCGCCAAGTTCAATCCCGTCAACTGGGCGGCCGAAGCCGGCCGCTCGGCAGCCGCGGCGAACGCCGACTGGGGACTGATCGCGAGCCGCACGGGGTTCCTCGCCCTGCTGCTGCTCGCCAGCGCCGCCTTCGCCACCCGCGCCTTCAACGCCTACCAACGCTCTGCCTAATTCAGAACGAGAAGGGAGAACGCCCAATGACGATCGCAGCCCTCAGCTGGCCCGCAGCCTCGCTCTACATCGCTCGGATCGTTTCCGTCGCCCTCGTCGTCGCCGTCCTGATCTGGTCGATCTTCCGAGCCGGCCAGACCGCGATCACAAGCGACAGCCGCAAACGAGACCCCAGCGACAAGCGCCACGTGAGCGCAAGAGAAATCTGAGCCACCATGCCCACCGACTACGTCGACGAGCGTGGTGTCGCCGCGCCCGATGACGAGGCGACGCACGAACTCGCTGAGCCGGCAGTCTGCCGGTCTTCCGAGTGCAGCTGAGTACATCCGAGGACCGAGCGCCTGGATGTTCACCATTCGCGCACTGACAAAAGAAAAACCGCCGTTTTGCGGCGGTTTTCATGGAGCTAGCCGGACTCGAACCGGCGACCTCCTGGGTGCGAT
>Ga0137372_10000374_pt1 | contig 40949 bp, 36 predicted proteins | sample SagtaG_6_FD_104911 | JGI IMG/M metagenome (GOLD analysis project Ga0137372, IMG submission 104911) | Vadose zone soil microbial communities from Sagehorn Ranch, Mendocino, California, USA - Sage1_R_60_16 metaG | ecosystem: Environmental > Terrestrial > Soil > Vadose zone | place: USA...
CGATCGAGTTGACGGCCAGGTAGACCAGCAGGGTGGCGACGTAGCTCTGCAGCGCCGGAGTCACGCTGCGACCTCGGCACGCATCTGGACGCGGCCGGAGATCAGGCCCTCCGGGCGGAGCAGCAGCACCAGGACCAGGATGCCGAACGCCACTACGTTCTTCAGCTCCGGGTTCACGATGGCGGCCAGCTCGCTGGCGACCCCGATGACCAGGGCGCCGGCGATCGCGCCGTACGGCTCGCCGACGCTGCCGAAGACGGCGGCGGCCACGATGATCAGCAGGAAGTTGCCGCCCATGTTGAAGTCGAAGGTGCCCAGGTCCATCGCCAGCGCGACCCCGGCCAGCCCGGCGAGCAGCCCGGACAGCAGCCACGCGGCGCTGATGACGTGCGTGGTGGGGATCCCGACGCTGCGCGCCAGCCCGGCGTCGTCCGAGGTGGCGCGCATGGCCTTACCCAGCCGGGTGTACCGGAACAGGGCGTGCAGGCCGAGCAGGCTGGCCACCGCCAGCCCGATGATGACCAGCTGCCGCGGCGAGAAGACCATGCCGAGGACGTGCACCGGCCGTTCCGGCGGGAGCTGGTAGCTGTAGAAGCCCGAGCCGGACGTGGCCGAGAGCACGTTCTTGAGAATGATCGAGACCGCCACGGTGACCATCACCATCGCGAACTGCGCCGTCCCGCGGCGCAGGAACGGCAGGTAGATCAGGTGGCTGATAACCAGGGAGAGCGCCATCCCGGCCAGGCCGCCGACCGCCATCGCCAGCCACATGTTCCAGTGCAGGTCGTTGTGTCCGATGTACGCGGCGAAGGCAGAGACCGTCATGGACTCGCCGAAGGCCAGGTTGAACAGGTTGGTCACCCCGAACTGCAGGGTAAACCCCACCGCGCCCATCGCCAGGATGGACGCGGTGACCAGCCCGAACCCGAGGCTGAGGACGATCTGGCTCATTTCCGGGGCTGTCCCTACTGGCCCGCGTCCGGCGGCAGCGCGGCGCCCATCACCCAGGAGTGCGCGTCCGGGTTGAATGTCCACACCGCGTACGGCCGGTTCGCGGTGTTGTAGGGGTCGAAGGCCATCAGGCCGCTGGCCCCCACGTACTGGATGGTCTTGCCCGCCGCCAGGGCCGCGACGCCCTCGGCGTAGGTGTGCACCACGGTGGCGCCGCTGGACGGTCTGGCCACCTTCGCGATGTCCTGGACGTAGGCGGACGGGGCGGTGGACTTGGCCGCGTCCATGGCGAGCGCGAAGGCGATCACGCCGTCATAGGTGGCGGCCACGATGGGGTTCTTCAGCTGGAACGGGTTGGCCTTGATAGCGGTCATCGCCTGCTGGAAGCCCGCGATGGCCGGCCCGGTGGAGCTGAGCGCCGGGGCGACCGCGAAGATGTCGCTGCCCATGCTGACCGCGCCGATGGCCGGAAGCACCGCGGGCGCCCAGTCGCCCTGGGTGGCGCGCTGCGTCACCACGAACGGGATGAGTGAGCCCTTCTGCTGCTTCATCTCGGACAGGAACGTGGCCGTCGTGCGGGCATCCATCTCACCGACGATGGCCTGCGGGTGGGCGGCGAGCGCGTTCGCGACTTCGGTCTGGTAGGAGGCCTGGTCCGGGGAGATCGTCAGGCTCTTGACGATCGTCCCGCCCAGCCGGCTGAACGTGGTGCGGAACGGGCCCGTCGTGGTCTGCGCCGACAGGTCGCTGGTGTAGATCTCGACAATCTTGTTGAAGCCCTTGTGGATGGCGTAGTAGGCGAGCGCGGGGGCCTGGGTGCTGTCGCTCGGGGTGAGCCGCCAGAAGTCCGGGGAGGTCTGCTTGTCGTAGCGCGGGTCGCCGACGGTGTTCATCTCCGGCACCTTCGCCTGCTCGAGGAGCGGGAGGACCGACGGGATGTCGTTGCCGTCCGGGCCGACGACCATGACCAGGTGGGACGCCGACACCAGCATCCGGTTGGTGACCGGAACGGCGTCCGCCGGGTCGCCTTTGGTGTCGAAGACCTGGCAGGTCAGCTGGTGACCCATGACGCCGCCGGCCGCGTTGACCTGATGGGCGGCCGCCTTGCACGCGTTCGCCGCGTTGAGCCCGAAAAAGGCATTCTGGCCGGTGAATGCGTGCAGCACCGCAGCGGTTACGGGATAGTTGCCGCTGGCGCTGGACTGGCTGCCTCCACCGGACGTGGCGGTGCCGGAGGAGCACCCTGCGGCCAGGGCCGATGCCGCCACGAGCGTCGCCCAGAAATAGAGTCTTCGTCTGCTTGCGAATTGCATGAGAGCGCTCCGTCCGCCGAGCAGGCCATTGTGAATGCTTGTTTCTAACGCGTTACGGCTGCTAACGGGCGAAGGCTAAGGTTTCCGGATTCCCAGGTAGGGACGGAACGATCGTTAGGTGGTGCGGCGGCGGAGGAGGGTGGCGATCGTGACGGCGACGACGAGGACGCCGCCGTAGAAGACGTTGGAGACCCAGGTCTGCAGGCCTAGCTGCTCGAGGCCGGTGATGCCGGTGGTGAGGAAGTAGATGCCGATCCAGGTCCCGATGGGGTTGAACCGCCCGGGCTCGATGACGGCGGTGCCGAGGAAGACCGAGGCGAAAACCGGGAGCAGGTAGGAGTCGGAGGTCGTGGCGTTGTAGCTGCCGATCGCGGCCACCGTGACGATGGCGCCGACGCCGCTGAACGCGCTGGCCGCCACGAACGAGCCGAACCGGATCCGGTTGACCCGGACCCCGGACAGCCGGCTGACCTCCCGGCTCGCCCCGGTGAAGCGCATGTGCCGGCCGAGCGGGGTGAACCCGAGCACGTAAGCGAACGCGAGCGCCACGGCCGCGCCGTAGAAGAACGAGATGTACAGGCCGCCCACCGGGAAGATGGCGATCTTCGCGAACCCGGACGGCGGCAGGACGATCGTGTTCAGGTTCGACATCCACAACGCGATGCCGGTCAGGAGGGTGCCCATGCCCAGCGTGACCACGATGGTGTTCACCCGGGCCACGACGACCAGCAGGCCGTTGACCACGCCGCAGGCCAGCGCGCCCAGGACGGCGACCACGGCGCCGGCCCACACCGGCCAGTGATGGTTAGTCACCAGCACCGGCAGGATCGTCGCGGCGAAGCCGAACACCGACGGGACCGACAGGTCCACGAACTCCCCGACGATGATCGTGCACAGCAGCGCCATGGTCATGAACACCAGCGCGTACTGGCCGTTGAAGATCGACTCAAAGGACGAGCGGGTCATGAACACGCCCGGCTTGGCGATCGTGAACACCACGATCAGCAGCGCCCACACGCCGAGCACCGCGTACCGCGACGCGAAGTGCCGGACCTGGAGGCCGGCGGCCGGCCGGGCGGGTCCGGGCGGCGGGGCGGCATCGCCGGCAGCGCTGGCGTCGACCACAGCGCTGACGGCGGCGACGTCGCCGTGGTCCTGGCGGGCGGCGTTCATGAGAGGAGATCCTTCTGGGGCGGTGACATGCCGAACGTGGCGTGGATGATGTCGTCCTGGCCGAGATCCCCGGCCAGCTCTTCGGTGACCGTGCCGCCGCGGAAGACGAGCACCCGGTCGCACAGCACGGCCAGGTCGGCGGCGTCGATGGAGGCGACGAGCACGCCGCAGCCCGCGCGGGCGGCCGCGCGGATGGCGTCGATGATGTCGTGCCTGGCGCCGACGTCGACGGCCTGGGTCGGCTCGCGCAGCATCAGCAGCTCCGGCTGGCCGGCCAGCCACTTGGCCAGCACGACCTTCTGCTGGTTGCCGCCGCTGAGCGTGCCGGCCGGCGCGGACGGGTCGGGCGGCTTGATGTCCAGCTTGGCGATCATGGCGGCGGTCTCCTCGGCCTGCCACGCCCGGCCCGTGCGGAACCGGTGGCCGCGGCTGCGGACCCGGGGCAGGGTGAGGTTCTCGGCCACCGACATCTCCGCGGCCAGGCCCTCGTCGAGCCGTCGTTCCGGCACGTAGCCGACGCGCGCCCGGACGAACTCCTCGGTGGAGGCGCGGCGGGAACCCAGCGAGATCCGCCGGTCCCCCACGGTCAGCGAGCCGGACTCCGCCCGCCGCGCGCCGCCGACCGCCTCGGCCACCTCCTCGAAGCCGGAGCCCATCAGCCCGGTAAGGCCGACGATCTCGCCGTGCCTGATGTCCAGATCCAGGCCGGTGACCTGGCCCACCGAGAGTGACCGGACCGAGGCGGCCAGGTCATCCCGGGCGTGACTGTCCACCCGGCGGTGGGTGACCAGGTGGCGGCCGAGCATCAGCCGGGTCAGCGCGGCCTCGTCGGTGTCCCTGGTGTCCAGGCCGGCCTCCACGACCTCGCCGTCCCGCAGCACCGTGACCCGGTCGGCCGCCTCGACGATCTCCTCGAGCCGGTGCGAGATCAGCAGGACCGAGGCGCCGTTGGCGATGAGCGACCGGACCAGCTCGAAGAACCGGCCACGCGCCTCCTGGCCCAGCGCCCGCGTGGACTCGTCGAAGATGATCAGGCCGCCGCCCGGGCGGTGATCCTGCATGGCCCGGGCGATCGCGATCGTGGCGCGGTCCTCGGCCGAGAGCGTTCCGGCGAGCTCATTGGTGCCGATGCGGCGGCCCAGCCGGGCCAGTACCTGGGCCACCGCCTCCTGCTCGGCCCGGCGATCGATCCTGCGGAACAGCCCGCGGGCCTGGTAGCGGCCGAGCCTGACGTTCTCCCAGACGGTGCGGTCGTCCACCAGACCGAGGTGCTGGTGGACGACCGACACGCCGACTTCGCGCTGTTCGGCGGGCTGGACGGGCATCCGCAGGCGGCGGCCGTCCACCGCGATGGAACCACCTGGATCGGGCGTGTACACCCCGGTCAGGATCTTCACCAGGGTGGACTTCCCGCATCCGTTCTGCCCGACCAGGCCGTGCAGCTCGCCGGGGGCGACGCTCAGCTGGACGCTGCGCAGCACCCGGGCCGGCCCGAAGGTCTTCGACAGCTGGGCGACCTCGAGCCGGCCCGGCGCCACGTCCGTTCCATCGTTTCCCACAACCGTCACGCTAGCGACCACCGCTTATCCGACGCCCCACAGCTGGGCGAACTCGCTCTGGTAGGAGTCGTCACCGAACCAGGCGCCGGAGGCCTGCGCGGCCGGCGTCACCTGGATGCTGCCGATGTTCTGCGGGGTGAACAGCCGGGACGGGAACGTCTCGGTGGCCGGGCCGGACTTGGTCGCCATCCGGAGGATCTCATCGGTGAGCGCCCAGCCGGCATAGGCCTGGTCCACGGCCACCACGGCCTTGACGACCTGGCCGCCCTTGAGCAGGCCAAGGCCGTTCACCGAACCGCCCGCGACGGCCAGGCCGACGCTGGAGGACTTGCCGGACTGCTGGATACCGGACATCGTGGGCTGGAGGCTGTCCTCGAACTCGGTGTAGTAATACTGCACCCCGGGAGTGGCCTGGATGTTGGAGCTAACCGCCGCCTGCAGCTGCTGGTTGGTCTGCGTCGCGGTGATCTGCTTGACCGCGATCGTGCAGCCCGGGCAGTACTGCCTGTAGATCGGCAGCGAGTTCTGCACATAGGCCACCGAGGAGGGCGAGTCTGTTTCCTCCGCGATGATGGCGTCGGCCTTGCCGCCGGAGTTGGCGATCAGCCACCAGGCGATCTGGCTGGGCTGGTCGACCACGCCCGGCACGTAGGCCACCTGGTTGCTGTTCGTGGTGCCGGACGGCGGGTACTGGTCCGCGATGATGATCGGGACGCCCTTGCCCTTGGCTCCGTCGAGCGCGTTCTGCGCCATGCCATAGGGGATGGCGTCCAGGATGATGCCCGCGGCGCCCGCGCCCGCGGCCTGGCTGACACATGAGGCGATAGTGCTCGGCGTGCCCGAGCCGTCGCACTCCTGGAACTTCAGGCCAGCCTTGGCCAGCGCCACCTTCATGGTCTGCGCGGTGACGACGAAGCCCGGGATGTGCGCGTCGAGCGGGACGTAGTAGACCGTGCGGCCGCTCAGCTTGGACACCCCGGACACGCTCGCGGTGGGCAGCGGGTACTTGGCCGTGGTGGATTCGAGTTGCGTCACCATCTGCTGGGCCTTGGCCAGGCCCGCGGACGCGGTGTTCCCGGCGGAACTGCTGCTGGCCGGGGAACTAGCGGTCGAGCTGCCGGATGAACTACACGCCGCCAGGGCGGCCAACGAGCCGATCACTGCCGCAGATGACAGCCACCGTCTACCGGGAAGCCTCATCGCTCATGCCTCCAAACGCTCAGGTTCACGACCGTGAACGCTAGCTTTCTACGTCGTTGCATCGAGCACGGGGCGAAGGCTAAGCCTTCGGTTCGCGCAGGCCCGAGCCGTACCGGGTTACCTCGTATTCACAAGCGAGTGTGTCCGTGACCGGCGTGTTCACGGAACCGTCAAGGCGTACATCTAAGGTTGCGCCTCCAGGCGCTGACCCCGGCCGCCGGCATTCCTAGGATGACCAGCGCTGACATCGGTACAGGAAGGTAGCCACCCCCGTGTTCATCGTTGACTCTCAGGTTCACATCTGGCGCGAGGAGACCCCGGACCGCCCGTGGGTGCCCGGCGCCCGGGAACGGATCCGGCTCAACGGGCACCGGGAAGAACCCTTCAGCTATCAGGAGTGCGTCGCGCTGATGGACGAGGCGGGGGTGAACCGCGCGCTGATCATCCCGCCGTCCTGGGAAGGCGACCGGATCGACTACGCGCTGGAGGCCTGCGCGGCGTACCCGGACCGGTTCGGCATCATGGCCCGCATCCCGCAGAACAAGCCGGCCGAGGGCGCCGCCATGATGCGGGACTTCGTGGCGAACCCGCACATCCTGGGCACGCGGCTGACCTTCCACCGGCCGATCGACCGGAACTGGATGATCGACGGCACCAACGACTGGTACTGGCCGCTGGCCGAGGAACTCGGCCTGCCCACGATGGTGCACGCGCCCATCTGGAAGGCCGAACTCGGCGCCATCGCCGACCGCCATCCCGGCCTGCGAATCATCATCGACCACATGGGCATCATGGCCCGCTGCGTGGACGACGCCATCGGCTACTGGGCCCAGGAGACCGCCGACCTGAACTCCCACCCGAACATCTACGTCAAGGTCTCGGCCCTGCCCGGGTACTCGACCCACCCCTTCCCCAACCTCAACATCGCCAGGTACGTCCGCGAGATGGTGGACAAGATGGGCCCGGAGCGCTGCTTCTGGGGCACCGACCTGACCCGGCTGATGGGGCACGGGCTGACCTACACCGACACCATCGAGCAGTTCACCAAGCACTTCCCGTTCACCGGCGACGAGCTGGAGTGGATCATGGGACGCGGAATCTGCGAATGCCTGAACTGGCCGGTACCGGTGACGGCATGACCGAACGGGGTAGCGCGGTGAGCGAATCCTTTGACGGGGGCGAGGCGCTGATCAGGGCGGCTGAAGACCTGGGCGCGGACTGCGTCTTCTCCTCCGCCGGGTCCGAGTGGGCGCCGGTCTGGGAGGCGTTCGCGCGCCGCCACGAGGCCGGCACGCCGGGCCCGCGGTTCCTCGACCTGACCCACGAGACCACGGCGGTCGGCATGGCCACCGGCTACGCCGCGGTGACCGGGCGGCCGCAGGTGGTGCTGCTGCACGCGGCGGCCGGCCTGCTGCAGGGCGCCAGCGCGATCCACGGCGCCCTGCTCACCGGCGCGCCGGTCGTCGTCTGCTCCGGCGAGTCCACCGGGTACGGCGACGGGGCGGGCCCTGACCCGGGCTCGCAGTGGTACCGGAACCTGTCGGTGGTCGGCGGGCCGCAGGCGGTGGCCGCGCCTTTCACCAAGTGGTCGTCTGCCGCCGCCGACGTCAGCGTGCTGTACGGCAGCCTCAAGCGGGCCGGCGAGCTCGCCGCGCAGCCGCCGGCCGGGCCGGTGTACGTCAACACGCCGGTGGAGGTGCTGCTCAGCCCGTGGCAGCCGTCGCCCGCCGACGGCCCGGCGCCGCCCGCGGCCAGGACCGCGCCGACCGCGGCCGACGTGGACGCCGCCGCGCGCATGCTGGCCGCGGCGGAGCGCCCGGTGCTCGCCACCGAGACCGCGGGCCGGGATCCGGAGGCCTTCGCCGCGCTGGCCGAGCTGGCCGAGCTGCTGGCCATCCCGGCGGTGGAGCCGCAGTCCGCCGTGTGCGCGAGCTTCCCGCGCACCCACCCGCTGCACGCGGGCGGCGAGCTCGGCCCGCTGGCCGCCGACGCCGACCTGGTCATCCTGGCCGGCTGCCGGGCCCCGTGGTACCCGCCGAGCGCCAAGCCGGGGACCGCGACGGTGCTGGTCATCGACGAGACGCCACACCGTCCGCAGATCGCCTACCAAGTGCTCGCCGCGGACCGCTACGTCGGCGGTGAGATGGCGCTGGCCCTGCGGGCGATCACCGCGCGGGTCCGCGAGCTGGGCGTGGACGCGGAAACGGTCCGGGCGCGCCGGGACCGCGCCGAGGCCGCCCATGCCGCGGCGGACGAGGCCCGCCGCGGCGCCGAGCAAGCCGCGCTGGCCAGAACCGAAGGACCGGTCGACCCGGTGGCGGTCGCGGCCGCGCTGCGCGAGGTCCTCGGGCCGGACGCCGTGGTGATCGACGAGACGATCACGCACAGCCGGGTCATCGCCCGGCACCTGATGGCCGAGACGCCGGGCCGGTACCGGTACGTGCAGGGCGGCCTCGGGCAAGGCCTGGGCGTCGCGCTCGGCGCCAAACTGGCGCTGGGCGCGGACCGCCCGGTCGCGTTCACCGTGGGCGACGGATCCTGGCTGTACAACCCGGTACTGCCGGGCCTGATGGCGTCGGCCCAGTACGGCCTGCCGGTGCTCATCGTGGTGTTCACCAACGGCATGTACCTGTCGATGCGGCACAACCACCGGCGGGTGTACCCCGACGGCGCCGCCGCGCGGACCGGCTACCAGCTGGGCGTCGGCCTGTCCGCCCAGCCCGACGCGGCGGCGGTGGCCGCCGCGGCCGGTATCCCGGGCTTCACCGTCGCCGCGACCCGGGAGCTCGCGCCGTCGCTGGAGAAGGCCGTAGCCACGGTCCGTGGCGGACACAGTGCCCTCGTGAACGTGGTGCTGTCCACGTTACATACCGAACGGAGTGAGCCTCATGCCCCCCGAAACAGCGAGCAAGGTCCGGGTCAAGGCCGATGACCTGCGCGCCATGGTGACCGGCATCTTCGCCGCGCGCGGGACCACGGACGCGGCCGCCGTGGCCGACGCGCTGGTCTGGGCTAACCTGCGGGGCATCGACTCGCACGGCGTATCGCGGGTGCCGCGGTACCTCGAGCTGTTCGACAAGGGCGAATCCGCGCCGGACGCGGTGCCGACGGTGCAGCGGCCGCGGGCCGCCATCGCGATTGTGGATGCGCACGGCGCGCCGGGCCCGATCGCGATGAACCGCGCGGTGGCCGAGGCGATGTCGGGCGCCCGCGAGTGCGGCGTCGGCTGGGCGTCGGTGCGCGGCACCGTGCACACCGGCGCCATCGGCTACTACACCAGCCAGGCCGCCGCGGCCGGGATGGCCGCGGTCGGCGTGGTGGCGGGCGTGCCGAACATGGCCTACGCCGGGACGCGCGGCGCCGCCGTGGCCACCAGCCCGCTGTCCGTGGCGGTGCCGGCCGGCCGGCACGACACCGTGCTGCTCGACATGGCCACCGCGGTGATGGCGCTCGGCCGGATCGCCCAGCTCAAGGCGGCGGGGAAGGAACTCCCGCCCGGCGTGGCGGTGACGAGGGAAGGCGACCCGACCACCGATCCGGCCCTGGCCGCGGTGCCGCTGCCGGTCGGCGGCCCGAAGGGGTCGGGGATGAGCCTGGTGTTCGAGCTACTGGCCAGCGGCCTGGTCGCGAACCCGATAGTGCCCGCCTTCCATGCCGGTGACCGGCGGCACCGGCAGAACGGATTCATCCTGGCGGTAGACGTGTCCGCGTTCGGCGACCCTGGGGAGTTCACCAGCGGCGTCGACGGCACGGTCGACGCGATCAAGGCGCTGCCGCCGGGTGACGGCGTGGCCGAGGTGCTGGTTCCCGGGGAGCGGGGCTACCGGACCGAGGCCGAGCGGCGGGCCGCCGGGATCCCGCTGGGGCCGAAGGTGTGGCGCGAGCTGACCGGGGCGGCCGGCTCGCTCGGCGTATCGGTTCCCGATCCTGCAAGCTAAGGATGCATAACCGGAAAAGACGGGTTTAGGTATGGTCAGAGCGTGGACCGGCTCACCATCATGCGCAGCTTCGTGGGCGTGACCAAGTCCCGGAGCTTCAGCCAGGCGGCCCGCACGCTCGGGATCTCCGGCTCGCTGGTGTCCCGGCACGTGGCCGAGCTGGAACGCTCGCTCGGCGTCCGGCTGGTCAACCGGACCGCCCGGACCATCAGCCTGACCGAGGCCGGCACCAGGTACGCCGAGTTCGCCGCGCGGATCATCGACGAGATCGACCGGGAGGACGCGCAGCTGCGGAGCCTGCGGGACAAGCCCGAGGGTTCGCTGGCCATCATCAGCCCGAAGTGGGTCGGCAGCAACGACGTCGGCGACGCGATCGTGGCGTTCTCGGCGCACTACCCGAAGATCCACATCCGGTTCGAGGTCGGCGGGATGTCCGAGCGCTCGTACGAGTTCCTGGACCGCGGCTTCGACGTCGCCTTCCACACCCGGCACGTGCGGGACTGCAACCTCATGCTGCGGAAGATCGCCGACCTGCCGTTCGCGCTGTGTGCGGCGCCGCTGTACCTGCACCGCGCCGGGGCGCCCGCCGAGGTGGGCGAGCTCGGCGACCACGACTGCCTGCTGAACACCAACGACCCCATCTGGTACCTGCGCCGCGCCGGACACGACGTCCACCTCAAGGTCAACGACCCGGTCTACTCGTCCAACAGCTACCAGACCCTGCGCAAGGCGGCGCTGGCCGGCCGCGGCATCGGGCTGCTGCCGATCCGCCTGGTCCGGGACGAGCTCGGCGACGGCAGCCTGGTCCGCGTGCTGCCGGACTGCGAGGTGCCGGACCGGCCGCTGTACGCGCTGTACGCGCCGGGCGGCCAGACGCTCGCCCGGGTCCAGCTGTTCCTGGATTTCGTCACCGACTGGTTCCGCCGCCAGGCCCGGTCGCGGCCGGTCGCGCCGGCCCAGCCGGACAGCAAGACCGCCTGAACCTGCAACTAAAGGCTTCGCCTCGTGTCAGCGGGGCGCGTCTAAGCTGCTGGCCATGACGATCACCCGGGTCGAACGCGTGGTCTACGGCGTCGCGGACCTCGGCGAATGCTCGCGCTTCTGCACCGATTCCGGGCTGCGGCTACTGGGCGGGAACCGGTTCGGCACCCAGACCGGGCAGGTCGTCGAGCTGCGTGCGGCGGACGACCCGTTGCTGCCGCCGGCGGTAGAAGACGGGTCCACCATCCGGGAAATCGTCTGGGGCGTTGACAGCGCCGAGGCCCTCGGCCAGCTGGCGGTCGAGCTGGCGTCGGACCGGGAGGTCACGGCGGCGGCCGGCGAGGTGCACGCGGTCGACGAGACCGGCTTCGGCGTCGGGCTGACGGTCAGCGCGCCCTCGCCCTGGAATGGCGACCGGCCCGGGCTCAACCGGACCGGAGCCGAAAACCGCTGGAACAAACCCGTAGAGCATCCGGGCCGGGTCCGCCCGATCCGGCTGTGCCACGTGGCGCTGAACATCCCGAAGGCAGGCAGGGAGCAGGCCGTGGCCTTCTACACCGAACGGCTCGGCTTCGTGCCGACCGACCGGGTCCGCGACGTCGGGGTGTTCATGCGCGCCCCTGGCGACACCGACCACCACACCCTCCTGCTCGGCCACCGGGCCGACCGGGCCGGCGTCAACCACACCGCCTACGAGGTGGCCACGGTGGACGAGGTGATCGTCGGCGCCAACGACATGATCGACCGCGGCTGGCACGAGGCCCGGCGGCTGGGACGCCACACGATCGGGTCCAACTTCTTCCGCTTCATCCACGCGCCGTGCGGGGGCCGGGTCGAGTTCGCCGCCGACATGGACCGGGTCGACGACAGCTACGGGCCGCGCGACCACGAACAGACCCCGCCGCACACCATCTTCGCGCTGAAGAGCTCCCGGGAGGACCGATGACCTACCCCGAGGTCGGGCTGTACATCGACGGCGAGTGGACCGACGGCACGTATGACCGCGGCGGCGACATCGTGAACCCGGCCACCGGGCAGGTGCTCGGCCGGGTGCCGTTCGCCGGGCCGCACGACGTCGACCGGGCCATCGGCGCGGCCGGTGCCGCCTTCCCGGCCTGGCGAGACGCGGGCCCGGAACGCCGGGGCGTGATCTTGCGCCGGGCCGCCACGCTGATCCACGAACGGGCCGGCGAGATCGGCCGGACGATGACGCTGGAGGAGGGCAAGCCGCTGGCCGAGGCGACCGGCGAGGCCCGCCGGGCCGCCACCCAGCTCGAGGTCTACTGCGAGGAGGCGCGCCGCGCCTACGGCCGGATCATCCCGACCGACCCGGGCCAGGTCCTGTCCGTGCGCACCGGCCCGGTCGGGCCGGTCGGCGCGTTCGTGCCGTGGAACTTCCCGGCCGGCGGCCCGATGCGCAAGATCGCGGCGGCGCTGGCGGCCGGCTGTTCCATCGTGATCAAGCCGTCGGAGGAGACCCCCGGCACGACCTGCCTGATGGCCCGGGCGTTCGCCGACGCCGGGCTGCCGGCCGGGGTGCTGAACGTGCTGTTCGGGGTGCCGGACGAGATCTCCCGCCACGTCATCGCCTCGCCGGTGATCCGGTACGTGGCGTTCACCGGTTCGGTCCCGGTCGGCAAGCACGTCGCCGGGCTGGCCGCCGCGGCCATGAAGGCCAGCACCATGGAGCTGGGCGGGCACGCGCCGGTCATCGTGTGCGCCGACACCGACGTCGCGGCCGCCGTCCGGGCCTGCGTCGCAGCGAAGGTGGCGAACGCCGGGCAGGTGTGCACCTCACCCAGCCGGTTCCTGGTCGACCGGCGGATCCTGCCGGAGTTCACCGACGCCTTCGTGGCCGCGATGAAGGCCGTCGCGGTGGGCGACGGGCTCGAGGACGGCGTGCAGATGGGCCCGCTGGCCAACGCGCGCCGCCGGGACGCGGTGCACGCGCTGGTGGCCGACGCGACCGGCCGCGGCGCCCGGGTCCTGCTCGGCGGCGAGCCCATGCCGGGACCCGGGTTCTTCTACCCGCCCACCGTGCTGGCCGACGTGCCGGCCGAGGCCGCGGTGCTGCGCGAGGAGCCGTTCGGGCCGCTCGCGCCCATCATCGGCTTCGACGATCTCGATGAGGCGCTGGCCGTCGCGAACTCGCTGCCGTACGGCCTGGCCGCCTACTGCTTCACCGACTCCGCCGCCACCGCGGAGAAGCTGATCGCCGGCCTCGAGGCCGGCATCCTGTCCGTCAACCACTGCGGCGGCTCGGTGCCGAACGCGCCGTCCGGCGGGGTCAAGGAGAGCGGCTACGGCAAGGAGGGCGGCCCGGAGGGACTGGCCGGCTACCTGATCAGCAAGCGCGTGTCGCACAAGCTTCGCCCATGATCTGGTGCCGGTTCGACGACGCGGGGCGGCCCCGCTACGGCCTGGTGGAGAAAGACCTGGTCATCCCCGTTGACGGGGACCCGTTTACCTCGCACCGGCGTGAGCCGGGCGAGGCGCGGCCGGTCGACGGCCTGCGCTGGCTCCCGCCCGTCGTGCCGGGCACGTTCTTCTGCGCCGGGATGAACTACCGCGGCCACGCCGGCCAGGACCCGCCTACCCGGCCGGAGGTCGGCTACCGGGCCAACAGCGCCCTGACCGGGCACCTGGAGCCGATCGTCCGGCCCGCGGACTACGGCGAGCCGCTGGTCGCCGAGGGCGAGCTGGTCGCGGTCATCGGCGGCATCGTGCCGCGGCGTTGCAGCCGGGCCGAGGCGGAACGGGCCGTGCTCGGCTGGACCATCGGCAACGACGTCAGCGCCCGCGCCTGGCAGCGGTCCGACCGCACGTTCTGGCGGTGCAAGAACAGCGACACGTTCAAGCCGATGGGCCCGTACCTGGTCACGAGGACGAACCCGCTGTCGGCCACCACCACGGTCCGGGTCGACGGCGCGGTGAAGGCGTCGTTCCCGACCGGCGGCATGCTGTTCGGCCCGTACGAGTTCATCCGCGCCATGTCCCGCTACATCACCCTGCGGCCCGGCGACGTGCTGTGGCTGGGTACCGGCGATACCGCCACCATGGTCCCCGGCCAGGTCGTCGAGATCAGCATCGACGGCCTCGGCGCCCTGGCCAACCCCGTTACCGAAGAGAGGGCTCTGTTAGCTATGGAAAACAATCAGGGTATGAGCGAACGCCCCGCCTACATCCACCACGTGAACTTCCCCACCACCGACCCGGAGCGGACCATCGAGTGGTACGCCAAGGTCTTCGGGATGAAGTACATCAAGCCCAAGAGCAACACCAAGGTCGTGCTGATGACCAGGGGCAACTTCGACCTGCACTTCACGCCGGTGGAGGAGATGGACCGGATGGCGCCATACCACTTCGCGGTCGAGGTGGAGGACTGGCACGGCTTCCTCGCCCACCTGCGCGAGCTGGGCATCCGGCACACCCGGCCGATCACCCGGCCGGAGAACAACTCGATGTTCTGCTACATCCACGACCCCGACCACACGATGATCGAGCTGGTCTACCACCACCGCCGCCAGTTTCCGCCGCCGATGGAGCACGACCCGGCGGAAAAGGCACGGGAAGTCCTGTCCCGATGAGCTGGGCCGACCACGAGGGCGTACGGGTCTACTACGAGGTCCACGGCGCGGGACCGGCCGTCACCTTCGTGCACGGCTCGGGCGGGCACCACGCCGCCTGGTGGCAGCAGGTCGCCGCGCTGCGGGACGACTACACGGTGATAACGCTGGACCTGCGCGGGTTCGGCTGCACCCGGTGGGACGGGGAACACGATGCCCGCTCGTTCCCGGGCGACATTCTGGCCGTGCTCGAGGCCATCACGGGTGCGGGAGGCCAGGACCGTTCGGTACTCGTGGGACAGTCCATCGGTGCGGCCGCAGCGCTCCGTGCGGCCCTCAGCCGGCCCGGGCGGGTGGCCGGCCTGATGCTGGCCCACTCCCTCGGCGGGATCCGGCACGACGAACTGACCGGGCTGGTACGGGCCGACCGGGCGGCGGCGGAGAAGCTGCCGGTGCTGGACCGGCTGCTCACGCCGGGGTTCCGCGAGCGGCGGCCGGACCTGGCCTTCCTGTTCCGGCAGATGGGCACGTTCAACACCGCGACCATGCCGGACCTGCGCAACCTGAACAGCGACGGGCCTGCGCTGGAATCGGTCGGCGCGGCCCCGTTCCCGGTCATGCTGCTGGCGGGCGAGCAGGACGCGGTGCTGAGCCCGGCCACCGTACGGCGGGCCGGTGAGCTGCTGCCCGGCGCCCGGGTCGTGATCGTGCCCGGCGCCCCGCACTCGATGTACTGGGAGACCCCTGACCTGTTCAACGACGCCCTGCGCAAGTTCCTGGCCGAGGTCTACCCGGGCTAAGGGCGCTGCCTAATCCGGGACCATCTGGTCGTCGGCGGACAGGTGCTCGACGGTGCGGCCGGTGTCGGCGAAGGTGCGGGTCACGTAATCGGAGCTATAGACCCAGAGGATCTTCATCGGGGTGCCGCCGGTGTTGCGGAAGGCGTGCACGATGCCGGCGGCGACGTAGGTGGTGTCGTCCGGCTCGAGCGGGGTGACCTGGCCCGCGATCTCCACCTCGGCCGAACCGGCCAGCAGGGTCACGTGCTCGTCGCAGTTGTGCGAGTGCAGCGGCGCGCCGGTCCCGGGCGGGTAGACGCTGATCCCGGTGGTGATCTTGTTCTCCTCGGCCGCGGTCTTGCGGGTGATGAGGGGGATCGTCTCGACGCCTCCGCCGCGACCAAGCCGGCCGACCTGCGCTGCCTTGATGACCGTCATGCGGCCGAGGGTATAGCGGGGGGCCGACGGCGAACGCGAAGGCTAAGCGTTCGGTTCACGGCCGGATCGGTTGCCCAGAATGTGCTCATGAGGCTCCCCGCACTGACCGAATTGTCATCCCGGCAGCAGGAGATCAGCGACCGGATCACCGCCCGGCGCGGCGGCACCCGGGGGCCGTTCCTGGTCTGGCTGCACAGCCCGGAACTCTGCGAGAGGGTCGAGGCGCTCGGCGCGTACTGCCGGTTCGATTCGGCGCTGGACCCGCGGATCCGGGAGCTGAGCCTGCTCATCGCGGCCCGGTGCTTCGACGCGCAGTACTCCTGGAACGCGCACGTGGGCAAGGCGGCCGAGCTGGGGGTGTCGCGGGAGGCGCTGACCGAGCTGGCCGAGGGCAAGGAACCGCGGTTCGGCCGGCCGGATGAGCAGATCGCGTACTCGTTCGGCACCGAGATCCTGCGGGACCATTTCGTGTCCGACGAGACGTTCGCGGCGGCCCTCGGCGAGTTCGGCGAGGCCGGGCTGGTCGACCTGATCGGCAGCCTGGGGAACCACTCGATGCTGGCCATGCTGCTCAACGCCTGCCAGGTCGACCTGCAGCCGGTCGAGCCGCCGTTCCCCGACGTGCGCGGCTATGCGAAGGTGGTGGCACCATGACGTTGACGGACTTCCGCGCGGATCATGTGGGCAGCCTGCTGCGGCCTCCGGCTCTGCTAGAGGCGCGACGGTGCCGGGAGGACGGGTCGATCAGCGCCGAAGACCTGCGCGCGGTCGAGGACGGGGCGATTGCGGCCGCGGTCAAGGGGCAACAGGACGCAGGGCTAGACGTCGTCACCGACGGGGAGTTCCGCCGCCGGGACTTCCGCACCGGCTTCGTCGAGGCCGTGGACGGGCTGGAGATGCGGTCCTGGGACATGCCCTGGCACGGCCGTGAGGGCGTGACCAGGCTGCGCAGCCACACCTGGGTGGTGACCGGGCGACTCCGGCAGCGGGACCGGCTGGCGGCGGGCGAGGCGGCGTACGTGCGGAGTCTCACCTCGGTCCCGGTGAAGGTGACGCTGATCGCGCCGGGCTTCCTCGCCGACAGGTTCTGGCAGGACGGGGTGACGGATCAGGTCTACGCCTCGCGCGAGGAACTCGCGGCGCAGGTCGCGGCGATCACCCGAGCCGAGATCGAGGCGCTAATCGCCGAGGGCGTTCGATACGTGCAGCTGGACAACCCGGGTTACGGGCGGTTCGTCGGGGGCCACGGCGGCCACGGCTCCGCGGACGGCTTCGGGCTGATGGTCGACACGGACGCCGCCGCGGTCGCCGGGCTGACGCGGCCGGCCGGGGTCACGATCGGGCTGCACGTCTGCCGGGGCAACCAGGCCAGCATGTGGATGGGCGAGGGCGACTACGACCCGATCGCCGAACGGCTGTTCTCCACCGTGCCGGCTGACCGGTTCCTGCTGGAGTACGACGACGGGCGGGCCGGGGGGTTCGGCCCGCTGCGGTACGTGCCGGCCGGACGGACCGTGGTGCTCGGCCTGGTGACGAGCAAGTCGCCGGTGCTGGAACCGGGCGACGAGCTGCGGCGGCGGGTGGATTCGGCGGCCGGGCTGGTGGCCCTGGACCACCTGGCGCTGAGCCCGCAGTGCGGGTTCGCGTCCGTCGCCGAGGGCGGCAACTTGCTGACCGAGGACGAGCAGTTCGCCAAGCTTCGGCTGGTCGCCGAGACCGCGCGGGCGATCTGGGGCTGAGAGGAGTTCCATAGGGACTCCTCAACCTCTCCTCATCACCGGCTGTCAGTGTCATGCCGCTGACCGCTGCCCTGGAGGTTCCGAGGTGTCCCTTGATCCCGAGGTGTCACTGCCGCATGCGCTCCCCCTGCCGCCGTCCGCGGACGGCGTTCCGGCGACGGGCCCGGGCCGCCGCCGCTGGGAGTTCTGGCGGTCCCCGGAGGGCCAGCCGCCATGGGCCCGGCCGGCGCTGCTGGGGATCGCGGCGGTAGCCGCGCTGCTGTACGCGCGGAACCTCGCCGGGGCCGGACTGGCGCCCTTCTACTCGGTCGCGGTCAAGAGCATGTCGGTGAGCTGGAAGGCGTTCTTCTACGGCGCGTTCGACCCGAAGGCCACGATCACCATCGACAAGCTGGCCGGGTCGTTCCTGCCGCAGGCCCTGTCCGCGCGCATCTTCGGCTTCCACCCCTGGTCACTGGCCCTGCCGCAGGTGATCGAGGCGTCGTGTCCGTGCTGGCCATGTACCGGGTGGTGCGGCGCTGGGCCGGCCCGGTCCCCGGGCTGCTGGCCGCCGGGATCTTCGCCGCCACGCCGATCGCGGCGTCCATGTTCGGGCACAGCATGGAGGACGGCGCGCTGACCATGTGCCTGGTGCTCGCGGCGGACAGCTGGCAGCGGGCGGTCATGGAGGGGCGGCTGCGCTCGCTGTGCTGGGCGGGCGTCTGGGTCGGCCTGGGGTTCCAGGCCAAGATGCTGCAGGCCTGGATGATCCTGCCGGCGCTGGGGATCGGCTACCTGCTGGCCGCGCCGGGCGGCCTGATCCGGCGGCTGGGGCAGCTCGGCGTGGCCGGACTGGTGATGCTGGCCGTCTCGCTGTCGTGGATCGCGCTGTACACCTTTACCCCGGCGGCGGACCGGCCGTATGTGGACGGGTCGGTGAACAACAGCGCGGTGGCCATGGTGTTTGGCTACAACGGGGTCGAGCGGTTCGGGATATCGTTCCCCGGCTCGGTCGCGTCGTTCGGCGGTGGCGGCGGCGGGCCGGTCGAGCGGGCCGCCCCGGTGGCGGGCCGGGGCGCGGGCCAGCAGTACAACGCGGGCGGGTTCCTCGGCCGCTCCGGTGGCTGGACGAAGCTGGCCGATGCCCGGTTCGGCCCGGAGATCGGCTGGCTGTACCCGTTCGCGCTGCTGACGCTGATCGCCGGGCTGGCCTGGCGGGGGCGGGCCAGGCGCACCGATCCGGTGCGCGCGGGGCTGGTCATGTGGGGTGGGTGGCTGATTACGTTCGGCGTGATCTACAGCGTGATGTCCAACATCCCGCATACCGCCTACATGGCCTCGCTGGCCCCGCCGCTGGCCGCCCTGTCCGGCACGGGGATCGTGCTGTTCTGGCGCTGGTACCGGGCGGGTAGCTGGGCCGGCTGGCTGCTGCCGGCGGCGGTGGCCGCGGAGCTGGCCTGGGCCTTCTACCTGTGGTCGGGGTACCGCGCGTTCCTGCCGTGGGTGCTGCCGGTCGCGATCGGCGCGGGTGCGGTGGCGATCGCGGTCATGGTCGCGGGGCGGCTGTCTCGGCGGGCCCGGGGGGCTGTGGGGGGGGCGGGGCTGGCGATGGGGGTGGCGGCCATGCTAGCGGCGCCGACGGCGTGGGCGGCGTCGGTGCTCGATAGCCGGTACGCGGGTAGTTCGTTCGATGCCAGCGCGGGGCCGGCCGGAGGGTTCGGGCCTGGCGGCGGCGGTGGTGGCCAGGCGGGCGGCGGGTTCCGGCCGGGTGAGCTGCCCGGGGGGCGTACCCAGGGCTCTCCGGGGGGCGGGGCGCCTGGCGGCGGGGGGCCGGGTGAGGGTTTCCCCGGCGGTGGCGAGCGGGGTACCGGTGAGCAGGGTGGTTTCGGCGGGGCGGGCGGCTTGGCCGGGGCGGGCGGCCCGGGCGGCGGGATCTTCGGCAGCACCAGCCTGAGCGCCAGCCAGCAGCAGCTCTACCGGTACGTCAGCGCGCACCGGGACAGGGCCGGGTACCTGCTCGCGGTCTCGTCCTGGTCGGAGGCTGCGGCGTACATCCTGGCGACCGGGCAGGAGGTCATGCCGATGGGCGGGTTCAGCGGTTCGGTGCCCGAGCCGACGCTGGCCCGGGTCCGGCAGCTCGTGGCCGCCGGGCAGCTCAGGTTCTTCCTGCTCGGCGGGACGGGCGGCTTCGGCGGGCCAGGGCGCGGCGGTGCCGGCAGCACGGCGGCGCAGGTCACCAGCTGGGTGGAGTCCGCCTGCGCCGTGGTTCCGGCCCAGGATTACGGGGCCGCCTCGGGCGGCGCCGGGACGCTGTACGCATGCGGATCCCACGGGTAATGCCACGTCGGCCCTAGGGCTGGTGTTCTGGCCAGATTGGGCCGAAGGCGGCGCCAGGCGGAGCACGGTGTCGGCGGCGGCGGTCAGGCGGGGGTCGTGGGTGATGAGGATGACCGTGTGGCTGGCCGCGAAGCGGCGGATCACCGCGAGCAGGCGCTGCGCGCTGGCCGGGTCCAGGCCTGTGGTCGGCTCGTCCAGGACCAGTACCGGCGCGTCCCGCAGGAAGGCCCGGGCCAGGCAGATCCGCTGGCGCTGGCCGCCGGACAGCAGGCGGCCGCGCTGGCCCACCGGCGTGTCGTAGCCATCGGGCAGCGCCGTGATGAACGCGTGCGCGTCCGCCGCCCGGGCCGCGGCGGCTATCTCATCCTCCGAGGCCCCGGACCGGCCGTACCTGATGTTGTCCGCCACCGTGCTCGGGAAGAGCAGCGCCTCCTGGGTCAGCAGGGTGACGTTGTACCGCAGGGTGCGCAGGGACAGCTCGCGCAGGTCGATCCCGTCGAGCAGGATCCGTCCGGCATCCGGGTCGCGGAAGCGCAGCAGCAGCCGGGCCACGGTGGACTTGCCGCTGCCGCTGCCGCTGGGGCCGGTCACCGCCAGCAGCCGGCCAGGCGCGGCGGTGAACGACAGCCGGTCCAGCACGGGCTGGCCGCCGCCCGGGTAGCCGAACGTCACGGCCTCGACGTCGATCCGGCCCCGGCCGAGCAGTCTCCCTCGCAGCGCCGAACCCTCCTCGGTCACCGCGGGCCGCGCCCCGAGGATGTCACCGAGCCGGGCCGCGCTGGCGGATGCCTCCGACAGGCTGAGCACCAGCCCGCTCAGGCTCTGGACTGGCGGGTACAGGTAGGCCAGGCAGGCCGCGAAGGCCAGCAGCCCGGCCAGGCTAAGCCGCCCGCCCGCCACGTCCCACGCGCCCACCGCGAAGACGAGCAGCACGCAGCACGTCTCGAGGAAGTAGACCAGCGGCTCGTACAGCGAGTCGAGCCTCGTCTCGGCCATCGTGGCCCGCAGCCAGGACACCCCCGCCCGGTGCAGCCGCTCGGCCTCGGCGTCCTGCCGGTTGAACGCTTGGATCAGTACCTGGTTGCCCAGGCTCTCCTCGATCGTGCTGGCCAGCGAGCCGCTGGCGGCACGTTCGGCGTCGGCGGCGCGCCGGGCAGGGCCGGAGAAGCCCCGGGCCAGCAGCCAGAAGGCCGGCCCCGCGGCGAAGGCGACCAGGGCCAGATCCCACCGGATGACCAGCGCCGCCGCGGCGAACGCCAGGACGCTGACCGCGGAGGTGACCAGGGTGACCGGCCCCGACGCGATCGCGTTCTCGACCACGGCCACGTCGTCGGTGAGCCTGATCAGCAGGTCGCCGAGCCGCCGCTCGCCGACGTAGTCGGCCGGGAGCCGCTGGGCGCGGGAGAATACCGAGTCGCGCAGCCGCAACTGGACCCGCCCGGCGGCCAGCCCGGACAGCCGCTTGCTTCCCGTCATGGCCAGCGCTCCGGCGGCCGCAATGGCCAGCCAGGCGCCGGCCAGCGCCCAGAAGCCCGCCAGGTGGCGTGTTTCCAGCACCCGGCCGACAATGGCCTCGAAGATGACCACAGTGCCGAGCTCAGCCCCAGTCAGGACCAGGCTGAGCAGGCCGCCGCCCAGGAGCCGGAGCCGGTCACCCCGGGTGCAGGGCCAGAATCGGGAGAACAATTCGGGGGTGCCTTTCCGCACGCCAGGGCCAGGGCCCGCAGGCCCTGGCCCTTTCGGCGCTAGCAGGTCACTTGCATCCGGACGCGGGAGGCGCCGGCTTGTGCTTCCGGCGGCGAGGCGGCGCCGGGCGCTTCGGCGGGCTCTTCTTCCGCAGGGCCGGAACGGGCAACTTGAGCGACATGAGTAACTCCTGACAGTCGGTTTTCGCCTTTCTCAGGCGCTGACAGGAATGAAGTTAGGCCGCGCGTTTCTCAAAGCTCTCTCCCCAGCCTGCGGGAAGAGCTGGGATTATCCGACCGCGCGCTGTGGCCAGCCAACCCGCACCGCGCGCAGAGGCGGGCCAGAGGGACGACTTCATGATCGTGAGCCGTTTTGGGCGCTATTTGTCCCAACGCGCTCACGATCATGAACGCCACGCGGGGAGCGAGGAGGGCTGTGCGGCCGCGGGCCGGGCGGGGGTATATGTGGGGGGTGGGTGTGGTCGGGCGGGAGCGCGAGCTGCGGGAGGTCGGCCGCTTGCTGGACCGCGCGGCGGGTGGCGCGGGCGGGCTGCTCATCTTCGTGGGCGCCTCCGGCTCGGGTAAGACCGCGCTGGCGGAGGCCGCGGCGGGCGAAGCGCGGCGGCGCGGGTTCGGGGTGCTGCGGGGCTCGCCGCCCGCGGGCCAGCCGGGACGGCTGGTCTGGGCGCAGCTGCTGCGCGACGCGGACGGGCCTGACGAGCTGGCGGCGGGGTTGCTCGGCGCGGAGGAGGGCCCGCTGGACCTGGACAGCGCGGCCCGGTACCTCGCCTCGGCGGGGCCGAGGCTGATCGTGGTCGACGACATGGACCGCGGCGGGGCCGAGGCCGCCGCCATGCTCTCGGTGGTGGCCGCCCGGTGCGCCGCCTCCGGGACCGCGGTGATCGCCACCTCGGCCGCGCCTCTGGGGTTGCCGGCCGAGCTGCGGCTGGCCGGGCTGAGCCAGGCGGATCTCATCGAGGCGGTGCTGGCCGGCACAAATGGCGAGCCGTGGGCGGAAGCGGTGGGCGGGGCGGGAGCGGGGCGGGCGCTGTGGGTGGCGTCGCGCGGCCTGCCGGGGGTGGCCTTGTCGCTGGCGCGAGAGCTGGCCGGGCTCGCCGCAACCCAGGACGCCGTCGTCCACCTGGCCCTGTGGGCGGCGCCGGCCGCGGCGTTCCTCGACGTGGACGCGAACCTGGTCCGGCTGCTCGAGATGGCGGCCGAACGTACCGGGGACGACGCCACCCGGGCCCGGGTGCTGGCCCGGCTGGCCGGCGAATTGCTCGGTGACGCCGCGGCCGCGGCGCGACGGCGGGCACTGGCCGACGAGGCGCTCCGGCTGGCCCGGCTGACCGGGGACCCGGGCACGCTGGCCGAGGTCCTCGACGCCCGGCTGCACGCGCTGTGGGACCCGGCCGGCGCGGAAACCCGGCTGGCGGCCGGGTCCGAGATCATCGACCTGGCCCGGGCAGCCGGTGACGACCGGCGCGAACGCCACGGCCAGTTCTGGCGTTTCGTCGCGCTGATGGAGCTGGGCCGGGTGGCCGAGGCGGAATCGGCGCTGGCCGCCTTTGCCCGGGAGGCCGCCACGGCGGGGGACGCCGAGGCGGCCGTCATGGTGACCGCGCGGCACGCCATGCTGGCGGTCCTGCGCGGGCGGCTGGACGAGGCCGGCCGGCTGACCCGGGAGGTGGCCGGGGCGGCCCGGCGGGCCGGGATGCCCGACGCCGACGCGATCACCGGCACGCTGACCGGGGCGGTGGCCGCCGAGCGCGGCACCGAAGCCGACGCCGAGCAGGGCGTCCAGGTCCTGCTCGCCGCGGCCAGGCGGCAGCCGGGGCAGCTATTCGAGGCGACGGCGGCCCGGATCATGGTGACGCTCGGCCGCGCCGCCGAGGCCGGCGCCGAGCTGGACCGCCTGCTCCCCCGGGCGCTGGCCGCGTCGGGACCGCGGTGGCTGGGCGCGATGGCCGACCTGTCCGTGGTGGCGGCCGCCGTCGGCCACACCGACGCGGCGGCGCGGCTCACCGGCGCACTCGCCCCGTACCGGGGCAGGCTGGTGGTGTGGGGCGGCGCCAACAGCACCTGGGGACCGGTGTCGCACTACCTCGGGTTGCTGGCCGCCGCGCTGGGCAACGCCGAGGACGCGGTCCGGCACTTCGAGGAGGCGGTCGAGCTCGAGGAGCAGATCGGCGCGCTGCCCTACCTGGCGCACAGCCTCGACGGGCTGGCCATCGCCCTGACGGCGCGGGCCGCCGCCGGGGACGCCGAACGGGCGTCGGAGTCCCGCCACCGCGCCCGCGTGATCGCCGAGCGGCTCGGGCTGACCCGGCTGCTGGAGCGAATGGTCCCGGCGCCCGGCGAATGGGCCCTGGCCCGGGACGGCGACGACTGGGTGCTGGCGGCGGGCGGCGAGCAGGCCCGGCTGCGGGACGGCCGCGGCCTGCACTACCTGCGCGCCCTGCTCGCCGCGCCGGGCCGGGATATCCCCGCCCTCGACCTGGCCGCGGGCGGGGCCGGGCTGGCGGCGACCGGGACCGGCCCGGTCCTCGACGCCGCCGCCCGGGACGCCTACCGGCGGCGGCTCGGCGCCCTAGCCGCCGGCCTCGACGCTGCCGACCGGGCCGGCGACCACGCGGCGGCGGAACGGATCGAAGCCGAGCGGCAGGCGCTGACCGCCGAGCTGAGGCGGGCGGCCGGGCTGGCCGGCCGTAACCGGCAGACCTCGCCTGAGGCCGAACGGGCCCGGGTCAACGTCACCCGGACGCTACGCGCCACGATCGAGCGGATCGCCCCGGCCGCGCCGCTCGCCGCCGCGCACCTGCGCAGCTCCATCAGGACCGGCGCGGCCTGCCGCTACCAGCCCGCCCCCGGCGGGCCGGCCCGCTGGCACGTCTAGGCCCACCGGGCCGTGGCGGCCAGCAGCTCCGCGAACCGCCCGGGCTGGGCCAGGTGCGGGAAGTGCCCGCTGCCGGGCCAGGTGACGACCTCGGCCTGGGGCAGCTCGCGGTTCATCCAGGCCAGGTACTCCGGGCCAGGATCGTGGCCGGCCACGAACAGGTAGGGCAGCTTGGCGTCACGCACCGCGGCCAGGCCGTCCGCGGTCTTGCGGGCCAGCTCGCCGGGCGGCTCGTCGAGCACCTCCCGCCAGTAGCCCGTGACCAGGTCCTGCCGCACGTACCGGGCGGACTGGAGCAGATCCTGAGCGTCCTGGGGCAGCAGGCCGATGCCCATGCTCGCCTCGAACTGCGCCCAGACCTGCGCGAACCCGGGACCGCGGAGCGGGCCGGCCAGCGACCGGACCAGCTGGGCGAACGGCTCCACCCGCAGCGGCTGGTCCACGTTGACCACCCCGCGCGCCGGGTACCTGGCCGCGTAGATGGTCGCGATGACCCCGCCGGCCGAGTGCCCGGCCAGCACCGGCCCGGACAGCCCCGCGTCGGCGACGGCCCGGTGGACCGCGTCGGCGATGGGCTCCAGGTCGTAACCCGGCCGCGGCGGGGACTCGCCGTGGCCGGGCAGGTCCAGCGCGAGGACCTGCCTGCCCGGGTCGAGCGTGGCCAGCTCGGCCAGGACGGGATGCCAGCTCGTTCGGTCGAAGGTGAGGCCGTGGAGCAGGACCAGGGGCGGCCTACGGCCGGGTTCCCCGGTGAGGTCCCCGGCCAGGTTGCTGAACAGTGTCGTTGTCATACCCGGAAGGCGTAAACCGGCGGCGAACAATCCGTACGGTCAGGCCGGGTCGGCGAAGTCGGGCGGGCGTTTGCCGAACTCGGCGGCGACCGCCTCGACCTGGTTCGGGCTGCCGATCAGGGCGCCGATTTCCTTTTGCTCGGCGGCGAAGCCCGCGGCCAGGTCGACCCGGCCGGCCAGGTCGAGCAGCCGCTTGGCGGCCCGGATGGCGTGCGGGCTGCGGGCGGCGATGCCGCGGGCCAGCTCGAGCGCTGCCTTGCGCGGGTCGGGGTCGGTCCTGGTGGCCAGGCCGAGCGCGACGGCCTCGGTTCCGCTCACCACGCGGCCGGAGAAGGTCAGCTCCTTGGCCACGTCCCGGCCGACCAGCTCGGGCAGCAGCTGGCTGCCGGTCATGTCGGGGATCAGGCCCCACCTGATCTCCAGCACCGACAGCCGCGCGTCCGGCGCGACGATGCGGATGTCGGCGCCGAGCGCGATCTGCAGGCCGCCGCCCAGGGCGTTGCCGGTCACGGCCGCGATGACCGGGACGGGCAGTTCGGCCCAGACGTGCGCGGCGCGCTGCCCGGTGGCCCGGGCCGGGCCCTGCGCCGGGGTCGAAGGGTGCACGTCGACCTGCAGGCTGAGCCGCTCACCGTCCCGCATCGCCTGGAACGCGCCGAAGTCCAGGCCCGCGCAGAAGTCGGGCCCCTCGCCGGACAGCACGACGGCCCGGACGCCGGGTTCGGTCTTGAGCCGCTCGCCCGCCGTGATCAGGCCGGCGAACATCGCGTTGTCGAGGGCGTTGCGCTTCTCCGGCCGGTTCAGCCGGACGTCCGCGACGCCGTCCGTGATCGTCACCGTGACCCGCTGCTCGGTCATCATTGCTCCCTCGTCCGGCCCTGAACGAAAGGTTAGCCTGGGCATGGGAAACGGAGGAGGGCGCGTGGACACGATCGGGACGACCACCAGCCGGGAGGCCGCGGCGCGGGAGGCCGCGGGCCGGATGGCCGCCGCCGCCGCGGCCTGGCTCGACGCGCTGGAGCCGGCCCAGCGGGCCGTGGCCACGGGCGGTGTGCCCAGCGCGGACGCGGAGTCCGACGCCGAGCGCAGGCGCTGGTTCTACACCCCGACCGACCACGGCGGCCTGACCCTCGGTGCCCAGCGGCCGGCCCAGCAGCGGCTGGCCTATCAGCTCGTCGCGTCCGGGCTGTCGGTCGCCGGGTACAACACCGTGGCCACCATCGTCGGGCTGGACAACGTGCTGGACCAGGTCGAGGGCTGGCGGGTCGACTGGGGGCGGGAACGGGGCCGCGATCCGCTGATGTACTACCTGCGGGTGTTCGGCGAGCCGGGCGGCGCGGGGCCGTGGGGCTGGCGGTTCGGCGGCCACCACGTGTCCCTGAACAACCTCGTCGTGGACGGAGTGGTGCGCGCCACCACGCCGTGCTTCTTCGGTGCCGACCCCGCGTCCTCCCCGCTGCTCGGGCCGGCGCCGCTGCGCCCGCTGGCCGGGGCCGAGGACCTGGCCCGTGAGCTGGTCCGATCGCTGGACCCGGACCAGGCCGCCCGGGCGGTGCTGCTGGACCGGGCGCCGTCGGACATCGTCGGCGGCAACCGGTCCGAGCTGTCGGACGGCGACCAGATGATCCACCTGCGCGACATCTGGCGCGGCCAGTTCGCCGATCCGGGGCTGCTGGACCTGGTGACCCGGATGGGCGACGGCGCCGAGCAGGCCTCCGGCTACGACGACGCCGACCACCAGCGGGTCGCGCTGAGCCTTTCTCCCAAGGGCCTGCCGGCTTCCGGGCTTGGCACCGGGCAGCGGGACCTGCTGCGGGCGCTGCTGGCCACCTACCTGGGACGGGTCCCGGACGGGATGGCCCCGGCCCTGGACGACGCCGCGCTGGACGCCGTGCACCTGGCCTGGGCCGGCTCCACCGAGGCGGGCGCGCCGCACTACTACCGGCTCCAGGGCTCGCGGCTGCTGATCGAGTACGACAACACCCAGCGCCAGGCGAACCACGCGCACTCGGTGTGGCGCGACCCGGCGGCCGACTTTGGCTACGACGTGCTCGGCGCTCACCTGGCCGCGCAGCACCTGTGACCGCCGAAATCCGGGTGGATCGGGGCTCCGGAGTGAGTTTTGTGCACCATAGAGGGTTTTACTAAATCCCCAACGGGTCCGGCCAGCCCGGCGCGCCGGCTCATGATCGAAGCTACTTTCGCCCTGTGACTCAGCACGAGCGTGGGGTGCGGGGCGTGTGCCCGGATGGTGCGGCTCCCTAGAGGAGGCAATCGTTCCCGTTCGGGTGGCGTGCCTTGTGACCTGGGCCTGTATAGCAGCTGATGGGTTGCGCGGTCCCGCTGGTGTCAGTTAGCGGCGGGGGTGCGCTTGCCGGTGGTGAGCCACGCGCCGGTCCAGGCGAGCAGGGCGAGCCCGAATGCGGCGAGCGCGTGCTTGGTGTGGTGGTGGGCGGATCCGGCCTGGTGGCCGGGCAGCAGCGAGGGCAGGTGCGCGGCTGTCTGGGTCAGGTACAGCGCCCCGGCGGCGGCGAGGGCGATGCCGAGGATGATCAGGGCTGCGGTGATGGCGAGCGGGGCGTTACGGGCCGGGGCGTGTGCGGCCATCGGGTTCTCCTTCTGGCGTGTTCGTCGGTCGCGGGGGTCAGGTGAGGGTGAGGTAGGCCAGGCTGCCGAGCCCGGCCGCGACGCAGTAGATGGCGAACGGGGTCAGGGTGCGGGTCTGGAAGTAGCGCAGGAGGAAGCGGACGGATAGGTAGGCGCCGATGCCCGAGAACAGGCTGCCGGCCAGGATCTGGCCGCGGATACCACTCCCGAGCGGCCCGGCCAGGTCGGGGATCTTGAGTGCGCCAGCGGCCAGGATGACGGGAGTGGCGAGCAGGAACGCGAACCGGGCGGCGTCCTCGTTGGACAGGCCACGTGCCAGGCCTCCAACCATGGTGACCCCGGAGCGGCTGATGCCGGGGAGCAGGGCGAGGATCTGCATGGAGCCGATGAGCACGGCCTGGGGGTAGCGGAGACCGGCCAGCCGCTGGTCGGCGGCCCGGTCTGCGGCGAGCTCACGCTGGCGGTCGGTGCGGTGGCCCGGGGGCTGTTCCCGCGTGGCGAGACGGGCGGCTGGCTGGGAGGCGGACACGGCGGCCATCTGCCTGGCGTGGCCCGCTGGAGCGGCCTGAGCCGGGCCGGCGGCCTGGGCCGGGGCGCGGCGGCGCATCCGCTCTCCGGCGTACAGGATGACGCCGTTGACGGTGAGGAAGATGGCCGCGGGGATGGGCTTGCCGAGCACGGTTCGGAATACGTGTTCCAGCAGCAGGCCGGCGATGCCGACCGGGATGGTGGCCAGGATGATCAGCCAGGCGAGCCGCTGGTCGGCGGTCCTGACCTGACGGTCGCGCAGCGAGGTGGCGAACCCGCTGAGGATCCGCAGCCAGTCCCGCCAGAAGTAGGCGATCAGCGCCAGCGCGGTGGCCACGTGCAGGCCGACGATGAATGCCAGGTACGGCGATTCGGGGGTCGAGACGTTCAGGTCGCGTGCCCACCGGCCGCCGATGAGCGCCGGGATCAGCACGCTGTGCCCGAGGCTGGAAACGGGGAACAGCTCGGAGATGCCCTGGAACAGGCCTACGACGATCGCTTCAGGATAGGTCAGGGCAGGCATCTGACGCCTTTCGGTTGGCCGCCGGACCAGGCACGGGTGAACGGGATTATGCGCGGACGGCCGGTCGTATGCCGGTCCTGCCCGGAGGACTTCCGGCTGCGTGCCGGCGTATCAGGTGGCGCTGCGGTCATGACGGGTGAGGATCCAGTCACCGGCGGGACGGGCGCTGCCGCCAGCTCGGCGGTGAGCAGCAGCGAGTCGCCCGGCAGCAAGAGCCCGGTCAGCAGCTCCGTCTCGGCGAACACGATCGCGAACAGCCCCGGGCGCCCCGCAACTGGAGCAGCGACGACGGGCTCAGCACGTTCACCGCCAGCCCCGGCCGCCCCGGCCGCGTCGTGGAGGGTCATCATCCTGGGTCTCCTTCCCGCAGCCCCGCCCTCACGGGGTTCGGTGGCGCCCGGCGCGCAGGGGTGGCACACTGTCAGCAGCGCCTGAACGTCTACACTCCGGTAGAAATTCTACAGATTTGTAGATGATACTCGGCGGGAGGAGTTGATGCACGGTTATGCGCGATGAGGCCGGCCAGCCCGGTGACACTGCGGGCGCCCGGCGGGCAGCGGGCGAACTGGAGGCGGGCGTGCTCGCGGTGCTGCAGGCCGCCGGCCGGCCCCTGCCGCCGGGCGAGGTCCGTGAGCGGGTGGGCGGCGGGCTCGCCTACACCACGGTGGTGACGATCCTGTCGCGGCTGCACGATAAGGGGGTCCTCCAGCGCCGCAAGGCCGGGCGGGCCTACCTGTACGCGCCGGTCGCCGACGAGCCCGGGCTGGCCGCCCGCCGGATGGCCAGGGTACTGGACGGCGAGGCCGACCGGGAGGCGGTGCTGGCCCGGTTCGTGTCCGGCCTGTCCAGCGCCGACGAGGACCTGCTGCGCCGGATGCTCGGTGACCCGCCGGATCCTGATAGCGGCGGCTGAGGGGAGGACTCCAGATGCACCTGGCGGTTTACCTTCCCCTGGTGATGCCGCTGCTGGCCGCCGCCGCGGCCGGGCCGCTGGCCGGGCGGCTGCCCCCGGTGGCCGCTACCTGGCTGCTGGCCGGCAGCTCTGTCGTGCTGGCCGCGGCCAGCAGCGCCGTGCTGGGCCTGCTCGCGCTGACCGCCCTGGTCCGCATCCCGCTCGTCGGCGCCGCTGGGGAGATGTCCGAGCAGGTCATCAGGCATGGTGATCCCGCGTCCGTCCCGGTCGCCGTGGCTGCCGGGGTGCTGCTGGCCGCCGCCGCGACCGGGGCGTGCCGGGCGGCCTGGCGCCGGACGGCGGCGCTGCTCGCCGCGGGCCGCCAGGCCCGGCGCCTGCCCGGGGCCGGGCAGGTCGTGGTGACCGGCGACGAGGCCGCCGACGCCTACACCCTGCCCGGCTGGCCGTGCCGGATCGTGGTCACCGCCGGGATGATGCGCGCGCTCAGCCACCCCGAGCGCCAGGTGCTGCTGGCGCACGAGCGCGCCCACGCGTCCGGTTTCCACTACCTGTTCACCACCGCGGCCAGGCTGGCCGCGGCCGCCAACCCGCTGCTCCGCCCGGTCGCGGCCGCGGTCGGCTACACGGTGGAACGGTGGGCCGATGAGCGCGCCGCGGCCGCCGCCGGAGACCGGCGCCTGGCCGCCCGCGCCATCGCCAGGGCCGCCCTGGCCTCCGCGGCGGCCCCGCCGCGCCAGGCTAGCCACGCCGTCGGCGCGCTGGGCGCGGTCACCGGCCCGGCCCGGATGCGCCGCGCCGGGCCGGTGCCGCGCCGGGTCGCGGCCTTGCTCGGCCCGCCGCCGCAGCCCCGGCTGCTGCTGCTCGCCGCGGCGGTCCTGGTGGTCGCGGTCGCCGGAGCCTCCGCCCTGGAAGCCGCCCGCGACCTGCACGGTCTGCTCGACTACGCCCGCGCCGCCGTCTCCTCCTGAGCCGCCCGTGCTCCGCCTCGCTTCCCGGATACCGCAGGCGATCCGGTGTTACCGCTCGTTCCGTTCCCGGGCACCGCTTCTCAGCTTCTACACGAGCGTAGTAGCTGTAGTCTTGGTGGTGATGAGTGTCATCGCGGGCGCGGCGGCGGTGCCGCTCGCGCCGAACGTCCTGCTGGCCGCCGCCGGCGTGGTGACCCGGCATGGCTGACGCGGCCGCCGCAACGCCACCGGCGCCGGCCGCGCCGGTGGCGGAGACGCCGTCGAGCGGCCTGACCAGCGCCCAGGTCGCCGAGCAGCGCTCGAGCGGGCTGACAAACGCGGGCGGGGAGCGGACCAGCCGCTCGGTCGGCGAGATCTTGCGCGCGAACATCTTGACCCGGTTCAACTTCCTCCTCGGTGCCATGCTGGCCGTGATCCTGGCCGTGGGACAGCCGCAGGACGCCCTGTTCGGCATCGTGCTCGTTACCAATGCGCTGATCGGCATCGTGCAGGAGCTGCGCGCCAAGCGCACGCTCGACCGGCTCGCCGTGCTCAGCGCACCCCGGGTCCGGGTGATCCGCGACGGCACGCCGCACGAGATAGCGGTCGCGGACCTCGTCGCCGGTGACATGGTCGACCTGCGCGCCGGCGACCAGCTGGTCGCGGACGGGGTCGTCCGCGCCAGCACGAGCCTGGAGGCTGACGAGTCGCTGCTGACCGGCGAGTCCGAGCCGGTGGGCAAGCGGGCAGGTGACCGCCTGCTGTCGGGCAGCTTCGTGGTCGCCGGGTCAGGCGGCTACCAGGCCACCGGGGTGGGCGCCGACGCGTACGCCCGCCAGCTCGCCGCCCAGGCGCGGCGGTACGCGCCGGTGCGCTCGGAGCTGATGAACGGCATCAACCAGATCCTGCGCTGGGTCACCTGGGCGATCGCGCCGGTGGCCGTGCTGCTGGTGATCAGCGCGGTCCACGGCCATCAGACCAGGCGGCAGGCCGCGAGCGGGACGGTCGCGGCGCTGGTCGGCATGGTCCCGCAGGGCCTGGTCCTGCTGACCAGCGTCGCCTTCGGCGTGGCCGCCGTCACGCTCGCCCGGCGCCGGGTCCTGGTCCAGCAGCTGCCCGCGGTCGAGGGCCTGGCCCGGGTAGACGTGGTGTGCCTGGACAAGACCGGCACCCTGACCGACGGCACCATCGCCTTCGACAGCCTCATCCGGCTCGACGGCCACGCGCCGGCCGAGGCGGCCCTGGGGGCGCTGGCCGGCGACGAGAACCGCAACGCCACGCTGGCCGCCATCGGGCAGGCCTTCCCGCCGCCGGACGGGTGGCCGCGGCAGGCGGCCGTGCCGTTCTCCTCGGCGCGCAAGTGGAGCGCGGCCAGCTTCGCCGGCCACGGCACCTGGGTGCTCGGGGCACCGGAGATGGTGCTGCCCGGCGGCCAGCAGGACCAGCTGTCGCAGGCCGCCGGGCTCGCCGCCAGCGGCCGGCGGGTCCTGGTGCTGGCACGCGCCGCGGGCCCGCTGGAGGGCGAGTCGCTCCCGCCGGGCCTGCGGGCGGCGGCCTTCGTCCTGCTCGCCGAGCGGCTGCGATCCGACGCCGCCCAGACCATCGCGTACTTCGCCGCGCAGGACGTAGCGCTGAAAGTGATCTCCGGGGACAGCCCGCTCACCGTCAGCGCCGTGGCGGCCCGGGCCGGCCTGCCCCAGGCCGGCCGGCCGGCCGATGCGCGGGACCTGCCCGAGGACCCCGGCGCGCTCGGCCGCCTGCTAGAGGAGCGCTCGGTCTTCGGCCGGGTGACACCCCAGCAGAAACAGGCGATGGTCACCGCCCTGCAGGCCCGCGGGCACACGGTGGCGATGACCGGCGACGGCGTCAACGACGTGCTGGCCCTCAAGCTCGCCGACATCGGCATCGCCATGGGCTCCGGCGCGCCGGCGACCCGGGCGGTCGCCGAACTGGTCCTGCTCGACAGCCGGTTCGCCACCTTGCCCGGCGTCGTCGCCGAAGGCCGCCGGGTCACGGCCAACATCGAACGCGTCGCCAACCTGTTCATCACCAAGACGGTCTGGGCGACGCTGCTCGCCGTCGCCGTCGGCCTCACGCTGCTGCCCTACCCGTTCCTGCCCCGCCACCTGACGATCATCGACACCCTGGCCATCGGGGTGCCGTCCTTCTTCCTCGCGCTCGCGCCGAACACCCGGCGCTACCGGCCCGGGTTCACCGGCCGCGTGCTGCGCTTCGCCATCCCGGCCGGCACCATCATCGCCGCGGCGACATTCGCCGCCTACGCCCTGGCCCGGGCCCGCGGTCTCCCGCTGGTCCAGCAGCGCACCGCCGCCACCCTGGTCACCCTCATCCTCAGCCTGTGCGTGCTGGTCCTGCTCGCCGCCCCGCTGACCTGGCGCCGCATCGTGCTGGTCGGCGCCGTCCTGGCCGGCTTCGTGCTGCTGTTCCCGGTACCCGCAATCCGCGGCTTCTACGAGCTGCAGCTGCCGCACAGCGGGCTGGCGACCACGCTGGCCGTCGCAGCACTCGGCGCCGCCGCGCTCGGGATCTTCTGGGTCCTGTCCCGCCGGCGTGGCCGCGGACCGCCCCCGGTAGTCCGCCAGTGACGGCCGGAAGGTGAGCCCGACCCTCGGCCCCTCACGGTCACCGTCACGGCGAGACATCCTGGAAATGCAGTCCCTGCGGAGACTCGTGCTCTTCGTTCACCGCCCGGGAAGCGATACAGCGCCCGGCACGGTGCATCAGCCGGGCCACCCGCTTGCGCCGGTTTGACGGCCGCGGCGGCGCAAATCCGCGCGAATCCATGGCGGCCGTTCGTGCCCGGCCGCACCCCCGGAACCACGGTCGCGGTCAGGTGCTTGCCCTCGGTCATATGTCGAAGCGGATGACGCTGAGGGCCCAAGTGCCGATCCCGGCACAAGCGGGGCAGCCGCCGCCGTGCGGTCGTAGGTGCGGCGCACGGTATCGCTCATCTAGCTGGCCGGGATGATGGCGACGTCGGCGGGGGGGACTTCGCGGCCTGCGTCGTCGAGGTAGCCGACGTGCACCGGGCAGTCGGTGCCGCGCACCCGGCGGAACATGCTGGGGCCCTCGGGGCGGGGCAGGTGCTCGTCGCCCCATTGCTGCAGCGCGCTGAGGACTACCTGGAGCTCCCGGCCGGCCGGGGTGAGCCGGTACGCGAAGCGGGACCTGGCTCCGGGCTCGCGGTACGGTTCGCGGGCCATGACGCCGTACTCGACCAGGGTGGCCAGCCGGTCGGACAGGATGTCGGGGGCCACGCCGAGCCGGTCGCGGAACTCGGCGAACCTGGTCGCGCCCAGGAAGGCCTCGCGCAGGATCAGGAAGGTCCAGCGCTCCCCGACCACGCCCAGGGTCCGCGCGATCGAGCACGCCTCCTCCGGGTTCTTCGCCATGCCTTCCAGCATACCTGCTGAGTTGGTTTTCTGGATCCAGCCATGCTAGGTTGGGAAACCCTACTCAGAAGAGAACCAACCCGATGGAGAGGACGAGCCCGATGGAGATTTCCGGAAAGACCGCGCTGGTTACCGGGGCCAACCGCGGCTTCGGGCGGCAGCTGGCCGCACAGCTGCGCGACCGGGGCGCGACCGTGTACGCGGCCGCGCGCAACCCGGCGGCAGTGGACCTGGCCGGCGTCACGCCGATCGCGCTGGACGTGACCGACCCCACGTCGGTGGCCGCCGCGGCCGCCGCCACCCGGGACGTCGCGATCCTCATTAACAACGCCGGCTCGGGCACCGGGGCCTCGCTGCTCACCGGGGACCTGGCCGACGTCCGGCTGGAGATGGACACCCACTTCCACGGCACGCTGGCGGTGACCAGGGCCTTCGCGCCACAGCTGGCCGAGCACGAGCACAGCGCGATCCTGAACGTCCTGTCCGTACTCTCCTGGGTGAGCCTGCCGAACATCGGCGCCTACTGCGCGGCCAAGGCGGCGGAGTGGTCGCTGACCAACGCGCTGCGGGCGGAGCTAGGACCGCAGGGCACCCGGGTGTCCTCACTGCACGTCGGGTACATGGACACCGACCTGGCCCGGCGGGTCACCGAGCCGAAGTCCGACCCGGCCGATATCGCGCGAATCGCGCTGGACGGGATCGAGGCGGGCGAGACCGAGATCGTTGCCGACGAGATCAGCAAGCAGGTCCTGGCCGGGCTCTCGGCCGGGGTCCGCGGCCTCTACCCGCAGGTGGCCTGACCGCCCTGCCTCCGGCCGGCCGCGACCGGCAGCCTGACCGCCCTGCCCCCGGCCGGCCGCGATCCGCCTGCCTCGATCTAGATGTATCAGGGCGGCTCTCACCTGCTCTATCCGGTGTCGGTCGGCCGCGCGCCAGAAGCGGCCGGCCGGCGGGGTGGAGGCAGCACATGAGCACGCAGGCATCCGCGCCATCTTTGGTGGTGCGGACCGGGGAGGGCGAGCACACCCTGGCGGCGGGCCGCGCGTACCTGGTCGGCCGCGACCCGGAGGCGGACATCGTGGTCGCCGACTTCCGGGTGTCCTGGCATCATGCCGAGCTCCGGCCGGCCAGAGGCCGCTGGGCGCTGGCCGACCTCGGCAGCAGCAACGGCAGCTACGCCGACGGGCGGCGGGCGGACCTGATCGAGATCGACGGGACCCGCCAGGTCCGGCTGGGTGATCCCGAAGACGGGCCGCTGCTCGACTGCACGGTGCTCACCCGCACGGCTGGCCAGGCACGGCGCATCGGCCGGGTGCCGGACAACGACATCGTGATCCCTCACCTCAGCGTCTCCCGGCACCACGCCGAGCTGCACGCGACGCCGGATGGGTACCGCATCGTGGACCTGGGCAGCCACAACGGCACCTTCGTCAACGAGCAGCGGGTCACCGCCGCGCCGCTGGCCGAGAGCGACACCGTCGGCTTCGGCGACACCACGTTCCGGCTGTCCGGCGGCGAGCTGCTCCAGATCGCCGACCCGGCGCCGGCCCAGATGCCGCCCGCGCCCGACCCCGTGACCGACTCCATAGCCGAAACCGGGATCGGGGCTGCCGCGGGAGCCGGCCCCGACCCGGCCGAGGCAAGCACCGAGCCGGCCGAGATCCCGTACGCGGTGCGCTGGCTGGTGCCGCGGGGCGAGCGGTTCGCGAACTTCGACATCCTGAACGACAACGACACCCAGCTCGACTACTACCGCCGGTTCGGCCACATCTACGCGGTCGGGGTCCCGGCCAGGAAGTGGCGCCTCGTCGTGGTCTCGGACCCCGAACTCCTGGACGAGGTGGCGGCGGACGAGGAGCAGTTCGGCAAGCGGGTGGAGGAGATCAACTTCTTCGCCCAGCTCGCCAACTCCCGGGGCGGCGGCCTGTCGGTGATCGGCGACGGGCCGCACTACGAGCGGATCCGCCGGGTGATGCTGCCCTGGTACTCACCGGCCCACCAGCGCACCCAGCTGGACCGGATGAAGGACCAGGCGGGCAGGCTGGTCGCCGCGTGGGCCGCGCTGCCGGACGACGAGCCGCTGGACGCGCGCGCCTGGATGGAGCGCTACACCCTCGAGGTGTCCGGGCGCGGCGCGTGCGCCTACGACTTCGGACTCCTCGCCGGCGACGGGACCGGCGACGGGCGCCCGCACCCGTTCGCGGCGGCCATCCCGGCGAGCACCAAGGAGAGCATCATGCGGGTGGCCGACCCCCGCCCCGACTTCACCGTGTTCGCCGGGCGCACCCGGCGGGCGCGGCGCAAGGAGTACCGCCGGCACAACAAAGAACTCTTCCGGACGGCCGACGCGCTGGTCCGCGCCCGGATGCATACCTGCCCGCTCGGGCCGCAGACCGACTTGCTCAGCCGGCTGGTGAGCACGCCGGACCCGGAGACCGGTGAGTTCCTCGACGCCGAGACGGTCCGCGACCAGATCCTCATGCACCTGTCCAACGGCTTCAACGGCCCGTCGATCACGGCCGCGTGGCTGGCCTGCGTGCTGGCCACGAACCCGGACGTGGAGGAGAAGCTGATCGCCGAGATCGACGGGATCACCGGCGGCGACCCCGGCTACGACCTGCGCTACGACGACCTGATGGCGCTGCCGTACACCACCGCGGTGATCAAGGAGACGATGCGGATCTACCCGCCCATGCCGGTCACCATCCGGCGCAGTCTCAAGGACGGGACGCTCGGCCGCTACCGGATCAGGAAGGGCGACATCATCCTGGTCGGCACGCTCGCCGCGCAGCGCGACCCGCGCTACTGGGGCCCGGAACCGGACCGGTTCGACCCGGAGCAGTTCACCATGGACAAGATCGTCGGCCGGCCGCGGCACGCCTTCATCCCGTTCTCGATCGGGAAGCGGCAGTGCATGGCGCAGGAGGTCACGTTCATGATGCTCCGCGTCGTGCTGTTCGAGGTGTACCGGCGGTACCGGCTCCGGCTCGCGCCGGGCGCGACCGTGGTCAAGAACGCGGTGGTGACGACCAAGCCGGCCGCGGTCCCCGTCATCCGGGTGCCGCGCGAGGTGACCCGGCCCAGGCCGGCCGCGCGGCCCGGGACGGCCACCCGGCCGGCGGGCGGGGCGATCGAGCCGGCGGGCGGGGCGATGGAGCCGGACCGTTCGGCCCCTGTGACGCCCGGCTGGGGCCAGCCGACCGAGATCCCGCCGGCCAGCGCCTACCGGCACCTGGTGATCGCGTACGGCAGCAACTTCGGCGCGAGCAAGGAACTGGCCGAACGGTTCGCCGAGCGGAGCGACTTCTACGGCTACACCAGCGAGGTGCTCACCCTGAACCAGCTCGCGGACGCGGCGCCGCGCACCGAGCCGTGGCTGCTCGTGGTCATGACCTCGACCTATACCTCGAACCCGCCGTCGAACGCGACCGCGTTCAGGACCTGGCTGGAGCGGACCGCGGCGGGCACCGGCACCTGGCGGAACTGCCGCTACCTCGTCTGGGGCCTGGGCAACAGCCAGTGGAACGCGTTCCTCGCGTTCCCCCGCTACGTGCAGCAGAAGCTGGCCGACCTCGGCGCCACGCCGCTGGCCGATCTCGGCTTCGGCGACGTGGGCTCACCGGTGTGGGAGCGGCTGCACGCGGACTGGAACAGCACGGTCTGGCCGGTGCTGCTCGAGCTGTCCGGGGCGAAGCCCACCGCGGGCGCGGCCGAACGGGTGGCCGCGGAGAACGCCGCCACCGGCGCGCTGACCGGCACCGACTCCGCCACCGCGATGCACAGGTCGCTCTACGGCGGCATCGGGACAACCGAGGTGACCGAGCCGATGCCACGGCCGGCCAGTGCCACCTCGATCATGCGCCGGCTGGCCGCGGACGGCACGGCGTCGCGGGTGATGCTCGCGCCGGCCATCCTCACCAACGCGGTCGGCGTGCGCACCGCCGAGGCACGCGTCCTGGCCAGCCAGGAACTCCAGCCCGCCGACGGGCCGAAGCGGGCCCGGCAGCTCGACATCAGCCTGCCGCCCGGTGTCACCTACCGGGCCGGCGACCACCTCGGCGTGTGCCCGAAGAACGACGAGGAGCGGGTCGAGCGGTTGGCCGGCTACCTCGGCGCGGCCCTGGACGGGCTGTTGATGGCGCCGAAGACGATGACCATCCGGGCCGTGCCGAAGGGCGTCGTGCTCCAGGTCCGTAACGTGCTCACCAGCCTGGTGGACATCAGCGGCCGCCCTGGTGTCCCGCTGCTGGACCTGCTGCTGGCCAAGGCGGTCAATCCGGCCGAACGGGCCAGGCTGACCGAGATCCGGAATGTCCTCGCGCATCCGGGCGGGCTAGCTAAGTCGGATGGGCCGCTGCGCGCGGCGATCGAGGCGGGCGGCTACGACGTGCTCCGGCTGCTGGAGGAGTTTCCGTCCTGCTCGCTGAACATCTTCGAGTTCCTCCGGGTGGCGCAGCCGCTGCGGCCGCGCTACTACTCGGCGAGCTCGAGCCCGCGGGTGCACGGCGAGGGCGTGGTCCAGGTCACCGCCGGGCTCGAGCCCGCGCCGGTGCCGGGCGGGCACCCGTTCCGCGGCCTGGGCTCGCACTACCTGCACGCGCTGCGCCCCGGTGACCGGCTGAACGTCTTCCTGGACAGCGCGGACGGATTCCGCCTGCAGCAGGACGTGACCAGGCCGATGATCTTCGTCTCGGCGGGCACCGGGCTGGCCCCGATGCGGGGGTTCCTCTGGGAGCGGCTGGCGATGCAGCGGTCGGGCGTCACGCTGGCGGAGGCGGTGCTGTTCAACGGCATCCGTTCGGCCAGCCAGGACTACATCTACCGGGACGAGATCGCGCGGTTCGCGGCCGAGGGCGTGCTCAACCACGTGCACGTCGCGATGTCGCGGGAGCAGCCGGGCCAGCGCGAATACGTCCAGGACCGGATCCGCGCGCAAGGCGAGCTGGTCTGGCGGCTGCTCGGGGCCGGGGGGTACGTCTACGTCTGCGGGGCGCAGCCGATGCGCGACGCGGTCCGCACCGCCTTCGCCGACGTCATCGCGGACCACGGAAGGCTGCCGCGAGACCGCGCCGAGGCCTACCTCGACGAGCTGGAGACCACCGCACGCTACCGCCCCGACCTCTGGGGCTGACCGCTGGGAGCAACATGGATGCCCTCGCCCTTGTCCTGTCCGTCGCGGCCATGATCATGTTCGTGTTCGCGGCCAGCGGTCGCGAACTGCGCCGCTTCAACGAGATCGCGCTCGGCCTCGTCCTCCTCACCGCCGCGCTGATCTGCCAGTTCACCTCGGTCACCACTACGCACATCGGCCGCTGACGGGCCGGGGGCTTACCCGCCGAGGCCGCCGGCGGTGCGGAAGGCGGCGATGATCCCGGCCCGTTCGGCCCCTTCAGCGAGCAGTACGTGCAACAGGATGCGGGCCTTGACCGGATCGAGGAAGCCCGCGCTGATCAGGCCGCGGGCCAGCAGGTCCCGCTCGGAGCCGGGGAAGTCGTAGACGCCGGCCAGGACCGAGCCCCGGCCGGTCCGGGAGGCGAATACCACCGGGATCTGCCCGGCCAGGGCCGCCAGGGCCGGGACGGTGGCAGCGGGCACGTGCCCGGCGCCGAACGTCCCGGCGACCAGCCCGTCAAACCGGCCGGCCGCTGCCCGCAGCAGCTCGCCGTCGTCGCCCAGGGCCAGGGTTATCAGGCCGATGCGCACCGGCCGGGGTGGCCCCGCCATGGGCACGGTGAACCGCCCGGCCGGGCGGGTGAGCAGCCGCGGCTCGCCCTCGACCAGCCGTCCGAGCGGACCGGCCGACGGTGAGGTGAACGCGGTGACGCTGGTGGCGTCGGCCTTGCGGACGAAGCGGGCGGCGTGGATCTCGTCGGCGAACACCACCACGCAGCCGAGGTCACGCAGCTCCGGGCTGGCCGCCGCCCGCACCGCGGCGAGGATGTTGGCCGGGCCGTCGGCCCCGGCCATGGCGGGAGTGCGCATCGCCCCGGTCACCACGACCGGCTCCGGGCCCGCGTGCAGCAGGTCGAGCAGGAACGCGGTCTCCTCGATGGTGTCCGTGCCCTGGATCACCACCGCCCCGGCGGCCCCCGCCGCGAGCTGCTCGCCGATCGCGGCGGACAGCTCGACGATGTCGTCGACGGACAGCGAGGCGCTGGGCAGCTGCCGGAACTCGCGCACTTCGATCCGGGCGCCGACGCGGTCCAGCCCGGGCACCGCGTCGAGAAGCTGCCGCCCGGTCAGCACCGCGCCGGGCGCCATGGAGATGGTGCCGCCGAGGGCGAACACCGCCACCCTCGGCGGCTCAGCAAGGGTCTCGTCCATGGACCTGACAGCGTAACCGCCCGCACAATGATGGATGCGCCTGCTCCGGGCGGTTTCCGAAGACGACATGGTGGCGGCCTTCCTGACGGCCGAGGTCGCCTCGGCGCGTTACGGCCCGCGGATCCGCGAGATCCTGGCCCAGCTCGGGCAGCCGTTGGCCGTCGTGACTCAGCCGGACCTAAGGGACGAGTCCGCCAACACGGTGCGGCGGCATATCCTAGCCGCCTACCGGCAGTACCCGTCGGGTGACGTGTTCACCGGCATGCCCGCCGACGTTCGCTGGTACCGCGCAACACTGACCCCGGCCGAGCTCGGCACCGTGAAGTACCTCGACTACTCCTACTGGACGGACTTCTCCGGCGGCAGCAG
>Ga0137372_10000376_pt1 | contig 40772 bp, 36 predicted proteins | sample SagtaG_6_FD_104911 | JGI IMG/M metagenome (GOLD analysis project Ga0137372, IMG submission 104911) | Vadose zone soil microbial communities from Sagehorn Ranch, Mendocino, California, USA - Sage1_R_60_16 metaG | ecosystem: Environmental > Terrestrial > Soil > Vadose zone | place: USA...
TGCGCATCGATCTGTTTGTAGCCAAGCGCGCTCAATGCGAGCACAGCCTCGTTGGCTTGCTCCTGCTCGGGCGTGGGTGCATGCGCTGCACTGGCTGCTTCCCAGGCTGCCGCCACGCCGAGCTTGTCTTTTAATTCCAAAATGATTCTCTCGGCTGTTTTTTTTCCGAGGCCGCTGATTTTTGAAATTGTAACCACATCGGAGTTCACCACCGCGGCCTTGAAATTATTCACGCTCATTCCGCTAAGGACTGCGAGCGCCAGCTTCGGCCCGATGCCGCTGACATTGTTAACGAGCAAACGAAAGAGATCGCGCTCCGAGGCCGTCATGAATCCGTAAAGCACATGCGCGTCTTCGCGAACAGCCAGATGTGTGAGAATGCGAATCGGCTGGCCTGGTTCAGGCAACCGATCGTAGCTTGAAAGCGGGATAAAAACTTCGTAGCCAACACCGCCGACATCAATGATTGCGTGCGTAGGCAAAGCGCCCACCAGTTTGCCATGGAGGAAAGTGATCACGTTAAATCGTTAAACCGTTAAATCGTTGAATCGTCAATGTGCTTCACTCTGATTTTACCACGAGCGCAAGATCAACCTGTTTGCCCTTAGGGATGTTGAAGCCATGCGTTGGAAAATCCCTCCAGGTTTGGGGACGATTGGGAAAAAGCGTCTGGACAAGCGGAGTTGGCACAATTATGAAACGCGGTCCGGGCTTGGACATGAAATCGACTGCGTTCTTTTTGTTGAGCCGCGTGAGAAAGCCTTGCACGCGCGAGCGAAAATACCAGACCACGCTTGGTTCCTCGAATTCGACGGAGGCAAATTGCATGTTCGGCTGTAAATACGCACGTGATTCCCGAAAAAGCTGGTAGGCGGGAAAAAACCGCGCAACCAGCGGGGGAACCACCAAAGCAATCGCGATCCAGACACACGCCGCACTGGTAGCGATGGTTCGAAACGAGGAGGCGTGATTTCTAACAGTCGCTGCTCCTCGCCAATGCCGCGCAAGCAAGAGCGCGAGCAAAGGAAAAGCCGGCAGGGTATAATGGGGCAGCTTCGTGCTAACCAGTGTGAAGATCACAAAAATGATCGCGACGCCTGTAGGGAGATAATTATCGATTTCGTTCCCGCTGTACGTGGAATCCGCGATCCCAGTCTTCTTTTGCCTCCACAATTGCCGGATCAACCACGGCAACTTGATCGACCAGGGAAAAAAACTGACGAAGACTGTCACAAAGTAGAACGGCAAAAGCAGTAGATACACTCCAAACGAACTCGCGCCGTGACCTTCCATCGTGGCCAGCGACCGGCCAATGACATGCCGCCCGATTCCAATCGCGAAGAATTCGCCGTGAGTTTGAATCAGCGCTGGGATTCCCCAGAGCGCAACAACTGCAAGCATCAGCAAAATTCCACGCAGGAATTTGAAATTCCGGCCCACCTGCCAATCTCGCGTACGGATAATTGCCGCCCCAATAGTGAGCAGCGGTATCCATGCGATCGGTCCTTTCGCTAGAAAACCGAGCGCCAGCGAGAGGTAAAATATCCACCACCATCTCCGTTGGATGTTGGACGTTGGGCGTGGAGCGTCTGCTCGCGATTTATCGGAGTTTGACGTTTGCCTCCGGCAAATGAGCTCATATCCGGCCCAATGCGCCAACGTCATAAACAACACGAGCCACATATCGGCGACGGCGGCTTTTGCATGAACAAAAGTCTGTAGCGACAGCGTGAAAATGATCGCCGCCCACCAGCCAACTGGGGCCGCGCCAATGCGGTAGCCCCAGGCAACGATCACCAATGCCGTCAGGGCGGCTGCGATTGCAGATGGAAAACGCGCGCTGAAATCGTTTTCACCAAAGATCCGGTAGCTTGCCACTTGTGCCCAATAGGCGAGGGGAGGCTTGTCGAGTCGCACCTGATTGTTGAAGTAAGGAACCACGTAATCTGCGCGCTGGATCATTTCCCGTGATGCCTCCGCGAAACGCGGCTCGTCGCGATCGATCAGCGGCAAGCTCCATGTACCGGCCAGATGGAAAAGGACCGAGCCGAAAAACAGAAGGACAGAATTGCGTATTGCGGATTTCAAGAGCGCGCTCAAAATAACGCCCGCTAAAACTGACGGAAACTTTATTGTGAAGCGTGCCGCCGTTTTTTATTGGGTGATCGGAATCGTCATTGCAGCGATAGCGATCGCAATTGCATTTCATTTCGACGGTGCAGTGCGTGATTTCATGGCGCAGCATCAAAGCCCCATGATGCGCAACTTCATGCGCAACGTCAGCCGGTTCGGTGACTGGCCTTCGCACGTTGCGCTTGGATTACTCCTTTTAGGAATCGCCTGGCGACGCCACAGCAAAAAATGGCTGCGCGTTTTTTTGTCGATGTTGCTGGCAATGGCAATCGCAGGGGTTGCTGGCACTGTCATCAAACGCACGGTTCCAAGGGCCCGCCCGTCTGTGAAATCGGAGCTGCGCTGGGGTGGTCCGCGTTTCAGTACGAAATATCACGCGTTTCCATCCGGTCACGTTCTAGCGTCGACCGCGTTTTTTGGTGTTTTGGTTTTCGTGCGCCGGCGGGTAGGACTCGCCTGTTTGCCGATCCCAATTCTGATCGGGTTCTCCCGAATGTACCTCGGTGCGCATTACTTGTCCGATGTTGTGGGCGCGGCAGTGCTGGGGATTCTATGCGCCGCCCTGGTTTGGCGTTTTTTCGCGCGCGAACCCAGTAATCACGGATCGCTGATCGGCGTTCACAGTTCAGGTCAGGACCGGGCTCGTTAAAAATCGAAGAGTGCAAGCAAAAGTAAGAATAGGACTTAAAGCGCGGAGGGGGTGAGATTCGAACTCACGAGACCTTTCGGCCTTCCGGTTTTCAAGACCGGCGCAATCAACCGCTCTGCCACCCCTCCGGATCAGGCGCGCATTCGCGGTCGCAAATTCATTACCGCATTACTCCAATACGCCAAGTGAAATAACGCAGCGGTTCACTGATGGAGTGCTGGAGTGATAGACTTTTGCGGTAGTGACAAGATTGGCTCGACAGCGGAGTATGTTCATGTGAACTTATTACATGACGAAGAAATTCCGGCCTGTCGTCAGCGAGACGCCGCAAAGCCGCACAACCATTCGCGGACGTGGCGCATCCTGGAGCCCGGCAAATCGGTTTGAAAAGCTGCATGTCGATCTAAATGACCCCGACGTAGTCGACGTTGATCTTGAAACGGAAGAACGGCCACGACATGGAACCCAATATTTTCACGATGAAACCAAATCGCTCATCACTCGCAACAACAGTCCTGATGTCGGGTTTGAGACAAGCCTGAATCCTTATCGAGGCTGCGAGCATGGCTGTATCTATTGTTACGCGCGACCAACACACGAATATCTCGGTTTTTCCGCCGGACTCGATTTCGAAAGCAAGATCATGGTGAAAACAAATGCAGCTGAGTTATTGCGCGCTGAACTGGAATTGCCTCGTTGGCAGCCGCAGACGCTGGTGATGAGCGGCGTGACAGACCCATATCAACCCGTCGAGCGAAAACTCCGTATAACGCGCGGCTGCCTCGAAGTGCTCGCCAAATTTCGCAATCCGGTGGCAATCATCACAAAGAACCATCTGGTTACACGGGACATCGATGTGTTACGCGACCTCGCGGCGCATAACGCAGTGGCCGTAAATGTTTCGGTTACTTCGCTAGACTCGAATTTGCAGCGCGTACTCGAGCCGCGGACGTCGTCACCTGGAGGGCGCCTCGATGCGATCCGACAACTTCGCAGTGCAGGAATTCCAACAGGTGTGATGGTTGCACCAATCATCCCGGGGCTCACCGATCATGAAGTTCCGAACATCGTCGACGCCTGCGCAAAAGCCGGCGCGCAATTTGCCGCATACACAATTGTCCGCCTGCCGTGGGCGGTCGCGCCGTTGTTTGAACACTGGCTCGCGGAACATTTTCCCGAGCGCAAAGAGAAGGTTCTGGGGCGCATCCGCGATTTACGAGGCAACCAGCTGAATAATTCCCAATGGCACACGCGCATGACCGGGGAAGGCATCTTTGCCGAGCAAATCTCTTCAATGTTTGCCGTCTCCTGTCGGCGCAACCGAATGTGCGCACGTCCGAAGCTTTCGTGCGCGTCATTTCAAAGATCGACGACGCAGCTACGCCTTTTCGGTTAAAATCATCGGACGTCTTTTGCAGGAACGCGTGCAGCCGCATTCCTCGTTGCAAACGAAATAATCAGGCGACCACTGCGAGCTGCACGAGGGTGCGGAGAGGCGGTTATTGGAGTGCCGCGCTAATTCATAAACACCACGCCGGGTTAAGTCCCCGTTTAATTCCTGGCTCCTCCCCTCGCAGTGCGTTGCATCATTTCGGACTCCGATGCGGCCCAACTTGGTAAGCAGGATCTGATCCGGTCCCGCAACACAGTCGCGTACCCTAAGTATGGTCACTCTCGCGCTTGCACTGGCGATTATCTCTACATTGAATAAAGGAGGCTACGTGGCCGAGACGCACACGCGATAGAGCGGACCCTAACAAGTAGTAAAGAGGCTCTTAATCCACGCGCATCGCTATCATTGGGTGAATCTCCGATGCTGCACAAACAGGAAGGTGACTTCGGCTGTTTGTTTGATCTTTTAGCCTATGTCGATAACGCTTTGTCGGTAACGGTGATGATCGGTGGATCAGTGACGGCTAGGTTCCTGGCACAGCTTCTGGAAAGCGGGATCGGCGCGCAACGGGTCCCAGATTGGATCGAGTTTTAAAAGCGCCGGCGTGATGGGCGCTGGGCTATAAAGCCAGCCACCATACGGCGTTTGTAACAACCGCGTGAGAGTTGAGATCGCACGACTATTCTCGCCAAGTATCATCTCAACTAGCGCTAGGTTCTCTTCGAAGGCGGGCCCGGACAGTCGATCTTTGCTACTCGGCACAAGCGTGATTGCACGCTGCGCTTCGTTGAGGGCTGAGTCCTTCTCGTCGAGCATGGCGTAAGCCACCGCCAGCGCTGCCGCAACGAAGGCGTTGTCTGGTTGATCCTTGCTGAGCGGCTCAAGCGTGTTGCGCGCCTGTTCAGCGGAAGCTTTTGCCTGAGCGGTGTCTCCAGCAACGCGCTGGATCAATGCTAGCCCGCCCTGGTTGATGCCCTTGTCAATCGGAGAAGCAAAGTGGAGTCGAGTTTGTCGGGGTTGCACAAACCGGGTGGCCTCAGTCTGATTTCTTTCAAGTCTCAATTGGGCGAGTTTGACCCGAACGGCCGGGTCCGAATTCGTTTCCGCGGTTACATGGACCAGCAACTTAGCGGATTCCTGCAGGTTACCTTCGGCCTGGTAGACGCTGGCTTTTGACGCCATTAAGTACAACTCATTAGGGAGAATATCGAGTGCGCGATCGTAAAGCTTTATGGCTGTCGGAAATTGTCGAAGCGCGGCGTAAGTAAATGCCACTTCGGTCAGCAACACAGTATTCCGCGGATCGAGGGCGAGGCCCCGTTCCCAATAGGCAACACTTTCAGCCCAATGTCCGTCGCGTCGCGCGATTGCCCCGAGGGCGTATGAGACCTCGCTGTTACCTGGCAACATTTTGCTGACGCGCGTGAACGTGGCTTTAGCCAACCCATAATCGTGCAGCACCCAATACTGATAATAACCTAGGAAGAGCAGGGTTTCGGGCGAGTTTGGCTGCAGTTTCTGCGCGTTTTCCAAAGCTTCTTTGGCCGCATCGCGGCGAGCGGCAGTTGTGTCGTTGCGATTAAAGTAAAGAAGCGCGTGCGCACCAGAAAGTCGCGCCCAGGCAAGCGCAAAATTCGGGTCAAGCCGCACCGCCAGGTCATAAAAATCGATGGCTTTGAACAGGGCATCGCTCGAGTAGTTGCTGCGCGCTTCAAAAGCCAGCCCGCGTAAGTAAGCGTCGTAAGCTTCCGGATTGTTTGTGGGGTTGGCAGCCAGTGCTTGCTCTTCACGACCGGTCAGCGTCGCTTGCAACGATTCCGCTATTCCTTTCGCGATCTCGGTTTCGACGGCAAAGATGTCACTCAACTTTCGATCATACGTCTCGGCCCAGAGCTGCGAGCCGGTTTGCACATTAACCAGGTGAACATTGACTCTCACCTGATTGCCTGCCTTCTGGACGCTACCCTCAAGGATGTTCGCTACACCAAGCTGCGTAGCGATCTCAGCCAGATTGCCTGGTTTACTCTGATACTGTTGCGTCGAAGCGCGGGAAATTACTTTCAAATCCGCGATTTTAGCCAGGCGCGTCAGGACTTCTTCCTGGATGCCGTCAGCGAAATAAGCGTTCTCTGGATCGCTGCTCAAATTTTGAAAGGGCAGGACCGCGACTGATTTGTCGACCTTATGCCAGGCGGCCCCTGGCAAAAGAAAAAATCCGGCGGAAGCGGACACGATTACAGCGGTGACGATGAGCAAAATGAGATTTCGTCGCCGATGGGCTCCTGGCGTTTTTGGCGTGCTCTTAATTCCTTGCGGCGTGATGTCGTATGCCCATGCGAGGAGAAGCGCGATCGGAAAACCGATTAACAAAAGCGCGATCACGAGCCGCAAACTCCAATTCGGCAATTCCCACGCTGGAAACACTGCGGAGGAGATTTGAATCAAGAATCCCGCAGCGACGATGTAAGCGGCGGCGACACGGTAAACCTTCCGTCGCTGCAACTCCTCGAAGAAGCCGCTCATAGTATCATAGTATATGGGGTTCCATTATGATCATAGCTTGGTGCTGCGGGTTCGCAGGCAAATATGTGTCCGGAACCGATGTGCTCGTTCATCGCTCTGTTGAAGAACGAAAGGCAAAATCTTTCAGACAAGGCGAAACGCTTTCCGCTTCCCAGGATCGCGCTAGAATCGTTTTTGATTGCCTGACGGCGAATCATCCGGCCACAATCAACAAGGAAAGCACAAATGAAAACAATACTGGTGTTGACCGTTGGGCTGATGCTCGCAGGCTGCGGATCAATGGAAAACCATGTTCGTAATCGTGATGAAGGTACGCGGCGATCTGGTGTCGTACATCAACCGGTCAGGAACGACGGCGAAGTTCACGCGGTGGACATGATATGCGCTTGCCCTTGACGATTCAACCATGGCGTTGCCTCAACCTACCGGCCCGCTTTGCAGGATCGCGCTAGAATCGTTTTTGATTTCCGTCGTTTGCAATCCCCGACCCGCTTCGCGAGTCCGTCCGGGCGAGCATGTCATCGACGATTCCTATTCATAATGAGTGCGCCCGCAGCCCAAATCCACTGCGAATTGGAATGTGGCGAACAGTGCGCCGTTTACGAATTTAAATTAACCCGCATCTGGCCACTCAATCAGAAGGATCGCGAGGCGAAGAACGCCCAGTTTGCGAAAGAACACGGACTCCGTCTCCGATTTTACCGCATGGGCTGGTGCGCCATGTCCGATAGGCAACCCGTTGAAAGCGCGGCTACATCTGCACGAAACGTTTACGAAGTCCGCCGCCTTCTCACGATCGCGCTAGAATGCTGTGGTACGCATACGCGCGCCGTCGATCCGATTTCCGAATGTACTTTTTGTTGATGCCCGTCAAAGTCTGCACGGGCGCACCCCCGCATGATCCCGCGCGCCATCCTCGCTCTCTCTCCGCTGGCGATTTGCATCTTGGTGGTTGTGCTCGCCTATCGAAAGACGCGGGATCGCTGATTCCAGTTCCACAAACGCAGTCAGCTTTTGCTGCTAACCCGCTGCCCGTTGCGATGACTTACTTTGATTTTAGAGTTGGCAGCGCGTACGGGAGTCGAACCCGTGTACCAGCCTTGAGAGGGCTGTGTCCTAACCACTAGACGAACGCGCCGCAAACAAGATGCGGTTAGGAATACTGCAATGACTATGGGCTGGCAAGGTCGCTAATCAAAACCGCTTGTGACTTTTCTGTTTCTTCTTGTGCTTCGGTGCGGGCTTCTTGGGCGCGGGTGTCCCCGATGGGGTTGGCGAGGGCGTAGCGGTATTTGGGGTAGGTCTCACGTTTGGCTGAGCTAGGACACTCTGATGAGACGTCTTTAATGCCTGTAGTGCCAGCTTGAGTTCCGGAGTCGTAGCGAGTGCCGACATGCGTTCGTAATAGACGTTGTAGTAATTGCGGAGTCGGTTTCGCTTTTCCAGATCGGTCCGTGCAGACTGCGCATACGCTTTGGCTGACTGTACCTCTGGGTCATTCACTGTCCGATTTTTCAGTTGCCGCCATTCTTTGTGCACGCGCAATTCGTCCGCTTGCGGCCCGAGGGATCTCGATTTTGAAAAATTCTGGTCAAGCTGCGATATCTCGGGCAGTTCGGGGCCATTAGGAGGCTCAGGCGAGGGCGTTGGTTCCAGCTGGTTTTGCTCCTCATAAAGATCCACATTCGGCGGAGCGGCGTCCTGTCCGTGCAGCATCAACGCCACGCCAATTAGTGTCGCTGAAACGATTAAGCCGTATGTTTTCATTCCCAGTTTCGTCCGCAATGTAACTGAATTTCGGGATGCGGGAAGGCGCTATCCATGATAAAGAACCAGGCCGGAGCACGGGGCGTAGCTTAGCTTGGTAGAGCGCGTGGTTTGGGACCACGAGGTCGGAGGTTCAAATCCTCTCGCCCCGACGTTTGATCGCATCAGACGTTGTAATCCAAATTAGGCGCTAATCGCTTTTCCACTGCGGGCACCGATTCGCCGCGCCGCGTCGCATAATCCACGACTTGATCATGCCCAATCTGTCCGACCCCAAAATATTTCGCCTCGGGATGCGAAAAATAAAGTCCGCTCACGCTCGCACCAGGATGCATTGCAAACGATTCGGTCAGCCTAACGGCAGCATTGTGCTCAGCATCCAGCAAATCGAACAATGTTCGCTTCTCCGCGTGATCGGGACACGCGGGGTACCCGGCAGCCGGCCGGATACCGCGATATTTTTCGCGAATTAGATCGGCATGAGACAGCTGTTCGTCGCGCCCGAATCCCCATGCAATCCGTGTTTGTTGGTGCAGATACTCGGCAAACGCTTCAGCTAATCGATCTGCCAGCGCTTTGGTCATGATGGCGCTGTAATCATCATGCTGCTGTTTGAATTCCTCCGCGACTTCGTCTGCACCGTGAACGGAAACCGCAAAACCGCCAAGATAATCGGCCAATTGGGGATTGGGGATTGCGGATTGCGGATCTGAAACTGGCGCAATGTAATCGGCTAGGCAGTGGTTGAATTGATCGGCCGGCTTTTGTATTTGCTGGCGGAGGAAGTAAAACGTGGCCAGCTTCTTCGTGCGATCGTCATCAGCATAAAGATCCACGTCATCGCCGACTGAGTTTGCTCGCCAAAGAGCATGAACACCGCGCGCGACGAGCAGATTTTTTGCGACGATCCGATCAAGAAGGCTCTGCGCATCATCGAAAAGTTCGCGTGCTTGTTTGCCAATCTTGGGGTCTTCAAAAATCGCGGGATAACGCCCGCGCAATTCCCAGGCGTGAAAAAACGGCGACCAATCGATGTACTCGGCCAGCGTCCGCAGTGAAAAGGAGCGTACGGTGTCGTCCTGAGCGGATCCCGCAGTTTGGTAAACGCGGACGCCCAAAAATTCCGGTTTAGTTGGAACATAGTCGCTCCAACCAATCGGCGTCCGGTTTGCGCGTGCTTCTTCGAGCGTCAGCAAATTCTTTCGCTGTGTTCTTGCCGAATGCTCCCGGCGCAAGCGTTCGTAGTCTTCGCGCGTTTTCTTATCGAAGGCGGACTTGAGTTCTTCGTTCAGGAGCGAATTGACAACACCAACCGCGCGCGAGGCGTCCAGAACGTGCACAGTACTTGCCTGGTAATGCGGCGCGATCTTCACCGCGGTGTGCGCCCGGCTCGTGGTCGCCCCGCCGATCAACAGCGGCAAACGAAATCCTTCGCGCTCCATCTCCTGCGCGACATGCACCATCTCGTCCAGCGACGGCGTAATCAGGCCGCTCAGGCCGATTACGTCCGCTTGTTTTTCTCGCGCTGTTTCCAGAATTTTTGCGGCCGGCACCATTACCCCAAGATCGACAACGTCGTAGTTGTTACATTGCAGCACTACCCCGACTATGTTTTTGCCGATATCGTGCACGTCGCCCTTCACCGTTGCCATCACGATGCGTCCCTGCGGTTTCGCGCCCGCGGATTTTTCCGCTTCCATGAACGGCAACAAATAAGCGACAGCTTTCTTCATTACCCGCGCGCTCTTCACAACCTGCGGCAGGAACATCTTGCCGGAGCCGAACAAGTCGCCAACCACGCTCATCCCGGACATGAGCGGCCCCTCAATCACATCGAGGGGTCGTTTGCATTTTTGACGCGCTTCCTCCGTATCGGTGTCGATGTAGTCGACGATGCCTTTAACCAACGCATGTTTCAGACGCTCTTCGACAGGTTCTTTTCGCCAAGCTTTGTCGGCAACTGGAGTTTTATCTTTCGCTTTGACGTTTTCTGCAAAATCGACCAACCGTTCGGTCGCATCGTCCCGCCGGTTCAACAGCACGTCTTCGACGCGCTCTCGTAGTTCGGGCTCGATTTCCTCGTACACCGCCAGTTGTCCGGCATTGACAATTCCCATGTCGAGACCTGCGCGAATGGCGTGGAAAAGAAACGCGGCATGCATTGCTTCGCGCACTGTGTTGTTCCCGCGAAACGAAAATGAAATGTTGCTCACGCCGCCGCTGACGCGCGCACCAGGAAGATTCTTTTTGATCCATTGCGTCGCTTTGATGAAATCGACCGCGTAGTTCCGATGTTCATCGAGCCCCGTAGCGACCGTCAAAATGTTTGGATCGAAGATAATGTCACTTGCAGGCAAACCTGCCTGTTTGGTCAAGAGCTCGTAGGCGCGCGCGCATATCTCGATTTTTCGCTGAAAATTGTCGGCCTGGCCTTGCTCATCGAACGCCATCACGATGGCGGCAGCGCCATATCGCCTGATTAACCGGGCTTGCCGGAGAAAGTCTTCTTCGCCGTTTTTCAGGCTGATGGAATTCACCACCGCTTTTCCCTGTAAGCATTTGAGCCCTGCCTCGATGACACTCCACTTCGAGCTGTCGATCACAATTGGGATCCGCGTTATTTCCGGTTCACTGCCGATCAGATTCAGGAAGCGGACCATGGCCGCCTCTGAGTCGATCATCCCTTCGTCCATGTTCACGTCGAGAAGGTTCGCGCCGCCCTGCACCTGCTGGCGCGCTACAGCGAGCGCGCCGTCGAAATCGCCCGCGAGAATCAGCTTCGAAAACTTCGGCGATCCCGTGATATTGGTACGCTCGCCGATTACAACGAAGCCGAACTCCGGCGTAATGTTTAACGGTTCGAGCCCGGAAAGTCGCAGAATCATGTGTAGCTGATTGTTCTTTCCACAGCGCGCGGTGAGAATTTCTGCGTTAGTTTTGCCAGCGCTCGAATGTGATCCGGCGTTGTGCCACAGCAACCACCCATCATGTTGAGCCAGCCGTTCTCTGCCCACTTCGCGACTTTGGGGGCGAAAGTTTCTGCTGTTTCTGGAAAACCGGTCGGCGAGAGGGGATCCGGCAGACCCGCGTTTGGATATGCGCTCATGTAGTATGGCGAAACGCGCGCCAGCTCTTCCACGAACGGTTCCATTTCATCCGGACCGAGTGAACAATTCAAACCGACGATGAGCGGCTCCGCGTGCGCGATCGATATGAGCGATGCTTCGACGGTTTGCCCGCTCAAGTTTCGGCCGGATTTGTCAATCACAGTGCCCGAGATCATCAACGGCACCTTGCGTCCGATTTTTTCCAGAGCATCCGCGATGGCGAACAGTGCTGCTTTTCCGTTGAGTGTGTCGAAAATCGTTTCGACAATGAATAGATCGACACCGCCTTCGAGCAGGGCTTTGGCTTCGTCGAAGTAAGTTTGCCGAAGTTGATCGAATGAGACCGCGCGAAATGCCGGATCATTTACGTCAGGTGAAATCGAACCTGCCACAGGAAGCGGTCCCATTGATCCGCCGACAAATCGTTGCTGTCCGGTTTCATTCGCGACGCGATCCGCGGCGCGACGCGCGATCTGAGCGGCTTTAAAATTAATTTCGTGAACGAGCTCGCGAAAATCGGCATTGTCCACCACGCGCTGAAAGAATTCCTGATCTTTGCGACCACGCGTCGGCTCGGCCTGAAACAGGAAATCGTTCAGGCCTATGGTTGTTCCGCTGAACGTGTTCGTCTCGACAACGTCAGCGCCGGCATTGAGATAAGCGGTGTGAATTTCCTCTACGACTTGCGGCCGGGTTAGATTGAGCAGTTCCAGGCTGCCCTTGAGGTCTTTGCCTTTCCAATCGTCGAACCGTTCTCCTCGATATTCCGCCTCGGACAGCTTGTAGTGCTGGATCATTGTGCCCATTGCGCCATCGAGTAAGACGATGCGTTCACTCAGGAGCGCTTCCAGAGGATGAAGATCGTTTGTAGCCATGATTGTCCGGGAACTAAAGAGCGTTTCCCTCGGGAATCAAGTAACAAATTGACGCATCATGATGCGTAGATGTGTTGCTATGGTCCTACGTATGCTCTTGCTCCTGGCGGTAATCGAGCCCAACCATGGGAAAGTTGGTCGGCTTCTTGAGAGTGAATGGCAAGAACCGAATGTCAAAAGAGTGCGAATGCCTAAAGTGAATACAGCATTCGCGCCCGGCAAGATTCAGAGGCGAGCTGTCGTTGCGCGATCGAGGCCTAATCGCCCTTAGTCGCGCATCAAATGAAACATCGCGTTAGCTTACGGAGCAATACGATCGGTGAGAGTGTCCGTATGAAATGCGGTATGGTCGCGCAAACGGAACCAGGGACTATCCTTCTTCGTAGTCTGGGCCACAGCGTTTTTTTCCCCGGTGGCAAAGTCGTCCCATGAATTGTAGCGAGCGATGCTTAGGAAGGTCCAGTCTGCGCCTTCCAAGTGCTGCATCAAAACATTGCCGGCAGTCGTGTCGCCTGTCCCGCTCGGTGCTTCGCTCAACATCTTTTCCAACTCCTCGCGGTGACCAGGAGCCGGGCGATAATATGACACGGAGTAAACCGAGCCCGCAGTTTTGGATGGTGAGTCGCCGCCAATACCCATGGCGCGGCTGAATTCTTCCCATGAAGGACCACTGACAAAGGTATCGGTGTGCCACTCGCTCAAGTCACGCTTGTCCGCAGGCACGGCCGTGCCTGCAGCATCTACGGTCGCTTTGGTACCGAGGTGGGTAATGACCACGTAATCCCAAGCGTCGCCATCCTGGTGACGGAGGACAATGAAATGTCCTGGCATCGGGTCCTTGGGATTAGGCGTCTTGAGCCAATCGCCTAACTGGACGGCTTTGCCAAGTGCAGCCTTGGTGAAATGGACGTGATAAACATCGGTTCGTTTACCGACCCCGGCGATTGTGGAACGCTTTTCGCTTGCAGCCTTTGGAGTGTCTTGCGCCCGAACAAATGTCACAGGCAACAGGCTCAATAATGTAATGACAATAATACTGACGATTGATTTCATGAATTTTTTTCTCTCTGATTTTATGTTGAACGCTAATCTTAGATGCAGCGCAGGATCCCGGACGGAATCGAAGAGAGAGTTTCGTTGCGGCTGTAACCTCCCGACGCTATACGGCCGCGCCTTGGGATGTCAACGCTTATCGGGATCCGGCACCTGTCGAGTTTGTTGCGATTACGGCTTTGCTGTCGGGTCCAGCAATTCTCTCGACTTCCCTGCGTGTGACGATTAGCTCAGTGCGCCATGGAGGCGGTGCAGCTCTTCAGGTCGCTCGATCGCAATCAACGGAACACATTCCTGGCCTGCTTCCTGGGATGGGCACTCGATGCGTTCGATTTTTTCCTGCTCACGTTCGTGATCGCGCCGATGGCAGGCGACTTTGGGACGAGCATCGCCGAGCTGACTTACGCGATCACGCTTACACTGGCGATGCGCCCGTTGGGTGCGTTCATCTTCGGATTGCTTGGCGACCGGTTCGGACGGCGCATCCCCCTGATGATCGACATCATTTTCTATTCTGTCATGGAATTGCTCACCGCGTTTTCTCCGAACTACACCTGGCTGCTGATTTTCCGGGCGCTTTACGGAATCGGCATGGGCGGAGAATGGGGACTGGGCGCGTCGCTGGCAATGGAGACGTTGCCGACTGCAGCGCGCGGATTGTTCTCGGGAATTTTACAACAAGGTTATGCGTTTGGTTATCTGCTTGCGGCCGTTGTGTATTGGATCGTGTTTCCCGTCTTCGGATGGCGCGGCCTGTTTGTAGCAGGAGCGCTGCCTGCGTTTCTTGTGCTGTACATCCGTGCGCGGGTGCCCGAATCGCCAGTTTGGGTGCAGCGGCAGCGCGAGACGACTGATTTTTGGACCGATCTGCTGGTTGTACTAAAGCGCCACTGGGTTCTCTTTGTTTACGTGATTTTATTGATGACCGCGTTCAACGCCATGTCTCATGGGACCCAGGACATGTACCAAACTTTTCTCGGTGAACAACGCCATTATGGCGTGACGCAGAAGGCCGCGACCGGGATCATTTACGCTGTTGGTGCAATCTGCGGCGGCACAGTGGTTGGCCATCTGTCGCAAAAATGGGGACGCCGTCGCTCGATTATTTTGACTGCGATATTCGGTATAATCCTTATTCCTCTCTGGGTTTTTCCACCGGGCTTCGCGCTTCTGGTCATCGGCGGATTTGCCATGCAATTCATGGTGCAGGGCGCCTGGGGAATCGTCCCTGTACATTTGAATGAACTTTCGCCCGGCGCAGTGCGCGGGACCTTTCCCGGGGTCGCGTATCAACTTGGAAACTTATTCGCCGCCAACACCGCTGTTGTTGAAGCCCGGTTGGCCGACCATTTCCGTGACGCAAGCGGCCATCCGGATTATGCAAAGGCGCTCGCGCTTTTTACGCTGGTAATCTTTTTGGTGTTGATGTTACTCGCAGCAATCGGGCGCGAAGAACGCGGAAAGGAATTCTAGCGATGTCCAGTGGACGGCGCGGGGCCCGTGCCCCCGCTGGGAGATTCTGGCTGTGACTGCGATTGCGCCACCTGCGCTGACGCACGGTAAACACCGGAGCCGAAGCGTTGCTCCACGATCGCTTCCGCTATTCGGTCAGCGAGTAGTTCGCGATATTCCGAATCACGCGTCTTGTTGCCCTCTGAGCGATTGCTCAAGTATCCGCATTCCACCAGCACCGCGGGACAGCTTGCCAGGCGCAGCACACGAAAATTTGCCGTGTGCACGCCTCCATTTGCGGAATTCGGGATGGTCATCAATTTTGACTGGATCTGGCTCGCCAGATCGAATGAGGGGCCCGAATGATAGTACGTTTCGAATCCGCGAATCCGGCGCTTGCGCGAATCGTTGAAGTGAATGCTGACAAAAATTGCATTTTTCTGCGCATTCTCGATAGCCACACGATCGTTCAATTCGATAAAGACATCCGAGTTACGGGTCATCACGGTTTTCAACTGAGATTCGCGGAGCTTTCGGTTCAGGCGCTGGGCGACATCGAGGGCAATCATCTTCTCAGGCGGACCGTAGCGGCGATATGCGCCGCTATCTTTACCGCCATGTCCCGCGTCCACTACCACGGTATTGAACGTTTTACCTGTGTTTTTGACCCCGGTAGTCGTGACGGTACTGCAAGCAGCTAACGAAGCGAAAAAAGCGATTGTAGCGAGACGAGTGACCTGGCGCGGCATTCTGTTCTAATAGCAAAAAATACGTCTTCTACCAAAAATTTTTTCGCGCGAAGCTTAAACAATACAACGTAATTGGCTGAGAGGCTGTCTATTGACCGCAGCCGGAAAAAGCACTTGTGTTTTGTGCTACCGTGCTTAATGCGTTTACTTCTTTTATGATAATCCGATTTGCGATCCTCCCCTTGTTTCTGGCGCTGAACCTTTCGATGTGCAAGAAGCAGGAAAGTGTCTCCCCAAGCTCGCAGCAGGCGAGTGCTTCATCACCAACGCCCGCTGGCGTTTCCACCCCGGTCGCAGCGGCGTCTCCGAAGATTACCAAGCCGGTTGTCGATCAAACCGCTCAGGTAATTATTTTTTGTTATCACCGTTTGGTGGACAAGATCCGCTATCCCGGAACCGAGATCACGCCTGCCGCGTTTGAAGCTCAGATGAAGGAACTAAAGGACCGCGGCATCACCGTGATTCCCATGCAGGATCTGCTCGCCTGGAAACGAGGCGAAAAGAATATCCCGCCGCGATGCGCGGTCGTTTCCTTCGATGATGGCTGGAAATCCCAATACGAAGTCGCGTGGCCGATCATGAAGAAATATGGCTACCCGTTTACCATGTTCATTTACACCGAAGGCGTGCGCGGTGGGTCGTTAGGCGGCGGGGAAGCGATCACGTGGGAACAGCTTGCTGATATGCGTGACAATGGCGTGGACATTGAGGGGCATACCGCGACGCATCAGGACTTGCGTGAGGGCCACAACATAATGATAGCCAATCCCGGCGGAAAAAGGACCCGGACAAAATTGACGGGCCCCCAGTATGAGGAATGGATGCAAAACGAAGTAGTGGGCTCCAAGCAACTCCTCGAGCAGCGTCTGGGCATCAAAGTGAATTGCTTTGCGGTGCCGTTTGGGAATTACAACGAGCACGTTAAAGATATTGCCCGAAAGTCCGGCTACGAGGCGATGTTTACGGTTTACGGCCAGCCCATCACGTTTACGTCGCCGCTCGATTCAATCGGTCGTTATGCTATCGAGGCGAACAAACCGAAGGTGTTTGAAGATGCGGTGAAAATGATCGGGACCTCAACTGGTGGCGCTGCAGCGGTGGCTGAAGTTGGCGCGAAGGATCTCTCGACGCAGCCGGCAGACGGCGAAACGGTGCGTACCGCGCTGCCGCTAATCAAGGCCAACCTCAGCGCTATTGGTCAGATCGAGCCTGGCAGTATGCAAATGCGCGTGAGCGGTCTCGGCGTTGTTCCTGCGAGCTACGATCCGAAGTCGGGCACAGTCTCATATCAGGTGACGCAGAAGTTGCACGAGAAATCGTGCAGCGTGATTATCAGCGCGAAATCTCAGGGGAAAAAGGTCGAAGCTCATTGGACTTTCGGAATTGAAGAAGGTGCCTCGGGAGCGGCGACCTCGCCGATAGCGACGCCTAAGAAATAGTCGCGCGAGAACGCGAGCACGTGCTCACCACCGCACAAAGGCGCGTGCGCTACCCCTGAGTTCATGCGTCGCAACGTCTAATTTTTGGCATCATGTTTTCTCAACTCTCTGACAAACTCCAGGACGTCTTCAAAGAGCTGCGTGGGCACGGTACGATCAGCGAATCGAACATCGACGCCGCGTTGCGCCAGGTACGCCTGGCTTTGCTAGAAGCCGATGTCGATTTTCAAGTCGCCAAGAGATTCATTGCGCGCGTTAAAGAGAAAGCGCTTGGAGAAGCCGTTCTTCGTAGCATTACGCCCGGTCAGCAGATCGTCAAAATTTTCCACGAGGAATTAACTACCTTGCTTGGAGGCGATGCCGCACCGGTTAATCTGGGAGATTCTGGTCGTATTTTGATCGTTGGCCTTAACGGATCGGGCAAAACAACTTCCTCTGCCAAGCTGGCCCGTCTTCTGAAAAAGCACGGTCGCACGCCGGTTTTAATCGCCTGCGATTTGCAACGACCCGCGGCGATCGAACAACTGGCAACGCTGGGAAAACAAATCGACGTCGATGTATTCACTCCTGGTGCAGGCGAGAAGAATGTGGAGCGCGCCGCTGCTGACGCATCCAGCAGAGCGAGATCGGCGGGTACGCAAATTGTGGAAATTTTCGATACGGCGGGTCGCCAGGAGATCGACGACGCGCTGATTCAGGAGCTGAAAAGGTTGAAAGAATTCTTAAACCCGCAGGAAACGTTGCTGGTTGTTGATGCCGCCACCGGCCAACAGGCGGTCAGCGTTGCATCCCGTTTTGACGACGCTCTATCGATTACAGGAATGATTTTGACAAAGCTCGACGGCGACGCGCGAGGCGGCGCGGCATTGTCTATGCGGGAAGTGACGCGGCAGCCAATCAAGTTCGCGGGGACCGGGGAAAAGCTTGATCAGTTTGAATTCTTTGTTCCGGAGCGACTCGCAGGCCGAATTCTTGGCATGGGTGACGTCGTTAGCCTGGTCGAAAAAGCGGCGGAAGCGGTCGATGAAGAAGAAGCCGCCCGGTTGGAGCGGAAACTGCGCACCGCTTCGTTCGATTTCAATGATTTCCTGGCGCAGTTCAAGATGATGCGGCGGATGGGGCCGCTGGAGAATATTCTTGGCATGTTGCCCGGTATGAGTAATGTGCAGGGCCTCTCAGTTGATGAGAAGCAGCTTAAGCACACGGAAGCCATCGTGCTTTCGATGACGAACGAAGAGCGGACGCGCCCGGGCATTTTGAATGCGCGGCGTCGTCAGCGCATCGCGCGCGGCAGCGGCTGTACTGTCACGGAGGTCAACGATTTGCTACGACGCTTTGATCAGATGCGGAAGATGATGAAAAGCGCAGGTAAAATGAAAAAGATGATGGCGCAATTGGCGCGAATGAGAACTTAACATGGCAGTTTCAATTAGATTACGCAGAGAAGGAGCGAAGAATCGCCCCTACTACAAAGTCGTAGTGGCCGACAGGCGCAGTCCGCGCGACGGGAAATTTATCGAGATCATCGGCGCGTACGACCCAAAGAAACCCGGTCACAACAGCAAGCTGAACATTGATCGAGTCGAATACTGGATCAGCAAAGGCGCGCAGCCATCTGATACTGTGCGCAGCTTGATCAAGAAGAATAAGAAAGCAACAGCGACCGCGGAACCGGCAGCCAGAGCAGAGCAAGAAGAGCAGCAATCGGTCCAGGAACCGTCATCACCTCCGGCGCCTCCAGCTGAAACGTCGAGTTAGCGAGCTAATTTGCCTGCGCTGTAGAGTGGGCCGTCCTCAGCGCACCGGTCTGCCATATCATCCGCTGGGGACAGCGGACGCTACATTGAGGAAGAAAATTCGACTTCACCTGTCGCGCCGTAGTATTGTGCGAAGGCGGATTCGTGGTTAATCTTTGCATCGCATGAGAGAGTTCCTCGAGTTTGTCATCCGCCAACTGATTGAATTTCCTGACGACATGGTTCTTACAGAAATTCCAAGCGGCAGAACCACGGTCTTTAAGCTGCAACTTCGACGAGGAGACGTTGGCCGGGTTATTGGCCGCGCTGGCCAGACCATTCACGCTATTCGCGCATTGCTCGGCAGTTCTGCCGCGCGCCATGGCCAACGGGCGATCCTCGAGATTGTGGAATAATTTGTAGGCGTCCGTTTCGACGCGAATGGCGCTGCCCGAAAACGCGTTGCAACGTTGGACGTTGGGCGTTCGACGTTTTCCCGTCATGAAGATCGACATCCTGACATTGTTTCCCGACATCTGTCGCGCCCCTCTTGGCGAAAGCATCATGAAACGCGCTCAGGAAAATGGAATTGTCGATCTTCAGATCCATAACCTGCGGGACTGGACCACGGACAAACATCACATCGTGGACGATGCACCGTTCGGCGGTGGCCAGGGAATGGTGATGAAACCGGAGCCGATTTTTGCGGCCGTTGAAGGTCTGCGAAATCAAGAGTCCAAAGTGGTGCTGATGTCTCCCGCCGGACATCGATTTGCTCAACAAACGGCGAGACAGCTATCGCAAGAACCACATCTCATCGTCATTTGCGGCCATTACGAAGGAGTCGATCACCGGGTGATCGAACATCTGGTGGACCTGGAAATTTCGATCGGCGACTACGTGCTCACAAACGGAGCAATTGCAGCGGTCGTCCTTGTCGATGCAATCGTGCGTTTATTGCCTGGTGCGCTGGGTCATGAACAATCTGCGGTCGACGACAGTTTCAACCACGGATTACTGGAAGCTCCGCAGTACACGCGCCCGGCAGAATTTCGCGGCTGGAAGGTCCCGCAAGTTTTGCTTTCCGGAAATCACGCCGAGATCGCAAAGTGGCGGAAAGAACAGGCGCTCAAGCGTACCCGCGAAAACCGGCCGGATTTGCTCGGATAAGTCCGTAATACACGAGCGTGTCATCCTGAGCGGAGCGAAGGACCTCACATAGCGAGGTTGGTAGCCTCAAATTATCTCGTCTGTCACAAGCTTCGATTGAGAGGTCCCTCGTCGTCTGAGCGACTCGGGATGACAGACCGCGTTGCTAATCAGGCTTTTTCCCCAGCACGACACATGCATTAATTCCGCCGAAACCGAACGAGTTGCTCATTACGTATTTCAATTCGGCATCGCGCCCGTGATTGGGCACAACATCGAGATCACATGAGGGATCGTGATTTGCGTAGTTAATTGTGGGTGGAACCCATTGCCGATCTAAAGCGAGCGCGCAAAGCGCTGCCTCGATCGCGCCGGTCGCACCGAGCGGATGCGCGTAATAACCTTTTGTCCCACTAACTGGGATTCGTCGCGCATGCTCGCCAAACACTTGTTTGATCGAGGCGGTCTCCGCGCTGTCGTTAAGCTGGGTCGAGCTGGCATGCGCGTTGATATAATCGATCTGGTGAGGCGCTAATTGCGCGTCCGCAAGCGCTTCGCCCATTACGCGAATGGATGATTCGCCGTTCGGCAGAGGCGAAGTCATATGAAACGCATCATTGTTTAGGCTGTAACCCAACACTTCTGCATAAATGTGTGCGCCGCGGGTGCGCGCATGTTCGAGCTCTTCGATAACGAGTGAGGCCGCGCCCTCGCCCATGACAAATCCATCGCGCAGCAGGTCGAACGGACGGCAAGCCTGAGTAGGGTCGCCCGGCCACCTGCTCATGGTTTTGATGATGTCGAATGCGCCGATTGTAATAGTCGTCAAAGGTGCTTCCGCTCCGCCCGCAACAATTACGTCGGCGAAATCGTCACGGATGTAACGCAACGCTTCGCCGACGGATACCGTGCCGCTGGCGCAACTGTTTGAGTTTGTCGTGCCCACACCGCGAAACCCGAATTCGATCGCAATATTCGAGTGGGCCGAACCGCCGAATACCTGCACGGCAAGCGTGGGTTGGACTCCGCGCGCCCCCTTTTTTAGATACCTGAGATATTGTTCTTCAGCCTTGCAAACGCCGCCAAGCGCCGTGCCGAAACTGACGCCTATCCGATCCTGCGGTTTGTCGCGGGAATACTCAAGATGCGCATCGTCGAGCGCCAGTTGTGCCGATACAACTGCGAACTGCGCATAGCGGTCGAGTCGTTTCAAACGGTGCGGTGAAAAAAACTTCTCTGGGTCCCAATCACGAATCTCGCCCGCTGAGCGCACGCGGAAGATGCTGGAATCAAAGGTTGTGATGCTATTGATCCCACTTTTCTCCGTCAGGATTGCGTTCCAAAAATTCTCGCGTCCGTGTCCGATGCAGGTAATGGGACCAAGTCCAGTGATAACAATGCGTCTTTTGCTCATGCGGTGACCTTATTCGTGTTTGTCTCGACGTACGATTTCATGCAGTGCAGCGTTTTATTTGCAATGTGATGGATGAAAAAGTCGCCGATAACCATGTCCGCGACCGGCGCCAAAATTTTCACGCGAAATGCCAGATCGTGTTTGATTTCGACCAGGACCCCGGCTGGCACTTCCTGAAATGTCCATACTACGTGCATTCCCTTGGTGAACGCCTTCAAGTGATGAAAGCGAACTTCAACCCGGTCGCGATCGATGATTTGTTCGGAAGTCCAGGAAATGGGAATGCCGGAGCGCGTAGCAGCCATTACGACCACGTTCCGACTGGGGCTATGTTCGAGGTAACGAATATAGCGATAGTGGGGGAGAATTCGCGGCCATAGCTCCAGGTTCGCCGCCGTCTCGAAGATCGTCATTTTCGGTGCGCACATGATGATGGAGTTGGTCTTGTGCATTGGAAGTAATCGCCGCCGCAAAATAAAACCCCACAGCTATCGTCGTTGCGCACCTTCTGCGGGACAGAAGATACTTCCCCGAAAAGTAGTTTGACGAAAGAGAAAAAATCGTTCCGCCGAACATCAGAAAATAAGCTCTCGCTGGCGGAAACAGATCTGGCTATCGCGATTCCGAAGGTAAGGGGATCGGACCCTCACCGTTCGCCCGGGCGCATATCCCTTTACACCCGGCCCTCATCTTGCGGTTCAATTGTTGAGCCAGCCGTTACATTTCTCAACGACGACCACCGGGTCTGACATGGTCCGCGTCTTGCGCCAGTTGGCTCATGTACGCAAAAAACGCTGGCGATTGACCGATGAAGAGACCCATATCCGTTAGGAACTGCAGCGCACCCATGGCGACGCCTTGCGTCTTGGTTGGTCGAATGATCGAAACAATGGGAAGACTTGGATCCAGGAACGGACACGGCTCTGGCATGATGAGGCTCTTGTTTAGGAGCTCGTCGTCTACTTCCAGATCTGGGAATGTAACCGACACACCGGTAACCGGATCAACGGCAGTCAATGGCGGCGCGTTGCCCGCTTTGTCCGACCATGTTTGAAAGTGCATGGTCTCGGTAGGGCCGATGCTGATCAGGATCCGCAGGACTTCAGTATGAGTCGCCCTGAGTGCCAGTGACGGGTAGAGGCTGTTGCCACCTTGTTCAATGGTCGGAAAGTGGAAAGCCGCCGTATTCGCTATCGCCTGTAGGAAATTAGCATCCGTGGTGTCGGCATCCGTTCTGGGAATCGCAGTGTGCTGGTTCACCCCCAAGGTCGGGACGGCCTGCGGAAAGACGTGGTTTGGATCAAGATCCGGGTTATGGCTGTCGTCGCGGTAGCGCGTCCACCAACTGGTGTCGACGGTGAGTTGCGTCAGGTTAGTGAGCCGATGTCCGATCAAGTCTGTGTTGACTCCCGTCGCGGTGCTGCCCATCAGAGTGCGAAACGGGTCGAGGTTTGCAGGGGCCGCTCCCTTGGACTCCAAATAGGCGTTGAGGAAGGTGTGGTGGGTGATTTCATCATCGGTGTTGTCGTGGATGTATATGGGCATGTCTTCATCGAGAACTTCTATCGCCTCGGTGTAGGCCTCGTTCCCGGTTCCGCCAGGAACCTCGTCATCCTGGACGCCGCCGAGTTCGTTGTATTGGATCCAAAAGTCGGCCTCGAGTAACTCCAGTGCCGCTGGGAACCGAAGAAGGGCTGCATCCCCAGGTGTCAGACCGCCACTTGCTTCTGCGGTCCGAGTGTCTCCCAATAATCCGACGCCGATTGTTCCCGCTCCCAAGGCAAGTGATTTGCCCAGGAACAAACGACGACTGATGGAACCTTTGAGAGACTTAGCTCTTTTTACAACATCATTCCCGAAAGGACGATTCTCGCCCTTATCAAAATCATTTGCTGCAGGATTATTTATTGCTTTCATGCCCGTAGAATCGCAGCGGTTCGCGCTGTGCGCTGCATGGGAAAAGTTACACGTTTGTTACCGCGCAAGGTGGTATGGCCTTTAGCTGATCGGCACAAAGTCGCAGCGCTGGTGACGCTGCGAGCAAAAAGAAAATGGAGCCTACGGGATTCGAACCCGTGACCTCCTCAATGCCATTGAGGCGCTCTACCAACTGAGCTAAGACCCCGGTGAAGAATTTTAGATTGTAGATTTCGGATTGCGGATTGCAACTGCTCGGTCTGAATAGTTTTGAAGCCGTTACAGTCGAAGCTTGCAACAAAAGGACATTTGTGATGTTTAATGGGCAGAGGAAGTTAATGAAGCTATCGAGATTCCCGGCGCTTTGTGTAGTCGCGGTGCTCGCGATAGGGATTTGCATTAGCACAGCACAAACGAACGGACCTGTGCCCCAAAAAAACGGTGCTCGTGCCATACCCAATAATGGTGTTCGGGGGAGTAATGTGCGTCCCAACAATTCAAATCTGCCATATGTTCCCCGTGGACCGGCGAGCGTTGGCCAGCGCCTACCCGGCACGCTTCCGAATCAAATTCAAAATCAGCCGACGAATTTCCGGGCGAACTATCCGCGGTCCACTCGCCAAGTGAATCCAACTTTGGCAGCAACGGGCCTTCGGCAGCCCCTGCGAACGTATAATGTTCAATCGGGTGGCGAGGTACTGCCCCGGGGCGAAATCGCGCAGAACGTGCAACCGGTCACGGACCCTCAGCGCGCGGTCAAAACTGACGATCTAAAGCCAAACGCCGGCGTGTTGGCGAAGCAAGGGATTTCGGAAGGCTTGGAAGCAATCGACAGACACCGCATCGCCAAGAATGACACTGTGGACCCATCGGCGCCTGATTTGGCGGACGGTCAGGTCAGACACCACAAAGGGAAGTTGAATGGTCAAACTGGCAAGAATCGTTTTAGTTATTCTGATGCGCTTCGTCGCAATTGGCATGAATGGCACAATCGCGATTGGTGGAAACAACATTGCAATACCATTGTCTTTGTCACCGGCGGATATTACTTCCTAAACGCGAGCTATTGGTACCCGGCTTATGGTTATGATCCGTCTAACAGCTATTACGACTATGATGGGCCAATCTACACCTATGGCAATCTGCTACCCGATCAGGTAATTGCGAACGTTCAAGGCGCGTTGCAAGACGCAGGCTATTACTTCGGGGCGGTCACGGGCTCGCTAAGCGGAGAGACGCGGGCCGCTCTCGCAAATTTCCAGCGCGACTACGGCTTGATCGTTACCGGAGCAATTGACGAGCCGACGGTTGAGGCGCTAGGATTGTATTAGAAGGCGCTCAGTTCAGTTAGGAGTTTCTTCGGGTTCAGTGCGGAATCCCCATGCGCCGCACGAGGTCGGTAAATCGCGGGTCGCTGCGGATTGGATCCCACACCGGCTCGTCTTTATAAAAAACTCCGATCGCTCCCGTTGCCAAGCCACGCTCCAACCATGAAAATGCCAGCTCCTTCTCGTTCAAGGTCGCATAGATTTTGGCAATCCAGTGGGCCTGGGCCAGGTTCGTGCCTGACATTCCCTCCAGCTCTTTGATGGCTTGGAGCGCCTCGGCCTGCTTCCCCTGGGCGGCGTAGACCATGCCCGTATCGTAAATCAAAATCGAATCATTTTTGCGCTTTCCTTTGGCCTTCGCCAATTCCGCTAACGCTTCGTTGAATAACTTGTTTTGAATGTAAATTCCTATCTCCCAGGTGCTCGTAAAAGCTGGGCCTAGCTCATTAGCCTGCCGCAGCAGCTCAAGCGCTCGCGCATAATCTCGCTTGAGGTAGTAAGGAAGGCCCTGCACCCGCGCAATGGTTGATGAAAGCGGATCGAGTTCGCGAGCTTTCAGATATTCTTCTAAGCCTTCATCAATACGGCCTTGTCGCACAAGCGAATTTCCCAAGTAGGAATGGGCTAAGGCTAAACTCGGGCTGAGTTCGATGGCATGCCGTAGCTCACGATCACCCAGCGAGAAATTAGACGGGGCGAATGCCATGTAGCTGGCGCCAAGTGCGGCGTGAGCTTCGGCCAGGTTTTCATCGAGCCTGAGGGCTTTGCGCGCCGCCTCTTCCTGTTTGCGTCGCGCCTCAATGGGCGCGATGTAGCCGTAAAATCCAAGAGTTCCATAGGCGTCGGCTAAGCCCGCGTAGGCGAGCGCATAATTGGGATCTTCGTCAATCGCCTTCTCAAAATAGCGAATGGCCGTGAGCAGGTCTTCGCGGGTGCGACGACTAATATACCCCCGTCCCTGTATGTAATCCTGGAAGGCTTTGATGTTCTCGGTGGGACGCTTCGCAAGTTGCTGCCTTTCCGCTCCGGTTAGCTTTAAGCGCAGCTTCTCGGAAATCTCTTTCGCGATCTCTTCCTGCACCGCGAACACATCGGCGAGCTTGCGGTTGTACTGCTGTCCCCAGATCTCGGTTCCATCCGCGACGTTTACCAGCTCAGTTCTGATCGTCAGATTCTCGCCTTGCTGGATTAGTCTGCCCATCAGCACTGCACCCACCCCCAGGTCGTTGCCGATTTTCCGCGGGTCGACATCTTTGCCTTTGTAGCTAAAGACCGTGCTGCGCGCCATCACTCGCAGTTGCGGCAGTTGCGAGAGGCTGTTGATGATGCTTTCAGGAATACCGTCAGAGAGGTAGTCGGCGTTTTGATCACGGTTCTGATTGTCGAAAGGCAAGACGGCAATCGATTCTTGCGGAAGACCGCTTATCATGGCCCGGTTCGGGGCAGAATAACGACCAACAAAAAACAAACCCACCGAAAGCGCTGCCGCTATGATGACGACGTAAATCCACGCTTTGTTTCGAGATGGTTTCGCCGGCTCACGATCAGCCACTTCTGTTCGCTTTAGCCCCTCGGGTGTCAGCTCAAAGGCCCACGCAATGATCAATGCAATCGGAAAACCGAGCGCGAGCAGCATAATCACCAGCCGGATCGCCCAATTAGGAATTTCGAGAAACGGAAAAACCTGTGTCGCGATCTGCATGAGCAGCCACGCAATGACCGCGTACGCGATCGCAACTTTGTAAACGTTGCGTCGCTTCAGCTCGACGAAGAAGTTCCGAAAATTCACTTCCCTTTACTTGTTAGGCCCGATCTGCTCCGGACCTGATAGCAGCTGTTGAAAATCAGGATGGTTACGGATGGGATCCCAGACCGGGTCAATCTTCAAAAGAGCTATGGAAACTACCTGGCCCGCCGGGATGGAGAGCAAATGTCGAAGCCTCTTAATAGCTTCCTCAGGTGCGCCCGTGCGCGCATCGATTTGCGCGAGCCCGTTCTGGAAAGTTGGACCAATCAGAGCATCTTTTTCGATGGGCATTGAATCCGCCGCCTGCCTAGAGAGGCGCAGCGCATCGGAATTGCGTGCAAGGGCGAGATAAACCCAAGATAACGCCGTCATCGCGAAAGTGTCATCCGGCCGCTCCCTGAGCCTCGCTTCGAGTAACAGCCGCGCTTCTTCTCCCGCTGATTTGGCTGCTTCAGCCTGTCCTGCCAGCGCGCAAAGGGCGACGCGCCCGGCAAGTTGCTGAAGATGCGCGCGGTCGTCGTTGACCACCTTCTTCTCGAAAGCTTGAAAGGCCTCGGTAAAACGTCTTTCCATCACGTCGAGGTAAAGCCACCTGTTGATGATATTGGTAACGTCGCCGCCCGCATTGGCGCCGCGCCTGCCAAGGAGAGTGAGCGACTTGATGACCTCTGGAAAGCCATCGAGAGTTTCCCGGGCGGATTCGACGTCCCCTGTCGCGTTGAGGCGAGCGCTAAAAAGGGCTTCCGCCGCGGCTATGTCATGCGGATCGATCGAGAGAGCCCGCAATTCGGCACGCTCCGCATCCTTCCACAGGCGCAATGATAAGTAATTCTCCCCAATATTTTCCGGGACTTCGGGGTTGCGCGGATCGAGCTCCTGCGCCTGTTGAAAATCCGCCACCGAGCGCTCCCATTCACCCCGGCGGCGGTAAACTAACGCGCGGTATCGTCGAGCCAAAATATTGTTGGGTTGCACTTCCAGCACCCGCTTGAACTCTGTCAGAGCGCTCTCGTATTGGTGATGACCCCAATAGAAGAATAACCCCAGCGCAAAGTGCGCTTCCGGCGAATTCGGAGCCAGCGCCAGAGCGTGGTCGATAATCGACTTCACTTCCCCTAATTCCGTTGGCGCCAAAGGAGAGACAAACCAGTGCCGCGATAGCCGGATGCGCGCGAGCTCCGCAGCGGCATCGGCAAAATTCGGATCCCGCGCCAGCGCCTGTCGGTAAAACGCCTCGGCACGATCACTGGCGTCCGCATCCCCACTGATGTCAACCTGGTGCAGCTCATACTCACCTCTCAAAAAAAGATCGTAAGCTTCCGCATTGCGCGTCCCGACTGCGGCTAGGGCATGGGATTCGCTGGGCGAAAGGTTCGCTTGCAACGCCTCCGCAATCTCCTGTGAAACCTCGCTCTCAACCGCTAAGACATCCTTAAAGTCACGGTCGTAACTTTTACCCCAAAGATGCGTATCGGCGCGCGCATCGATCAACTGCACGTTCACTCGAACTTTGTCGCCAGCCTTCTGCACTGCTCCCTCGAGGATGGTAGAAACGCCAAGCTGTTGCGCGACCGTCTTTAAGTTGTCCGGCTTACTTTTGTACCTCGCTGTCGAAGTACGCGAGATAACCTTGAGATCACGCACGGTCGCTAATCTCGTCAAAATCTCATTCTGGATCCCCTCGGCGAAATACGCGTTGTCCGGATCACGGCTGAGGTTTTCGAGCGGAAGCACCGCAATGCTTTTTGCAGGGACGGCGGGCGCTGCGGAGGTAGGAGGTTCAGAAGCGGTCGATGCAGTGATTGATTTGGCGGTCGATGTGTTGCGCCACGGATGCCAGAGCCAATAACCGCCGACGGCAAGCGCGCTGATAATCAAACCCGCGGCCGCGAGAAGCCACACGCGACGCTTGTTCGCAGCCGAAATACTACCGGCGGACTCAGGCGCCTTTTCAATTACGCCTCCTTTCAGGTCAAAAGCCCAAGCGAGCACTAGCGCCACAGGAAAGCCAAGAGCAACCGTCGTGATAAAAATCGGCAAAATCCACTCGGGCGCGTGATAGGCCGGCATCACCGTCGCGCTGACTTGGACTACAAGCCATGCGACCACGGCGTAGCCCAGTGCGACGCGATAAACCTTCCGTTGTTTCAACTCACGGAAGAAAGAGTTCATCTCGGCCCCGTCGCCTATCGAGTGTCGTCTATTTGAGGCACTACGTCGAGCACGCAATCGGCTTTCTTGCGTGCTTAGAGAGAGTGATCGCCCTTCGATTGCATTTCGATTTTAGATTTCGGATTGTTGATCCATTGGCATTGCTAGGAAAGAGTTTTGATGGATCTCTCGGCAACGCCGGGACAGGCATTAAGGTGGGCGCTTCCGTCGCGAAAAATTTGCGGCAGTTGCAGAGCGCCGCTACAGGAAGAACTGCCAGCTAACTCTGGAGCCATGCAAAAATTGATCGAGTGCGTGCCGAATTTTTCGGAAGGTCGTGATCAAAACGTCATTCGACAGATCACCGATGCAATTGAATCGGTGGACGGCGTTTCGCTGTTAGATGTTGATCCCGGTGCGAGCACCAACCGGACCGTGGTAACGTTGGTCGGCAGCCCTGATTCAGCGGTGGAAGCGGCATTTCGCGCAATTAAGAAAGCGGCCGAGTTAATCGACATGCGCAAACACAAGGGAGCGCATCCGCGCATGGGTGCGACGGACGTGTGTCCGTTCATTCCAGTGAGCAACGTGAGCTGGGACGAAGCAATCGCGTCTGCACATCGCCTGGGAGAGCGTGTGGGCGATGAATTGAAAATACCCGTCTATCTCTACGAAAAAGCAGCGAAGAATAAATCGCGCTCGAATTTGTCGGTGATTCGAGCAGGCGAATACGAAGGGTTCTTCGAAAAGATAAGACAGCCCGAATGGAAACCGGATTTCGGCCCCGACAAATTCAACGAAAACTCAGGGGCGACTGTAATCGGAGTCCGCGATTTTCTTGTCGCTTACAATGTGAATCTGAACACGAGATCAGTACGGCGCGCGAACTCGGTTGCGTTTGACGTGCGAGAGCAGGGTAGGGTGCAGACCGAAGACGGAACGCCAGGCGGAAAACCCGTGTTGGATGGGAACGGCGAGCCGGTTCGGACTCCCGGAATGCTGAAGCACGTCAAAGCAATTGGTTGGTTCGTGAAGGAATACGGGATTGCGCAGGTTTCGATGAACCTGACCAATATCGAAGAAACTCCAGTACACGCGGCGTTCGATGCGTGTTGCGAATCCGCAGCCGAACGTGGCCTGCGCGTCACCGGCTCGGAGATCGTCGGCATGGTGCCGAAGAAATGTCTCGTTGATGCGGGGCGATATTTCTTGCGCAAGCAAAAATGGTCCGAAGGCGTGTCCAATGAAGAATTGATAGACATCGCCATTCGCTCAATGGGCTTGAGCGAACTGAAGCCTTTCGATCCAAAACAAAAGGTGATTGAATTCAAAATCGAATCTGCCGAACCAAAGACTTCGCTGGCGAAGATGAATCTGCGTGAATTTTGCAATGAAACGCTGAGCGATTCACCGGCGCCGGGCGGCGGCTCAGTCGCAGCGCTGATGGGCGCGTTGGGCGCCTCGCTAGGCGGAATGGTCGCGAACCTGTCGGCGGGAAAGCGTGGCTGGGATGACAAGCTCGAATATTTCAGTGATTGGGCGGTAAAAGCGCAGCAACTCAAGGACGAATTGCTCTCGCTGGTGGACGAGGATACCACCGCGTTCAACAAAGTGATGGACGCTTTCGCGCTGCCCAAAGAGGCGGCTGAGGAAAAAGCTGCGCGCGCGGCTGCGATTGAGCAGGCGACCAAGTATGCAGCCGAAGTTCCGTTGAACGTCATGGAGACAGCGTCGAAATCTTATGAATTGCTCGCTGAAATGGCCGAAAGAGGAAATCCGGCGTCCGTCTCCGATGTCGGTGTCGGCGCGTTGGCGATTCGCGCGTGTATCGAGGGTGCGGCATTAAACGTGAGAATCAATCTCGCACAATTGAAGGACGAAAAATTCAAAGGTGTGCTTGAGGAGAAAGTGCGAAGCGCCTGTGCACATTCGGTAGCAAAGTTTAAAGAAATCAGCCAGGCAGTCGAAAGTAAGTTAACCAAATCGTGAAGGCACTGGCTGTTCTTCACGCTTCGCAGTTGGTCACGCTTGCTGGCCCGAAGCGGCCGCGCGTAGGTACGGAGTTATCTGAGCTCGGGATTATTCGCGATGGCGGACTGCTGATTCGCGGCGGCAGAATCGAGGTCGTTGGCCCCAGTGGTGAGGTCGAGAAGAAGGCAGGCGACGCGGAAGTTATCGATGCTCACGGGAAAGTCGTTCTTCCTGGATTTGTCGATGCGCACACACATTTGGTTTTTGCCGGGAATCGCCTGGACGATTTCGAGCGCCGTGCGCGCGGCGACACTTATGAGCAAATCGCGAAGGCAGGTGGGGGAATTTGGTCGACGGTTGAAAAGACGCGAGAAGCGAGTGAAGCCGATCTTCTCGCCCAAACACAACTACATGCAGATTGGTTCCTGCGCTGCGGGACGACAACTGTGGAGTCCAAATCGGGCTACGGACTTACCCTCGAAGACGAACTGAAAATCCTGCGGGTTATGAGGCGGCTCAATCAGGAAACGCCGCTGGAAATTGTGCCGACGTTCCTCGGCGCACACGCAGTGCCGCGTAAAATGCACGCCGATGAATACGTCGATCTCGTCGTAAACGAGATGCTGCCACTAGTGACTTCGGAGAGTCTCGCCGAATTTTGCGACGTATTTTGCGAGCGCGGCTATTTCGATATCGAACAATCAAGGCAGATTCTCAATTCCGCGAAACGCCTTGGATTGAGACTGCGGATTCACGCCGATCAACTGAGTAATTCAGGTGCGGCAAAACTGGCGGTCGAATTGAAGGCCGCAACAGCAGATCACCTGGAAAAGACCGATCAGCAAGGGATCGCGGCGTTGAGATCTGAGGGCGTGCAACCGGTTTTGCTGCCGGGCTCAGTCTATGCGCTTGGATCGACGTGCTATCCGCGGGGACGAGAAATGATCGAGGCCGGTCTCGCGGTGGTGATCGCGACTGATTTCAATCCCGGCTCATCGCCGACCGCGAGCATGCCGATGATTCTGTCGCTTGCATGCACACAAATGAAAATGCTGCCGGCGGAAGCCATCTCGGCCTCGACGATTAATCCGGCCTATTCGTTAGGCCGGGGCGATCAGATCGGCTCACTCGAATCCGGTAAGGTGGCGAATTTTTCAATTTTCGATTGCGACGATTACCGGGAGCTCGCGTACTGGTTTGGATTTCCACAGACGCACTCAGTGTATGTAAAAGGGAGGAGAGCCCACTAAACACACCAGAGAAACGAAACGAAATGGAAGAAGAACTTGTAAAGGTAGAGGAGGAATTCGCGAATGCGATCGTGAAAAATAATCCAGACGAGATCCGACAATTTGTCGCCGATGACTGGATCATCATCAACGCGGACGGAGGAATCATCGACAGGGAGCGTTTTCTTGAGGTGATCAAGTTGGGCACTCTAACTCATGAAATGATGGAGTCCGACGACATTCGAGTCCGTGTCTATGGAGACAGCGCTGTGGTGAGTGCGCTCACTCGCTCGAAAGGAAAATTCATGGGGCAGGAATTCACTACGCACGAGCGGTCCACGGATGTTTTTGTGAGGCGCGATGGGCAATGGCGGTGCGTCCTGACGCAGCTCACTGCATTTACGAAACAGTGAGGTGGCGCGCCCTGCCAGGTTCGCGGCAAGTTTTGCGGCGCGTGCTGAGCGCCGTTACAGTGATTTCATGAAGGTCGAAGTCGAAAAGCAGCCAGGATCCGTCTCGACGCTGCAAATTGAACTGCCGCCGGAGGAAGTTTCCAAGGAGTGGGACGCGATCGCCAACAGTTTCGCGCGTTTCGCCAAAATTCCGGGTTACCGGCCAGGCAAAGCGCCGCGCGCGGTCATCGAGAAAAGATTTCGCAAGGAAATTCAGGACGAATTGACCAAGAAGCTCGTTTCCAAAAGTTATCATGAGGCGATCGAGCAAGAACAGTTGCGCGTTGCTTCGCTGGCCAATATCGAAGATGTCCAGCTCGGCGAAGACAAGTCGATGCGGTTCCGTGCAACAGTTGTTACAGCACCGGAATTTGAGCTGCCCGAATACAAGAACATCCCCGTGCAATTGCCGGAGACGACGGTTTCCGAGCCGGAGATCGATGCTGCGCTTGAGCGCTTGCGCGATCAATCCGCTGACTTCGTCGATGTTCCTGAGCGGGGCCTGGAGATGGGCGACTTCGCCGTCATCGACTTTGAGGGGTCGAGCGATGGCAAACCAATCAGCGAAATTGCGCCCCAGGCGAGCAAGAATCTTTACGGTGGGAAGAAGTTCTGGTTGCGTCTCGCGTCCGATAATTTCTTGCCGAAATTTTGCGAACAAATGATCGGCCAGAAACCGGGCGAAACGCGGACGGTAACCGTCGATTTCGCAGTGGATTTTCTCGTGAAGGAACTGGCGGCAAAACGGGCAAATTACAACGTCACGGTGGGCGAGATTAAGCAGAAGGTGTTGCCTGCTTTGGACGATGTGTTTGCGGCTAAGTTGATCCCTGGAAAGACCATGGGCGATCTGCGTAAGATCATTGAACACGACCTCGCGCATGAAAAGGAGCATGAGCGCGAACGAGCGAAAGAAGGGCAGGTCGTGAAATATCTCCACGAGCGAATTCAGTTCGAATTGCCGCCGGCTCTCTTAAAAAATGAGACGCGTCGAATTTTGGCAGACCTGGTGCAACGAAATCGGGAACGCGGTGTTACTGATGAGATGCTAAAGGACAAGGAAAAAGAGCTTATCGAAAGCGCGGCCGGCCTTGCTGCTCACCGGTTGAAGACAAATTTCATTTTGCATCGGGTTACCGAACAGGAAAGCATCAAGGTTTCGCGGGACGACATCAACGCGCGGCTTCGAGAAGACGCGGCGCGGTATAACGTTCCTGTGGAAAAAATGCGCAAAGAACTTCAGGAACACGATGGTCTGGACGCATTCGCGGAACAGATACTGCTGGGTAAGACTCTTGATTTCCTTAAGGCGAATGTTAGCGTTGGGACAGCGCAAGAACCCGCTGTTAAAGAAGAAAAATCATGAGTGTATCGAACGAAAATCTTTCTCAAGTGCTGATTCCGATGGTTGTGGAACAGACTGGCCGGGGCGAGCGCAGCTACGATATCTATTCGCGACTGCTCAAGGACCGAATCGTTTTTATCGGAACACCGATGGACGATCACATCGCCAATCTTGTCATTGCCCAGTTGCTGTTTTTGCAAATGGAGGATTCAAAAAAGGACATCAACATCTATATCAATTCGCCCGGCGGCTCAGTCACGGCCGGCCTTGCGGTTTATGATACGATGCAGTTTCTCACGTGTGATGTGACTACTTATTGCCTCGGAATGGCCGCGAGTATGGCTGCGGTCCTGCTCTGTGCAGGAACGAAAGGCAAGCGTTTTGCACTTCCAAATTCCGATATCATGATCCATCAGGTCTCCGGAGGCGCGCAGGGTGCGGCGAGCGACGTAGAACGTCAGGTCGATTACATGTTCAAGCTGAAAAAACGCCTCATCAAAATCATCGCGCAGCACACCGGTAAATCTGAAGAACAAGTGAGGATCGATTCGGATCGCGACTATTATATGTCCGCCCAGGAAGCGAAAGCGTACGGTTTGGTGGACGAAGTGATCAAATCTCGCAAGGAGGTGAAGCTACTCGACGGGGCGACTCCTCCCTCCGGCGACCGGTCGGTGGAAGTGGCTGAAACCGCTTTGCCGCGCAAAGTCGGAGGATAGGAGAACGTCCTAGAAGAATATGGCCCGCGCTTCCAACCTCACAATGTGCTCGTTTTGTGGCAAGAGCCATGCGGAGGTTCGTAAATTGATCGCAGGACCAGGCGTCTACATCTGCGATAGTTGCATCAACGTTTGCAAAAGCATCCTCGATAAAGAACTCAACGAAGATGCTCGCCGCCAGTCCTCCAATATCCGTGTGCCCAAGCCGGCGGAAATCCGGCGTGCCCTTGATCAGTACGTCATCGGCCAGGAGACCGCGAAGAAAACGTTATCGGTGGCCGTCCACAACCACTACAAGCGGGTATTGCAAGCTTCGCAGCCCGCCGATGCGTCCGCGGCGTTTCAGCCGGATCCGTTCGCTGACGTTGAGATTGAGAAGAGCAACATTTTACTGATCGGCCCTACCGGCTCCGGAAAAACGTTACTGGCCAAGACACTCGCCCGGATTCTCGATGTGCCGTTTTGCATCGCTGATGCGACGACGTTGACCGAAGCGGGTTACGTTGGCGAAGACGTCGAAAACATTATTCTACGACTCCTGCAGAACGCGGATTACGATGTGAAACGAGCGGAGATCGGCATCGTTTACATCGACGAAATCGACAAGATCGGCCGCAAAACCGACAACGTAAGCATCACTCGCGATGTCTCCGGGGAAGGCGTGCAGCAGGCTCTATTGAAAATTTTGGAAGGCAGCACGTGCAATGTTCCGCCACAGGGTGGACGCAAGCATCCGCATCAGGAGTACATCCAGGTTAATACGGAGAAAATTCTTTTCATTTGCGGCGGCGCATTCATCGGCCTCGATAAAATTATTCAAAAACGCATCGGCCAAAAAGTAATGGGGTTCGGTAGCCCGACACTCGAAGTCGAGGACGCGCTACGAAAGCAAGCAGTCCGCCATGTGGAACCGGAAGATCTGCTCGCTTTCGGGATGATCCCAGAATTCATCGGGCGATTGCCGGTCGTCAGCTCGCTTGATGCGCTAACCGAAGAAGAAATGGTCGCGATTTTGACTGAGACAAAGAACGCGATGGTGAAGCAGTACACAAAGCTATTCTCGATGGAGGGCGTGCGTTTGTCAGTGACTAAGGATGCCTTGCGCGCGCTGGCGGCGCAGGCCGTTACAAAGGGAACCGGGGCGCGCGCTCTGCGTTCCATGCTCGAGCGGATCATGCTCGACATCATGTACGAAGTGCCGAGTCGCGAAGATATCGCTGAGGTCACAATCAATCGGGCAGTAGTGGAAGGCAAAAAGCTTCCCCTAATTCGCAAGAAACAGGACAAAAGCGCGGCCTGATTTTGACGGAACGCAGAACGCCCAACGTCGGACGCGGAATATCGAGTTACTGGGGACGTGCTTTCTATTCCACGGCCGAAATAATTGTCTGACTTCGGTATTGGACGTTGGACGTTGGTCGTTCGACGTTTGCTTCCCGATCGTCCATGCGCGTCGCACTTCTCAACACCGGTACGGAGCTTTTGCTTGGCGATGTGCAGGACGCACATCTTGCTTTCATTGCGCGCGAAATTCTTTCGTTAGGTTTGCGAATCGAGGAACGACGCACGGTCGGCGACACCGAAGCGATTAGACAAACGCTGGCCGAACTACTTCCACGTTGCGAGATTCTTTTTGTGACCGGGGGCCTCGGTCCAACCAGCGACGACATCACACGCGAGATGGTTGCCAATCTACTGGGGTTGGAGCTCCGACAATCTTCGGAATTGCTGGCTTCGCTCCGGCAAAGACTGCGAGTGCGCGGAATCAAATGGACTCCCGGCATCGCCCGGCAGGCCGACGTTCATGCAGGCGCAGAGGTGCTGCCCAACCAGAATGGCAGCGCGCCAGGCCTTTATTTGCGCGCGAACATCAATCCACAGATTCAATCTCCCCATCTTTTTTTGCTGCCTGGACCTCCGCGTGAGCTTCAGCCAATGTTTCGGGCATTTGTGATGCCGATCCTGCGCTCAACCGTCCCGGATTCGGCTTTGATCGAGCGGCGCCTCTACAAAATTGCCAACAAGGGCGAGTCGCTGGTGGAGGAGGAGATCGGCGACCGCGTGCTTGCCATTCCCGGTATTGAGCTGGGGTATTGTGCGCGCCCGGGCGAGGTCGATGTGCGCATTGTCGGGAAAGCAAAAGCCATCGAACAGGCGGACGCCATTATCAGATCGACGCTGGGACCCTCGATCTTTTCTGCAGCCGACGAATCGCTCGAAGAAGTGATCGTAAAACTGCTGGCGCAGCGCAATCAAACGCTGGCGGTTGCAGAATCCTGCACGGGTGGCTTGCTTGCTGATCGTATCACAAATGTGCCTGGCGCATCGGCAGTTTTTCTCGCGGGCTATGTTTGCTACGCGAACCAGGCCAAGATCGGCATGCTGGATGTCGATCCACAACTGATCGAGAAGCATGGTGCCGTAAGCGAGCAGGTCGCGTGTGCGCTGGCCGAACATGCGCGTGCGTGTGCGAAATCCGATTATGCGCTCGCCACGACGGGCGTTGCCGGACCGAGCGGTGGCTCGCCGGAGAAGCCGGTCGGAAGCGTTTATGTTGCTCTCGCCGGGTCGGGCGAAACAATCGTGAAGAAATTGTTTTTTCCAACTGACCGCGAGACTTTTAAGCAAATTACTACGCAGGCTGCATTGGAACTGCTACGAAGAAAATTGGTCGCCCACACGTAGCGCCCTTGCGTTGCGTTCTTTGTCATTCCGACCGAAGTGGAGAATGGAGCGGCTAGGGAGGTCGCGACATAGACGGGAAAGCCGGAAGCTGAGCGAGCGGGAAGGGAGCGAATCAAATCTCTTACTATTCTGCTGGTGTACAATGATGCGAATTCCCGTCGCACAGTAGGTTTGCGGATGTTTCTCCAGAAACATCCAGAGATGTCTCGACTTCGCTCGACATGACAATTGGTTAGTAGTCGCCTACATCTATTGACGTACCAACCTTGGCGTAGTCGTAAAACAATTTTGCCCCATCGACGGATTCACGGATGCAGCCGTGCGAGGCGGGGTAGCCAGGCAAAATTCCGATGTGCATCCCGACACCTTCGCCGGTGAGACGAAGGAACCATTTCATGGACGCGCCGGCAAAGTGCGTTCCGCTCGGCGCGGATTGGCTGCGTGCACTAACCCCGGCACGTACTATGCGGCCGGAACCGTCCACGAAGTCGCCGTAAAGACTGGAATGATGATTGGGGTCCTTTTCCATTACATTGAAGTGTCCTCTCGGTGTCTCGTGCCCGCTTCTGCCGGACGAGATTGGGCCATCGGCCACAACTTGATCTCCAATCATGAGATAAGCCCGCTGTTTCGGAATTGAGACAACGATGCGTGTATTGTCCGGCGTCGCTTGTTTGAGCAACGATTGATTCACCTTCAATGGCGCCTGCTTGCTAATGAAGGTCGACGCTTTGCGCATTGGCGGCGGGGTAGGACTCGGCTGTCGCGGCTTCGGTCCCAAGTGGAATTGACCGCTTGCAGAAGACACAACCGTGGCCAGTAAAACCAGCCGAATCAACGTCGAGAGTCGCATAAATTAGCCGCCATTGTAGCTGTTTACGCGCCGAATCCAACCAGATAACCATCGGGATTCGTGCCGTTCGATTGGAGAGTTTTGCACCCGCTGAGTCAACACTGCCTTCGCCGCGCTCGCGAATTCGTCAACCGCGCCGGTGTCCGAAGTGCCATGCATAGCTTCCAAGACCTGAAGCAAGCCCCAGCCCTGACCCTGGTAACGCTCCGTATGCAGGACGCCTTCTCCTTTGAAATTTACGTAATCGATGAGCGCATAACATCCCTGGGGAGTTTTGGTGAGGCGCTCGAATTGGGTCTTTACGCTGGCTCGATCAGCAGGCGCCGCTTCGGCAAGCATTTTCGGCAGCGCGGTTTCCAACCGGGCGATAAGAAATTCCGCCTGAAGATCGATCGTGTCGACGAGGAACTGGCGTAATTGATTCATCTCGGTGGAGTGTTGGGCTCGAACAAATTCCGTACGCGAGCTCCAGGGACACGGCTTTTCGCCAGTTCCCAGGAGCAACGTTGGCAGTTTCGCGCCGCGCTTTGAGATAAAGCTCACGAGCTTGGGAAAACTTTCCTCGAACGGTCCCCGGCGGCTCTTTGGGTACCAGATGAAATGGCCGATGCCAAGTGAGGCAAAATCTTCGCCTGTGTTCCACGAAGTGAGGCCGGCAATCGTTCCGTTGCATTCGTTTTGCCAGACTTTTTTTCCAATTCTCTGGACGTCGGCATCCGAGAGAGTGATCGCGTAGAGCGGGTTTGGCAGAGAGGCAACGAGTATGGCAAAAGCCAACGCGGCTAGAAAATAGCAGCCTTCGGATCGCGAGCGCCGCTCTGTTCTTGACGGGCGACGTTTATCTATTAGCGTCCCAGTTTCCGCGGCGACCAATTTAACCGAATCCGCGCGAAGAACATCTTTTATGAAACAACTTATCGTCATTTTCAGCGCATCCTTACTTGCATTGCCTTTGTTTGGGCAAGAGAAATCGACACAGCTCAAGGATCAAAAAGACAAAGTCAGCTATAGCATCGGCCTACAGATCGGATTCAACCTGAGCCGGCAAAAGGTTGATATTAGTCCCGAAGTGCTCGCTTCCGGCATAAAAGACGCCCTCGCGGGCAAACCGCAACTGACCCCTGATCAAATCAAGGAGGTCATGTCAACGTTTGAAAAAGATATGGAACAAAAACAGAAACAAGCAGGGGACAAAAACAAGGCAGAAGGCGCAAAATTTCTGGAAGAAAACAAAAAGAAAGAAGGCGTGAAGACAACTGCCAGCGGGTTGCAGTACAAGGTCCTAAAAGACGGAAGCGGAGCACAACCGAAGGCCACCGACACGGTAACGGTCAACTACCGTGGAACGCTGATCAATGGAACTGAGTTCGATAGTTCATACAAGCGCGGGCAACCAGCGACATTTCCAGTTAATGGCGTCATCAAGGGATGGACCGAAGCGCTTCAGCTGATGAAAGTCGGATCAAAATATCAATTGTTTATCCCGGCAGACCTTGCCTACGGCGAAAGATCTGTCAGTCCAGACCTCGCCGCCAATTCGACTCTGATTTTTGAAGTGGAACTGCTGGATGCGAAGGCCGCTCCCTCGCCTGCCCCAGCGGGCGCGGCGAAAGCCCCTAGCCCAGCAGCGCCGCCGTCGCCAAAGAAATAGGGCGAGTAAAAAACTATAGCCGCTGTAGCTACGGCCCTCCGTCCTCCTTGGTGTGAAAGGCCGCGCCAAGCCCAACCGGTCGCACGCCGGTGGCTAGAACATTTGTAAAATCGCTGTACCGCAGTCAGCGCGCTGCGGCCGTTTCCCATTCGAGATGGGGCGCGTCGCCCCACAGGTCTTCCAAGCTGTAAAAAGATCGCTTGTCCCGATGAAAAACATGGACAACGACTTGCAGATAATCGAGCACGATCCACTGGCTTGCGGGAAACCCGTCAATCGCCACAGGCCGGAGGGAATGGTCCTCTCTCAGATGCGTTTCAATTTCGTTTGCGATTGCTTTTAGCTGTGGCTCGGATGTAGCGGAGCAAATCACGAAAAAATCCGTGAACGTCGAGATCGCGCGCAGGTCGAGAACGACGATGTCTTCCGCCTTTTTGTTTGAGGCGAGTTCGGCGCAGGTTCTGGCTAGATTTTCCGGGGTTATTTCCGTTGCTCCAGGTAAAGTTTTTCGCGGCGAATGATCTCTTCCACTGCCGGTGGTACGAAATATCGAATCGACCGACCAGTGGCAACTCTCTTTCTGATTTCCGTCGCAGAAATATCGATTTTCCGGCGAATAACCGGGTAGACATGGCTCGGTTGTTGGCCCGTGCGATCGAGAACAACAAATCGAACCATCTTTTCCAAGTCGGCGAAGCGACGCCATTTTGTCAGCTTGCCCACGTTATCTTCGCCGATCAGGCAGTAAATCGTTGCATCGCCGTTGCGCTGTCGAATCTGCTCGATCGTATCGATGGTGTAGGAAGGCGGCGGTCGCCGCAATTCGCAATCATCCACGGCATATCCGGGTTCATTTTCAATGGCAGCTTGTATCATCGATAACCGTATTTCGTCTCTGGCAACGGGCGCGGTCTTTCTAAGCGGTGATACTCGAGCGGGAATAAAGATGACTTCGTCAGCGCCGAGTCTCTCAAGCGCCTCGCGTGCAACGATAAGATGGCCGTGATGAATCGGATCAAACGTGCCGCCGTAGATTGCGATTTTTTTCAACGCTCAATGCTTAACGCTCAACGCTCAACGTTCAACTGAAAGCGTCTTTTATAATTGAGCGTTGGACGTTGAATGTTAAGCGTTGGGCGCTACTCTTTGCCGCGCATGAAAACGGATTTACTCGGTCAGTTGATCATGACCGGCGTGCCTGGTAAGGAAGTCGACGGAAAAACCGCCAGGTTATTCCGGAAGGTGAGACCGGGCGCCTTCATTCTGTTCGGCCGCAACATCGAAA
>Ga0137372_10000393_pt1 | contig 40104 bp, 32 predicted proteins | sample SagtaG_6_FD_104911 | JGI IMG/M metagenome (GOLD analysis project Ga0137372, IMG submission 104911) | Vadose zone soil microbial communities from Sagehorn Ranch, Mendocino, California, USA - Sage1_R_60_16 metaG | ecosystem: Environmental > Terrestrial > Soil > Vadose zone | place: USA...
ATTGAGGTCATAACTCTTCCCTTTCCACTTCTTTTTCCATCATTTGCCTCTATTCTACCATATTTCCTGCTTCTGATTTTGCCTCTTCAGCCCTCTCCCCAGGCCTTTTCGTACAGCCTCTAGTGAATTTCAACTTGTAGGTGCTATAGCAAACCAGCAAACAGGCGCCGATATTGGGGAGGCGTTAGGACGTGATAGAGTTGGTCTGCACATCGTTGCAACGCTAGAAGAGGCTTTAGCAATACCAACTGATGTGCTCATAGATTACACTAGCCCCGATACGGTGAAGGCTCATATACTGAAAGCGCTAGACAAAGGCGTACGCGTGGTCGTTGGAACATCAGGTCTGACAGCGAGCGATTTTGAGGAAATTGAGCAAAGAGCGCAGGAACTGAATCTGGGTGTCATTGCTGCCGGCAACTTCTCCATTACGGCAGCTCTGGCAAAGCATTGCGCTTTGATTGCTGCCAAATTTCTGCCTTCCTGGGAAATTATTGATTATGCGAGTGCCGATAAAATAGATGCGCCCAGCGGGACGACACGTGAATTGGCCGAAACATTGGCGACAGTTGCCACGAACAAACTGACTGTACCGATTGAACAAATGTATGGTCCAAAAGGCGCACGGGGAACCACAATCGAAGGTACGCAAGTTCATTCAATACGTTTACCTGGCTATGTTATTGCATTTGAAACAATCTTTGGGTTGCCCGATGAACGCCTGAGTATTCGCCATGATGCTGGATCAAGCGCCGAACCGTACGTAGGTGGCACACTCCTGGCTGCGAGCAAAGTAATGGATGTACGTGGTTTGGTGCGCGGATTAGACCAACTCCTTTTTTATGTCTAAAAAAGGAGTTGGTCTCGACTTGGGTATAGATATGATGGTGATGTACAATATCTCCATTGCCTATGTCATTCAGAATGTCTCAGGAATATTCCTGACTAATCACGCTCGTGTGATAGCAGCTTTGATTTTCAGCTAATTAGAGGATGTATAGAAGAGTATCATGAAGGCAAAAGAGAAAAACAGGAAATCTGCGGAGCGTAAACGCAAAACACTGAAATTGTGGTCGAGATTGCAAGTACGCATGACAACCTCCTACGTGGTAGTGTCCGTTGTCTCTGCGCTACTGATAGAGCTGCTACTGATCGTGCTTTTCTTTGTGGTAATCACTCCTTTTATAGACCAGTATTTCCAGAACACAGCACATCGAATTGCTCAGGAATATGCTAAGTTTGCTTCTGCCCATGGAGGTGGGGTTGCTCTTGACCCTAACTCTACGTTTCAGCCAGGTCAGCCCTCTTCACTCGTTTTGCCTGGAGAAGATGCGTCAGAGGTGCCCTATGTCGCGGCACATTCTCCTGCTCCCCAGATGGAGCAGTTTGCGCTATTGCTTGCTCCTAATGGCCAGATACTCGCCAGTTCTTATCCTGCACGTTACCCTGTCTCAACACCTGCCGCTCAGTTGCTGCCGAAGCAGCAGCAGCTCATACTCAACGCTCTGACAGGAAAAGGAGGAAGCAAAGTCGAAATTACAGCGCAAGGTCATGTGATTTCCGCTGCTGAGCCTGTCTGGAGCAAAGACAGAAGAACGATTGGAGCAATTTATGTTCAGGCGACATCGATAAACTTTAGTGGGAACATTCTTTCGTTTGCAGGAGGATTTTTGCTCGCTACCGGGCTCTTCTGGCTCATCATAACAGCCCCGATAGGGGCTATCTTTGGTGTGTTGACCACGCGAAGCCTGATACGGCGCCTCCACCGCCTGGTAAACGCTACGGCAGAGTTCGCCGATGGTGACTACTCGCAGCGAGTCCCGGTCACCAAACGAGACGAAATCGGGCAAATGGAACAGCAGTTCAATAGTATGGCTCAACAACTGGTCGAGAGTATGGAGCAGCGCCAGATACTGATCGAGCAGAATGCGCGCCTGGAAGAACGTACGCGTATTGAGCAAGAATTACGTACTGCACATCTTATTCAGCACTCCCTTCTGCCGAAAGAAATACCAGCGCTTGCCGGATGGCAGATAGCGACATACTATCAGTCTGCAAGAGAGGTCGGGGGAGACCTGTATGATTTTCTCTCACTTGAAGATGGTCGCCTGGGATTAGTGATAGGTGATGTTACTGATAAGGGCGTACCAGCCGCAATGTTGATGGCGACCACACGCAGTATGCTGCGTGCTGCTGCGCAGGTGACCGACTCTCCGGGTGAGGTACTGGCGAGGGTCAACGAACTGCTTCACGCCGATATTCCCCCAAACATGTTTGTGACTTGCTTCTATGCAGTGCTTGATCCAGACAGTGGCAAGCTTCGTTATGCCAACGCAGGGCACGATCTGCCATATCAACGGGAGGCAGGTAAGGTGTGCGAATTGCGTGCTACAGGCATGCCACTCGGCTTGATGCCAGGAATGCGCTATGAAGAGCAAGAAGTGATCGTAGCTCTTGATGAAAGCATACTCTTCTACAGTGATGGCCTGGTAGAGGCTCATAACCCCGAGCGTGAGATGTTCGGCTTTCCCCGCCTGAAGGCGTTGCTCGAAGAGCATACCGATGGTGCAACACTCATCGACTTCTTGCTGGGCGAACTTAGAAGCTTTACCGGCGACGGATGGGAGCAAGAGGATGACATGACCATCTTGACCTTGCAGAGAGGACTTGAAAATTAGGGGATCAGTAATCAGTATATTTTTGATTGGAGATGATAATGACACTCAATCCTAAGCATCGTAGCAGCATTATCACAGATGGGCGTGAGCGTGCAGGCGCTCGAGCCATGCTCAAGGGTATCGGCTTTACGGATGAAGACCTGAAACGCCCGATTATCGGTGTGGCCAATACATGGACTGAGACAATGCCTTGTAACTTCCATCTGCGCCGCCTGGCGATCAAAGTGAAAGAAGGCATTCGGGCGGCTGGCGGAACGCCGATGGAGTTCAATACTATAGCTATTAGTGATGGAGTGACGATGGGCACAGAGGGGATGAAAGCCTCTCTTGTGAGCCGCGAAGTAATCGCCGATTCTATCGAGTTAGTGGGTCGAGGTCACATGTTTGATGCCGTGATTGCCCTAGTAGGATGCGACAAGACCATGCCAGGAGCGGCTATGGCACTGATCAGGTTGAATGTGCCTGGGCTTATTTTGTATGGTGGCTCCATCGCGCCCGGACATTTCAAAGGGAAGGATGTCACGGTTGGTGATGTCTATGAAGCAATCGGCGCAAATGCAGCAGGCAAGATGAGCGATGCCGACTTGCGTGAATTAGAGAATGTAGCATGTCCAGGGGCCGGTGCATGTGGTGGCCAATTTACAGCAAATACAATGGCAATGGTTCTGGAGTTTATTGGTCTATCGCCTATGGGTACAGCGAGTATCCCGGCTACTGATCCGCGCAAAGATCAAGTAGCACAACACTGTGGCCAACTCGTTATGGACAACCTGCGACGAGGAGTAACGCCTCGTGATATTTTGACTCGCCAGGCTTTTGAGAATGCCATCGCTGGCGTAGCAGCCTCGGGTGGCTCGACCAATGCAGTACTGCATTTGCTGGCAATGGCCCGAGAGGCAGATGTTCCACTGACCATCGACGATTTTGATATGATAAGTAAGCGCACGCCACTGCTAGCAGACCTGAAGCCAGGAGGGAGATATATGGCGGTTGATCTGGATCGTGCCGGAGGGGTGCCACTATTGGTGCAACGGCTCGTTTCTGCGGGGCTGGTTAATGGGAAGCAAATGACACCAAGCGGGCGTACTATCGGTGAAGAAGCTCATGCAGCAATGGAAACAATAGGGCAGGATGTTGTGCGTCCGCTCTCTGACCCGATCAAGCCAAATGGAGGGCTTGTTATCCTCAAGGGAAATATCGCACCGGACGGGTGTGTAGTCAAGATCGCTGGTCACGAGCGACTCTATCACCGAGGGCCAGCAAGGGTTTTCGACCGAGAGGAAGCTGCCATGAGCGCGATGACGCATGGTAGGATTAAGGCAGGTGATGTTGTGGTCATTCGCTACGAAGGTCCGCGAGGAGGGCCAGGAATGCGCGAGATGCTCGGGGTCACTGGCGCCATCGTTGGCGCTGGATTAGGCGAGACTGTAGCGTTGCTCACCGATGGGCGATTCAGTGGGGCAACCCAGGGTTTGATGGTTGGTCATGTTTCGCCTGAAGCAGCCCGTTGCGGCCCGATTGCTGCTTTACAAGAAGGAGATATTATCATTTTCGATATTGAGGCACGCCGTTTAGACGTGGAGCTTTCCGATTCTGAGATTGCTGAGCGCCTGTCGAATTGGGCTGAACCAGCTCCACACTATATCAGGGGAGTGTTTGCGAAGTATGCAGCCCTAGTTTCGTCAGCCTCTGAGGGAGCTATAACACAACCTCTACTGTGAAGACTTTTACTGGCCGATCCAGCATACAATAGTCTCTCCTGTAATAGCATCTGATTGCGGCCCTGCCAGAAACAGCACAATTTGCGCCATATCTTCAGGCTGGGCCACCTGTTGTAATCGTGATAACCCTTGCTGGCTGTCAACAGTTCTTGTAGCCAGAAAACGGCCTGTATATGTTGGTGGGGGTGCAATGCAGTTCACGTTTACCCCATAGGGCCTTAATTGTTCTCCCAGGCAGCGCGTATAGTGTGAGATAGCAGTTTTAGCAGCCGCATAAATAATCCCGGTTTGAACGGGTATGTGTCCGGCAATTGATCCCACATTAATAATCTTGCCAGCTCGCCGCTCGCGCATGTGCATACCCCCATACTTACAGGTATACATGGTGGTGAGCAGGTTACGGTCGATTACAGAGCGGATGTCGTCTGGATCAATATCCAACGCGTCATTAGGGTCGGGTCGGGGAGTATGAGCGCCGATATCTCCACCGGCGTTATTGACAAGTATATCAATATGGTCGAATACTTCCAGGGCCTGTCTCAGGAGTTTTTCGGCCTGCATAGGATCGGTTAAATCCGCAGAAAAATAGGAACTTCTACGACCAAGAGCACGAATCTCTTCTGCCACCGCTGGTCCTGAAGGAGCTTCTCCGAACTCTGCTGCTGCGCTCTCGTTTACATCGTGAATGATCACATCAGCGCCAGCCCTGGCGAGATGCAAAGCATAATGACGACCCAGGCCCCGACTGGATCCGGTTATCAGCGCTATCTTTCCTGTCAAATCTATTGTTGGCATAGCTGTGAACTCTCCTTATTGTACTTCCAATGAGGTTTGTATCATTTGTATCACTTATATCATTTGTATCAGTTGTATCGCAGCGTGAGTTCGTGCATAACAAGGGAGCGTATCGAGGTGATGTCTCCCATTACTGAAATAGTATCTAGAATATGCATTATGTCTGGTAAGATGGAATGTTGGTCAATGCTCGTTGGCTTGCGTGAATAGCGGTAAGATGTAAGCCACGCTGGCGTCGAGTTGCTGATCCTCATAGGCAATAATCGCCTCTGGTGGCTCTTTCAGTTCAAAAGGGGTTCGCCAATCTCCTGATGGCCTGGCGTTGTCCAGAACGAAACGTAATACATGGGCGAACTGTGCAGCCGAACGAGTTGGATAATTGGGCCAGTAGTCGTCAGCAAGCACACGTACAAGACGGGCTTCCAACGCCCCGAGTTCAATAGACATGTCGACCTGTGGGCATGTTTCCGACAGTATCTCAAACAGAGTTGTGAAGTTAACAACCCCTTGTCCGAGAGGGCAGCGCACAAGACGATATCCCTCGTCGCACATGTAGATCTGGTAATCCTTTAAATGGACATTCTTCACATAAGGTGCAACTCGCCTGGCAAAATCCACAGGCTCTTCAGCCGTAGCAAGAGCATTGCCGGTATCCAAAGTGATGCCGAGCCTGGGTGACCCGATAGACTCGCATAGCCACAACAGTTCCTCAGAGGCTAGATCCTGGTGATTCTCCACTGCAAGATTCACACCCGCCTGTTCTGCGATGATCGTTGCCTCCCGCAGTCCCACCAGAATCTCGTGTAAAAATGACTGCCAACGACCTGCCATGGCCCTGCGGTCACCTCCGAGCTTCGCTCCTCCAACCATTGTGCGCACAGTACTTGCACTCAATCGAACGCTCAGATCGATGGCTGTCGCAAGTTTATTCGGATCGTATCCTTCCGTCTCAAGGGTGATGAACAGCCCACGCTCCTGTGCATAGTGGGCCACAGAGGTCGCATCTTCACCTTGCATCAAGGAGGCAGGCAGTTCCGCTCCTCCCAGTCCAATATCGCTTGCTTTGTCCAGAAGTTGCATTGGAGTGATTGTAGGACGGTCAGAGGCCATGTCGATTCCCATCCCAAAGGTTGTGCCGTACACAGCAAGACCAATGCGCATGAAGCTCTCACTTTCTGAAAAATGTTTTGAACCTATCATTAGGGATAGCCAGGTGCCATGCGAAACTTACTCAGCTGTCCAGCCCCCGTCGATTACCAGAGTTGTACCGGTCATGAAGCTAGATGCATCTGAAGCCAGGAAGACAATTGCGCCCCCAAGTTCCGCTGGTTGACCCCACCGACCTAGTGCAATGTGGTTGAGAAAGAACTGGTTAGTTTGTGGATTATTCATCACTGGAATGTTTAACTCGGTTGCGAAAGGACCTGGGCATAACGCGTTAACCGTAATGTTATGCATGGCCCATTCCAGCGCCAGTACCCTGGTTAACTGGATGAGACCGCCTTTGCTGGAGCAATAGGCACTTCTCTCGGGTAACGCTATCAGGCCCATCATGGAAGAGAGATTGATTATCCGACCGTAACGCTGCTCCTTCATATAGCGAGCCGCTGCCCGAGAACAGAGGAATGGTGCCTTCAGATTGGTATCTTGAACCAGGTCCCAACTGGCCTCATCCAGTTCTTCAACGGGTTTGCGGATATTGATACCGGCGTTGTTAACCAGGATGTCGATACGTCCGAATTCATTCACAACAGATTGGATCATAGATTCGATCTGTTCCGCGTCTGTAATGTCAACAGCAATGCCCAAAGTGCTTTTTCCAGTGATTGTGGCAAGAGTTGCCGCGCTCTTCATCGCCCTATCCTCCTGGCGGCTTGTAACGACGACATTTGCTCCGGCTTCGGCCAGAGCCTGGGCCATAGCAAAGCCTAACCCCCGATTGCCTCCTGTGATTAACGCTACTCGCCCATCCAGTTTGAATACATCGAGAGACATTAAACTACATGCTCCTTTCGTTCTAATGATTCCGACCTTGTTTCCAGTATATCACTGTGCCTGCTCGCCGTATCAAACTCCATAAAAGTCATAGAAAAGGTCTATTGGAGCCTGGGTAAGCAAAATCTGGTGGGGAAAGCACTGAGCGTGCTGATGCTCGTCCTCCAACCGATTCAAGCGTTCTAAGAACACCACTGCCCGCTCTTCATTCAGTCTCCCGTCGAATCGCAAAAACTATCCCCATAAGGAACGGGCAATAAGGTGTGGTGTATCAGTACGTACTGAGAGTCCAAATTCCATAGGAAAGAGTCGCCGGTATGCCTCTAAATTGTAAAGCCAGGAACTTCCATGAACGGCTATCGCATCAGGATGCATGCGTTTGATATGCGTAAACATTGACCGCAGGTCGGCCAAACGTGCCTCTTTGCGTTGTTGACTCAAAGGTCCATAACCTGAATCGTCCAGATTCCAAAAATGTAAGTGGATCAAACGTCTCTCAGACCAATACTCATATCCAAAACAGCCCCAATGCTGATTGTCGTAGGAAGGAATCTTGTCAGCACGTTCAAGATAGAATTGGTAACTCCAATCTGCATCTGCGGCGATGTCGATCTGGTGCAATCCTTTGAGATAGTCTAGCCAGACGGGATTGAGTGGATCAAGGCTCCAATCAAGCCCCAAAATGCGATATAACGCCGTCATATTCAGAATAGTTTCTTGATAAGACCGTTGTGTCAGTTGAGTTATTTTCCTGGCAAAAGTGAGTTGGAGTCCAAAGAATCCAGGAGGGTAGAGCATTCTGGTCATCCTTGTTCGTATCTCTGCGTCTACGGTTTTCTTCACGAGATTAGGGTATCATAAAGTGTCAATCAGCTAATGCTGAACGTTATAAACAATAGAGATCAAAAATTAGCGATCGTTTTGTACGCTATCTGAGCACTATTTGATAAAAAGTAAATGAAAGTTAATTTGTGCAAATTGCACAAATTAACGCTCTAATATTTGGGTAAAATATCTGTAGCATTACGGAGAGCGACAGAGTATCTTGACAGAGTTAAAAGTATCAAAAGTTTGCTGAGAAAATCGGACCTTAAGCTTTATAGAGGCAATGACGCTTCTAGGGATTTTGATGACGATGTCAGATCAGATTCTGTTTTCTATTGATGAAGCCTTCGAGGAACTATCACCTGCTCAGTTACCTGACCGACATGCTTCGGATACGAGTTCTCCGTCTTCAAGCACCTTCCACCGCTATCAGATCGAGACCCAGACGACACCAGACATTGTGCCATATCCGTCCAGGTTCCGGGTCAAAGTAAAAAAGCACGGCCTGATTGGTTTGCTACTAAAGGAGCTTTTCGAATACAAGGGCAACTTCCAGGTTGCACTGAGTCGTCCCTGTGTCTATGGCGTCTTCTCCAGGGCGGTTGGTGGCCTGGCCCCGCGCGAAGAACTTTGCGTTGGCTGTCTTCGCTGTACGGTGCAATACCCGAACATCGTGCAGATTCACCCAAATCCAGAACTGCAGCGACTAGGTGATACATTTGTTAAGCCTGAGTACATCGACACCATTATGTATGAGGCGCGTGATGGACGGGTACCTGTGCGCGGCGCTGGCTACAGAGGTCTTTTTGGTGGTGAGGGTTGGGACGGTCTATGGACGGACATGTCCGAGATTGTGCGTCCGACCCGTGATGGCATTCACGGCCGCGAATTCATTTCGAGTGCGGTCGACATTGGCGAAAAACCTGCCTTTCTGCGTTTTGATGAGCGGGGCGAGGTTGTTGGTCCCGTACCAACGGTGATTACAACTCAAGTGCCGTTCCTCTTTGACATACCAGCCTACACTACTCAGACGAAGCTGCTATTGCCGATCCTCAGCGAAGCGGCACGACAGATCGAAACGCTGGTGATTGTCCCTATTCAATCGGTTATAGAGCTTTCCCTGACAGGCCAGCATGTTGTGCCTCTGGTTGCGCCGGAATCGCTATCCTGGCTAGATCGACTGTCATGGTCACCGAGCATGTTTATGCTGGACGGCTGGGACCGGGAGTGTTTCGACACGCTGCGACGCCGCTACCCTGATACTATCACATGTGTTCGTGTTCCAATGGATACGAATCTCGTTGAACTGGCGCAGCAGGGTGTGCGAGTGTTTCACCTGACCGCTAATTACCACGGCTATAGCGGCGATCAATTTGTTATAGACCTGATTCTCCAGGCGCATCAATCCCTGATGGATGCCGGTGTGCGGGAAGAAGTTACGCTCATCGGCAGTGGAGGTATTATTCTCGCTGAACACGTGCCGAAGGCGATCATTTGTGGTCTGGACGCTGTCGCCCTGGACGTTGCTCTGGCAGTAGCACTGCAAGCGCGCTTTAGCGGGGAATGTATCGATCGGGAAATGGCGTCTCTATCCTTTCCGCGTTTGAACACGGATTGGGGTGTGCAGCGATTAAAGAACCTTGCAGCCGCCTGGCGAAATCAATTATTGGAAGTCATGGGCGCTATGGGGATGCGAGAAGTGCGAAGGCTGCGGGGGGAGATCGGACGATGCATGTTTCAGAAAGATTTGGAATGGGAAATCTTCGCTGAGCTCGGTGAAGAAGGAAGTGGGACATGAGGCACAATGGCAAAACGGCTGAAACACTGATTATTGCGAAACACCAGGAAGCCCTCCACCGTGGTTTTCTTACCTGGCCAGGTCTGGCGTATGATCGACCACCGGCGATGGGCGATGCACGCTGGACCGCTGATCTCATCCTGGCGACCTGGATCCAGGCAGAAACGGGCCGTCCCCCTGATAACGGGCTGGAATACCAGGTTGGTTGTTCCGGTGGTGGTTTCGATGCTCTCACATTCAAATTTCTGCCGGGAGAACAATGGATTCCTGAGCAGGAAGCAATTGATACCTCGATTTCATTGAACCGCCGACCCTATGATCGGAAGATTGAGATCCCGGTGCCCTGGTATGGCGCTGGCATGTCCTTTGGCTCGATCAGTGAGCAGATCATGCAGGCACGGGCGATAGCGGCAAGGCAATGGGGCACATTTACTTGTACCGGCGAAGGTGGCTACCCCGAATCGCTAGTTCCCTATCGAGAGCATGTGATCACCCAGGTTGCTACTGGCATGTTCGGTGTGCGGGAAGAGACGATATTGTGGGCGCCGATCATTGAATTCAAGTATGCCCAGGGGGCAAAACCAGGGCTTGGGGGTCACCTGCTGGGTGATAAAACAACGGCTTCTGTCGCTAAAATGCGTGAAAGTGTTCCATGGGTCAGCCTGTTCTCGCCATTTCCTTTTCACAGTGTCTATTCGGTTGAAGATCATAAGAAGCACATTGACTGGGTTAAAACCATCAATCCCAATGCGCTTGTCTCGGTCAAAGTCTCGACACCCACGGACGTTGATATGGTGGCCGTGGGAAGCTACTATGCTGGAGCGCATATTATTCAGGTTGATGGTGGATATGGCGGCACGGGAGCGGCACCAGAGATTGCCAAGAAGAACATTGCAATGCCGATCGAGCTGGCCATTCCGAAGGTGCATCGCTTCCTGGTCCAGGAGGGCATCCGGGGTGAAGTAGTCCTGATGGCCAGCGGAGGCATCCGGACGGCTGATGACATAGCCAAGATCATCGCACTGGGCGCTGACGGTTGTGTCCTGGGCACCACCGAGCTCGTTGCGCTTGGCTGTACGCGGTGTAGCAACTGCGAACGAGGGCGTGGTTGTCCGTTTGGACTCACTACAACCGACCCACATCTCTCACAACTGGTCGATCCCAATTGGGGTGCTGAGCGCATCGGCCGTCTTTATGCCTCTTTTCAGATGCAACTGCGCGATATTCTATGCCGTTTGGGACTACGAAGTGTTCAGGAGCTTCGAGGTCGCATGGATTTACTGAACTATCGAGGAGAACAAGGTGGTCATCATGGAGCGGGAGCAATTCATTGAGGCCTTGATTGCCTCGCGCCGTTCACTGGAAGCGGCTATTTCAAATCCGCGTCTCCAGGCCGAGGCCGAAGGCGGCTGTGGCGTCATTGGAATGGCTGCCAGTGCGCCGCTTGCCGGACGACATCTGCTTCAAGCGCTCCAACAGATGCGCAATCGGGGTAATGGTAAAGGAGGTGGCGCAGCTGCCGTGGGCCTGGATCCTGAATTCTTCGGGGTCCAACCGGAGATCCTCTCGAACGACTATCTGCTGTCCATTGCCTATCTGGATGGCTCGGTACGTCCACAAGTAGAATCCGCTTTCATCGAGCCTACCTTCGTCGTCGATGGAGTGTTCCGGATACCTGCATTATCGGATTTTCACTCGATTCCTGGTCTGGATATTCAGCCACCGGATGTCTGGTGCTACTTTGTTCGAGTGCGGCCAGATGTGCAAGCAAATTTCAAGCAACAGCATGGCATCGCTTACGAATATAACATGTCTGTAGAGGATGAGATCGTCTATCAGAACACCTATCGTTTGAATCGCCAGTATTACGCCGCTTCTGGAGACAAACAGGCTTTTGTGCTGTCGCACGGGAAAAACTTACTTGTGCTTAAGATGGTTGGTTATGGTGATGATATCTTTCGCTATTACGGATTGGATAATTTACATGCTCACGTCTGGATCGGGCACCATCGCTATCCAACCAAGGGTAAAGTATGGCATCCGGGCGGTGCCCACCCATTCATTGGAATGCACGAAGCCCTGGTACATAACGGCGATTTTGCCAATTATACTGCCATCTGCTCTTATCTGTCCCAGCGCAACATGCATCCCCTGTTCTTGACCGATACTGAAGTGGCTGCCCTTGAGTTTGACCTGCTCCATCGCATCTATGGTTATCCGCTGGAATATGTCATTGAGGCGATGGCGCCGACGACCGAGCGTGATTTCACCCTATTGCCGCCGGAAAAACAACGGCTATACCAATTGTTACAGACCGTTCATATGCATAGTTCACCAGACGGTCCATGGTTTTTCCTGATTGCCCAGTCGGACGTACGACAACATGCCTATCGCCTGATAGGCATCACGGATACATCGATGCTACGACCCCAGGTGTTTGCTATGCAGCAGGGAACTGCAACGATCGGTTTTGCCGCTTCCGAAAAACAGGCGATTGATGCAGCTCTGGAGAGTCTCGCACAGGAAGACTCTCGCTTCTGGTCGCAGGCTGACCTTTACTGGAATGCGAGGGGGGGCAGCCATACTGATGGCGGCGCTTTCATCTTCAACATACACCACGATGAAAGCGGCAATGCAACGTTAGTATGCACGGACAAGTTTGGGCGTGCGATTGTGCCTGACCCGGTTAAGCGACCACCAAATATGAAAGGCCAAGTGGATGTGCGACCCAAGGGCGGCGCAAGCGCCCCTACGCGGCCAGGTACCAACCCTGCTACGGATCTGTTCGGCCAGGTGTGTGAACAATTGCCAATGTGGGACTACGATGATATGCGTACTTTCCTGGATGACCTGGAACGATCGGCCATCAATGATGATGATCGTGACCGCGCTTTCAGGGTAATGAACCTGCTAATGGACCGCCACTATCCAGCAGGACCGATGAAACGAAGTTGCTTGCTCGACCTGGTAAATCGGAGCTTTGCCCAATTGGTTGATAGAATCCGAGAAGCTCCTTCCCAGCACTACGTCTGGGCTGGTTTTGGAAGCCCTATACCAGAATGCATAGATGCCAGAGTAACGCTAGTACTCGATGCTCGTGGTTATCCTCCAGAGGGGAACGAATCGCTAGCGCGTGTGCTCGTGACGCTCTATCAACGCGGTTTTCGCCGGATCATCGTCGCTAACATCCGTGGCCAAAGATTCATTGGTAGTGGCCTGGGACCGATGTCGGAGGGCTTGCGGATCGACGTTTACGGCTCGCCAGGTGATTATCTAGCTTCGGGCATCGATGGCGCCGAAGTGATCGTCCACGGCAGCGCACAGGACCAGCTCGCCCAAATCATGAAGGAAGGCAAACTGGTTGTCTACGGAGACGTCGGCCAAACGTTCATGTATGCAGCGAAAGGCGGAGAGGTCTTCATCCTGGGAAATGCCGCCGGACGACCGTTGATCAATGCCGTTGGGCGACCGCGTGTCGTCATCAACGGGACATGCCTTGACTACTTGGCCGAGTCCTTCATGGCCGGTGATCCACTTAATGGTGGAGGATTCGTCATTGTGAACGGCGTCCGGTTCGATGAGGATGGCGCTATCCACGAACTGGAAACTCCCTATCCGGGTGGGAACCTCTTCTCCCTAGCCTCCGGTGGGGCGATCTACATGCGGGACCCTCGGTGTCAGGTTACCGATTACCAGCTCAACGGTGGCGAGTTCGCTTCTCTCACTGCCGAGGACTGGACCCTCATCCGGCCCTTTCTCGAGAAAAACGAGTCGATCTTTGGCATTTCCCTGAAGCGGCTGCTGACAGTGGATGGAATCCTGCAGCCTCCTGAGCAGGTCTATCGCAAGATCCGACCGGCTGGTCATAAGGCTCTCATGCCAGAGGAGGCCTGGGTGAGAAGAGAGGGTTAAAGGTAAACGACTGTTTCTCATCGACCCGGCATGCCTTCGAAGATCACCTTCGCTATCGTGCTGGGTGCAAGTCCCCGGTAGATATTTTGATTTTCAATGGCAATATTCATGAATAGATTCATGAGCTCTTCACTACGTGCGACTGCTCTCACGACCTGGTTGACAAAGAAAGGATTGAGATATAATAGCCGTAATCGATCACAGAGCACGAAAAGACGTTGATAGCGCTGGCGTAGCTGTTTATCGAATGCAGCGAGCTGCTTGAGCGAGAAATCTCCGATAGCAAACATATGAGTTAGATGTTCGGCTGCCATCTTCCCAGACTCCATGCCATAGTCAATCCCCTCCCCAGTAACTGGATTCACCAGCCCTGCTGCCTCACCAATAATCATTGTTCGTTCGCCAAATGAAGGCGAACGAGCGAAGTCTACACGGATAGGAAACCCTTTAATAGGGCCTGCTTGCCTGGCCCCATCAAGCAGTTTTTGAAGCGGTGAGCTTTGGATGAAGGTGTCAAATGCGCTATGTGCAGTCTTTGGCATCCACCGGGATGCCAGACCACCTTGGAACAACCCTATTCCTACATTGGCAGAGGTATCGGAAAGCGGAAATACCCAACCATAGCCCGGAAGTGGAACGTTATCTAATCGACATTGAACTGTATCAATGGTGCTCGTGATACCATCATAATAGGCTCGGGCGGCCAACACCATTTGCGGCATCTTCTTGAGCAAGCCTGTATTGAGAAGCAGTTTCGTATTTGCTCCGGTAGCATAAATGACCATGCGTGCTCGAAATGTGATTGCCTTAGCTCGCTGCTCACCTATGACAAGCACGGTATTTTTCTCTTGTTCAATGCCCGTCACACGGACTGGGGTCTGGAAGTTTGCTCCACTCGCCAGAGCACGTTCGAGAATGATGTTATCGAGTATGAGTCTGGGAACTACTAGCACATAATCGCACATATTCTCTTTCTTCGGAAACAGCGCAATGGCTCTATGACCTTTCGGTGAAATTAACTCAAGCTTGTCAAGACGGTGGCCGGCTTGATTTACTTTGTCCAGTATACCCATCTCATCCAGAATTTGTAGAGCACGAGGTGTCAAACCATCACCACACGTTTTATCGCGAGGAAAGTTGAATTTATCCACAAGTAAGACGTTGAAGCCCTCTTTGGCGAGATAATAAGCCGTGGTCGAGCCACTAGGACCAGCTCCCACTATCACTACATCATAGATTTCGCTCACTAACTATCACCTTTGTCACTTGAATGGATACAGATATATCGTCTTCCTGATTAGTTGTTATTGGTATCTTGTATGATCTGGAGTACGGCTTCACGGCTGAGTTTGACCTCGCCCCGCTTCAATGCATCGAGTGTGGCATAAGCCAGGGCTAGCGGAATCTTAATAAAATATATGGTGGAATCTGATGCAAGTGTTCTTGTGTATGCCTCGGCTGATGAAAGTTGCCGGTAAGCATATTGATACATGTGCTCCCGGGTCCAACCAATAGGGAAAAAATCGACTCCTCGAGACAAGTCATCAACACGATTACGCAGGATATTAACAGCTTGCAGACCGCGCCCAAAATGAAGAGCATGTGAGCGGCTGAGTTGCTCACCAGCAAACCATGCCCAGATGTCGCAGAGTAACAAGCCGATAGAGCCAGCAACGCTGTACGTATAGCTGTTCAGGTCGGCTTCTGTTCTAATCTTCCAGTTTTTAGCGACCCAGTATGCCATGCGTTCGGCCATGGCTGCTGTTGTATCCCAAATTCTAGGCGCTATCGATTTTGGCGCATAACAGGCCCACTCGGCAAGTCTAAGTGTCACAGAAGGGAGCTTGTCTTGCTCACTTGAAAATGCCGCTGCGAATTCGTTGCGCGTAAAAGTATCCACATCTGACTGGGCTTGCAAGAGTTGGCTAATTGAGCGTAGATGCCGTATCTTTGCATGTTTTCCCAGTTCAGAATGATCTTCAATTTCATCAATAGCGCGCATACAGAGATAGGCTGAGGCGACAGCCTCTTGTAATCCTGGTGGTAGATGAAAAATTGGGATGAAGAATGTGCGGCTAGTTGCTCTAAGGGTTTCCATCACATCCTCGTATTCACTCATTACGAAACTCCTTGCGAAGGATGCCTCCAGGTACTTGTCTTGACTGAAAGCCAGGTAAAAGCAAACGCTGCTTTGCAATATATTTGTATCTGGTCAAAGAAATAGCTTATCATAATTATACCCATTTATGGTTATAGTTGTAACGAACCCTTGTAATCGCTCATCAGGGGGATGTGTGGAGCGTTTTACTAAGATATAGCTGAAATGAGGTACCGCGTTTTTCGCTGGATGGTAGGAGGTAATGAGTACTACCAAACACTTTCAAATGTACCTACGCCGCTACAAGGTACCGTGTAGGTATGATTGTTACCGCTTTCCCACTGCACAGTGCCGTCAGTATGGATGATGATGAACTTAAAAGCTACAGTCTTACATGCAGGAACACTTACCATGAGAACCCATGAAGGATTGTGAGGATCCATCATAGGACCAATGGCGGTTGTCGAGTTTATGCTCCAGTTTCCCAATTCGGAGACGTTGCCGGTGATAAATACATTGTCACCAGGAACTGTTGGCGGACTTTATCAACAGTGAAGGTAACAGGGATCTGTGTACCATTGTCAGTATTGGTCTTATAGGAATTGCTACAGGCACCCCTTGCTTCATCAAGACATACTTTGACATCATATTGTGCGCCGGCGATTTGAGGGACAATGACCGTAATAGATTGCCCGGTCCAACGAGTGACAGTAGCCTTTGTTGTACCAATTACGACTGTCCCTTGAGTGCCAGAAAAGCCTCGCCCATCAATAACCAGTTGAACACCGGCATGGGTCAGTTGAGGTCCGACACTGCCAATTTCGGGCGTTGCAGGTTCAGGTGCTGAATACCGCCAGACAGCAACTTGATTTTTGCCAAGTGTGAATGGGTCAACCGCTCCACTTTTGCCTACATTGAGAGCAGTCCCAGTTCCACCAGTAAGCAGACCATGAAGGTAATCGTTGTAGTTGCCAGCAGGTAGATTTGTCTTCAATCCTCCGATGTTATAGTCGGTGGTAGCGCTCTTGTTCATGGCGACTAGCACAACATTATTGAAGAACTGGCGCTCGAAGACGAAGACATCGTCGTTGATCCAGCGTGGCTGATAGGTGCCATAAGCGAGGGCGAGATTGACATGACGCAAAGTAGCGAGTCTTTTGATCAAGGTATAGGCAGTTATTGTGGTATCAAAACCACTCATCATCAGGCGATTGTAAGGGTCGCCACCACCATTTGTATCGTTATGCAAATACTGTTCTGTTCCATAGTAAACGATGGGAATACCAGGAGCGGTCGAGGTGACAGCCAATCCTTCATTTAGTGCGTCTTTACTATTATTGAGTGTCAAGAAGCGCGAAACATCGTGATTATCGAGGAAGTTTGGCTGATCATTCAACCAGGTAAAGTCGTGTTCCTCTTGCCTGAACATGCTATCCAGTTCATTGACGGAATGATTCCGTGCGTAGACATCATCCAGAGCAAAATATGCCGGGTAATTCAAAGTGGCAACGCCACTTTGAATTACCCAAAAATGACGCTCAGCCCTTTGATCAACAACGCAATACCGAAAAACGCAAACACCACTACATTGATGATGCGTTGATTGCGATTCAACCACTCTCTCATCGATTTCATGGCGGTATCACGGCGCTCACCCATCACCAAAAAGGCGATGATGGGAATCAGCAGCGTCCATATCATAATCAGGCAGAGCACTAACACAGAGATGATGTTTTGTGCAGTTGACAGGGCGGCACTTGTGATGATTGCTGCACCAATGACCACCAGCCCGATAAAGCGAACTTGACCTATGGAAAGCAAAAAGCCTGCCACAAACAACTTGCCTGCTCCCATCTTGTCGAGCATGACCATAATCTTTGGCGGAGGCGCATCCGGATCATCTTCTCCTAAGAACGTTTTCACGGCAAAGATGAGTAACACCACTCCGAGCAATACATAGAGAACCGCCGCAGCTATGCCGGTACTACTTGGGCTAGTCGAAGAGATGTGGCCCGCCAGAGCGAGGAGCACAAAACCCCAAAGAAGATACGCAATAAACTTGCCCACGACAAACGCGATCGACTTGACCAACCCATTGGTTGTACTTAAAAAGAGGATCACCACGCCGATCATCACCGGGGCGATGGAGCCTAGAGCAAGCGGCAGCATTTGAAGTATGACGGTCCCCATTTTTTTGACCCTCCATTTTGCTTTTCTACTACTGAAGCTAAATGCCCCAGACATCTACCAGGTAGCGATTCTCTGCCGTCAACTCATCGAGCCACTGGTTGCTTCCTGCTCACTTTTGCCCGTCTTGTCTTGATAGATGGTGGCAAATGCCTTGCGTACGTCCGGGGCCATTTTGCTTGCATCTCCGCAGATGTAGATGATGGCTCCCTGCTCGATCAGTTGCCATACTTTTTCTCTGTCCTGCTTGATCTTATCTTGCACATACGTCTTTTTCCCATTGAGGCGTGAAAAAGCCACCGACAATTCCGTCACATCTTGATCGACGAAGGCCTGTAATTCATCCTCATAGATAAAATCTTGCTCTGGATTACGACAGCCAAAGAATAGAATCGATTTACCAACAGTTTCCCCTTGCGCTTTGAGCGCGGCTCGCTCTTGCAGGAATCCTCTAAAGGGAGCCAGGCCGGTTCCTGGGCCAATCATAATCAAAGGGATGCTCGCATCCGCTGGGAGTCTGAACCGCGATTTGGTATCTTGCACAAAAGCGTATACTACATCGCCTGGTTGTCGCTGACTCAAGTAGGTCGAACACACACCCTCGAACGTTCCATGTCCCGATTTTGCTCGACCATGTACTACTCCAACGGTAATGCTGCAATGTTCTTTCTCTACTAAAGGAGAAGATGAAATGGAAAAGTAGCGCAGGCGCAGGGGGGAAAGCAATTCCAGGTAGACATTAAACGGGAGGGAACACGAAGGATACTCTTCCAGCAGGTCAATAAGGGATCTTCTTTTAGACAGGACCTCTCGCCGGTAAAGGGCTTGACTCGTCTCGTCATCTTTCGACAACTCCATTAACTTCGCCTTTTCGGTGGGGTCCTGAGTGTACTCGATCATGCGTTTGATCTGCGTGCGTGTGGCCGGTTCCTGCAGCTCTACATACTCAGAGAGTAAGTCATAGACTCTTATCGGTTCATCGATGGGCAAATGGGTGCGCCGCGTATCGGTTTTATGCATGCGCACCTGGCTCTCCTTGTCAAAATGGAAGTGCTTTGCGACACGCTTTATCTGGGTGTCGCAATTGCGGGCCAGCACACCGAGATGGTCTCCCGTCTGATAGCTCATCCCTCCTGGTAAGGCCAACTCAAGATGCCGCGTTGAGCGTTCGGATGGATGCGGGCCATGCTTGCGGTGCAATTCACGCATTTCCAAGACTTTCATACTTCTGGCCCCAACCGAGGCTACAAACGGATCGAGAGCCTCGACGCCACTGAGCATCTCGACCTCGTACAACTGGCCAGGGGCTGATGCAGTCTGGGCCTGTTCCCCCAGATCCAGCGAGAAGACCTCGGCAAGTTTGTTCCACAAGGGTTGGTACCATGCCTGAAATGCGCTATCAAAATCCCCGGCCGCATCTCCTTCCCCGCGCGGGTAGATTCGCTTCGCTCCATGCTGCTCCAGACTGCTATCCACCAGGCGCGGGATGGCCTGGAAAGTCGCGGCCCACTCGTGATTGCCGCAGCCAAAAACCGTATAGTTCACCCCTTTGAACGCGTCAGCTGCCAAATCCTTTTGGGTGAGCCAGCGACAAAACGTGTCGGCATTATCAGGCGGAGTGCCGTTATAGGATGCAGTCACAATCACCATAGCTCCCTCTTTAGGAAGTTCATGCGCGTAGTCATCTAGCGGCGCGGCAGTGCTGGTGAAGCCCCAGACCTTACCATCAGCGGTAATCTGCTCGGCAAGGTCTTCAGAGGTGCCAAGGTTGGAACCATACAAAACGAGCAGCGGCGTATGATGCGCTTTTACAGCTTTTGTTGGCATGGCTTTGGTCTCGACAAGATGTGGGGCCGCAACCTCTGGCGCACTTAGCACGACATCCGTTCGTTTTCTGACCTGGATCTTGAAGTCCGCGGGTTTGATCGTTGCCTGCTCTTTGATTTTGAGTTTATAGTGCTGGAAATCGATGAGTTGGAAGCGCTGTAAGATCATCCCCAATACCAGCGTGGCCTCTTGCATGGCAAACGTCCGCCCAATACAGGCTCTTTGTCCAGTGCCAAAGGGTTTAAAGGCATTGGCTGGGAGCGCGAGTTCTTTCTCTGGCTTAAAGTGATCAGGGTTGAATTTCTCGGCATCTTCTCCCCATATACTTGGATCGCGGTGCAGGATGGGAGACAGCACAGTCAATTGTTGATCTTTAGTGATTTTGTATTTGCCACCTATGATGGTCTCATCTTCATAACAATGCCGGGAAAACCCGGGAGCAGTGGGCCATAGGCGCAGCGATTCCTTAAGAATCTGGGTGATATACTGTAACTGGTGGACCTGTTCGTAGGTCGGAAGAATCGTCGTGTCTGTACCCAGCACACGATCAACTTCTTCATATGCCTTGGCTGTCACCGTTGGATGCTTTAAGAGGAAATACAGGGCGAATGAAAGCAATCCGCTGGTTGTTTCATGCCCAGCGAATAAGAAGGTGATGCACTGATAGCGGATATTGGTATCGTCGAGTCTCTCACCGCTCTCTTTATCGATGCCTGGGAGCATGAATCCGAGCAGGTCTTTTTTGTCAGCCGCGTGTTCTCCCATTTCTTCGCGATCTTTGATTATGTGATCAATAATTTCATACATGAACTCCCGGTTCGCTTCCCGTTGGCGCTGCTTGCGAATCATGAGCCGGTCTTGTATTGGTAGCCGGCGCTGCCGCTCCTGGTTCTCTTCCAGGTTGTTCATCATTGCTTGCACAAAGGGATGAAGCGTATCGCTGTAAAAAGAGTTGAAACGATAATCAAAACCGCATAAGCCAATCGTATCCAGGGTCAGGCGGGTCATATCGGCTGTAACATCGATCTCTTCATCGGGGTTGAGGCGTTCCCATTTGTCCACCAGTTGCTCTGCAATGTCCAGCATCTTGGGGAAGTAGTCCTGCATGGCACGCAGGCTAAAATAGGGCAACAAGATGCTATGTGCTTTACGCCAGTTTGGTTCCTGCGTATACGCCGTAAAGAGTCCATCACCAACCGTTTCTCTCGCAATTTCGATGATGTTTCCTATAGCTTTATCAAAACGAGCATCGTCGCAGAGTTCGTCAACTAAATCAAAACCTGTGACAACGGTTAACGACGGTCTCCCTGGAAAAGCAAGCTGGTAGATCGGGCCTTGTTCGCGTGCCAGCTCCATGAGATCGAGAATTGGGCTATCGCCCATCACATCGGGCAGGTTTCCGAGAATGAATTTTCCCGGGGGCTGTGGAATAGGTTCAAGTTGATTGGGGGTAGGTTGATCTGCCATGAGAAACTCCTTCTAAAAAGTAACGAATCAACTGCCCTGGCTATACAAGATCGATCCGAGGAAAAGTCGCGTAGCACTATAAATGACTTAAGCTGAGCTGCCAAAACAAACATAATCTTAAGTATACTGTGTGTCAAGAAGCGACCAGAAAAATAATTGAAACCCAGGGTGTTATAAGCTGTATGATGAGTTTAAAGCCTTGACACAAAAAAAGGGAGTAGATTATACTTTGCATGAGCTTAAAAACATTATCGCATATGTTTTAATGCGTCACTCTTACAGCCTTGCCTCACTATCTTTCACTTGTTGATAAGATTGTATTTCCGTTCGGTATCTATTCCATTCGTAATGGTTACTCCCTGTCAACCAACTTTTCCTTGATTGCTGATCAGCTCGACAGGCGACGAGAGCAGGACAAAGTGAGGAAGCTCCCCTGGCAGATGAAGTAGTAAATTCAGTCCCCATAAACCGGTGAGTGATCACGGGGACTGTTGTGGCGATGCAGGTCTCGCTCGATGCTGTTGGCTAATATACGCCATTGGCCCAAGGAGATAAACATGAGCGTCGATATACCATCGCAAAAAAACAACAGTGCAAACCTTTCTGTTCCATTATGTCCCCATCCTTGACTGGCTCCCACACTACAACCACGCATGGTTAACTGCCGATCTGATTGCAGGCTTCACCATCTGGGGCATGTTGGTTCCCGAAAACATTGCCTATGCTGGATTGGCAGGATTACCCGCGCAGGCAGGACTCTACACCCTCCTCATCTCGCTCCCCCTTTACGCCATTTTCGGCACGAGCAAGCAAGTGGTAGTCTACGCGACCTCAGCATCGGCGGCAGTGTTGGCCTCAACCATTGCCGCACTCAACCCATCCACTACCAGCATGTACTATGCACTCGCCGAGGCGCTGATCCTGCTCGTGGGCGTGGTCTTTCTCCTGGCCGGACTCTTCAAACTGGGGTTCATCACCAATTTCCTCTCCCGTCCCCTGATGGATGGGTTTATTTTTGGCCTAGCGATTTTCATCGTGGCAAAGCAACTGTACAAGCTCTTTGGCATCTCCAAAGGGTCCGGCAATACGTTCCAGCAACTGTGGCATGTGATTACAAATCTGGGAAACACGAATCTGCCGACCTTTGCTGTAGGACTGGGCGCGCTGGTGCTGTTGTTTGGCTTGCCCAGGCTCTCACGTAGAATCCCAGCCCCGCTGGTTGTGCTGGTATTGGGTATCCTGGTGAGCACCGTGTGGAATCTCGCTGTGCACGGCGTGAAGGTTGTGGGAGCTATTCCGGCAGGGCTGCCCTCGGTCAGCTTGCCTCAGATTCCTTTGAGCGACCTGGGGGCACTGCTATCTGGAGCGGTCGGCGTTGCCCTTGTCATCTTTAGCGAGGCACTCCCAGCGGCAGATGTCTACGCCACGAAATACGGCTATGAGATCGACCCAAACCAGGAACTCCTCGCGATGGGCGTTGTAAATCTCGGGTCGGCATTTGTAGGTGGACTGGCCGCAGGCGGTGCCGTGTCAGGTTCGGCGGTGAACGACGGAGCTGGCGCCAAGACCCCAGTCTCATTGCTCACCGCGGCTGTTCTGGCGCTCATCACGGTGATCGCGCTGACGCCGCTCTTTACGAATCTGCCGGAGGCAATCCTGCGGCGTTGATCATTCACGCAGTCACACGTCTAATGAGAGTGAAGCGGATGGTGTATTTCTATCAACTGAAGCGCGCCGAGTTCTGGCTGGCGATGGTGACGCTATTGAGCGTGCTCGCAATTGACGTGCTGCCGGGACTCATCATTGGGGTGGTGTGTTCGCTCGCGGTGGTCATCTACCGATCGAGCCGCCCGTATAGTTCCGTTCTGGGTCAAGTGCCGGAGGCGCCGGGCGTATACGGTGACATTCAAGAGCACCCGGAGAACAAAACCATCCCGGGGTTGCTCATCTTCCAGCTCAGTATGACGTTGTACTTTGCCAATGCCAGGCTGATGCGTGACCGGCTCAGAGCCCTCGTCAAGGCGAGTCAGCCGCGCCCTCACACCGTGCTCCTCGATATGGTGAATAACTACAATCTCGATATCACGGGTGCCGAGATGCTCGAAACCCTGGTGGAGGAATTTCGCAAAGATGGGATCGAGGTTGCGTTGGCTGAGGTGCACGAACCCGTCAAGCAAATGGCGCGCCATTCCGGACTCATGGAAAAGATCGGCGAGAATCATATCTATCCGTCAGTGGATGCGGCTGTACAACTATTTCTTCGCGATTGGAAGATCGGGGTATGAAGTGAATTCGGAGCAACAATAAAACCGGCTCTAGCTGTCACGCCGGTGTTTTTGCTGTTCGAGGGTGAATCGCGGCAAACAGCGGTTTCTAACACGCAAACGGGATCAGTTAATGTAATGTAGAAGCCACAGCGCAAGATAGCGCTGTAACGTCTGAAAGCAGCGGAGAAAGGAAAGGAATCACATGTCTTTCAAGTACCAATTGGAGGAGAGTGTACCGCAGCAGTTTGAAGGCGGCACCAACAGAACAGCGACCCAGCGGAATATCCCTTCACTCAAGGGCATGACAATTTATTCACTACAGATTGACCCTGGATGCCTGCGCGAGTTGCACTGGCATCCGAATGCAGGCGAATTGGGTTACTGCCTGCAGGGTCAGGGAACAATGGGGATATTCTCGCCCGCAGGAGATAACGCGACATTTGATATAGGAGTCGGCAGTGTCAGCTTTGTCCCCACGGGCTATTTTCACTACATCCGCAACACCGGCTCAGAGACACTCCGGGTGATCGCGGCCTTCACTCACGAAACACCCGAACACCTTGATTTCTCAGAGACACTTGCATATGTCCCCAGAGAGTTCCTGGCTGAGACCTTTGGCGATGGAGAGCCTTTTTTTGCCCTGTAGTGCTATTGACACCTGTTTTCAAACTATGTACACTATTCACAACCAAAGAATATCAATCTCCTCCGGGAAGAGTAAATAGTTGATTAGCTGGTAGAGAAGGTGGGGCCATAGGCTGGAAGCCTCCACAGTACGTCGCTACTGAACGTCGCTCGGATTGATTGCTGAAGAAATTCACACTGATATAGTGAAAAGTAGATCTGCATGGGTAAGCCCATTATAGCGAAACCCGATAGGACCATCCTTATATGGAGAACTGTCTGGGTGATGAGTGTGCCGGTGCGGAGACGTCCGGCGAAATGAGGTGGTACCGCGAAAATGTGCCCTTTCGTCCTCATGAAGGATGATTGGGCTTTTTTATTGCTGGGACACTCTTTTGGAATTATGAACGAACAACGATGCGCACTCAACACATGGAGGAGATTATGAGTTTACCTAAACGCTACGATCCGAGCACATCCGAGCCAGAGCTTGAAGCCTTCTGGCAAAAATCAGGCACCTACCGCTTTTATCCCGAAGCCAGCGGGCAGGTTTACTCCATCGATACACCCCCGTTAACAGTTTCGGGGCATGCTCACCTTGGCCACGTCCATTCTTACAGTCAGACCGATTTCTTCGCCCGTTTCTCGCGAATGAATGGGTACAATGTCTTTTACCCCATGGGCTACGACGATAACGGGCTTCCAACTGATCGCTATGTTGAAAAACGACTGGGTATTACTGCGCAACAGGTAGGACGCAGGGCTTTCATAGAGAAGTGCCTGGAAGTGAGTGAGGAGGCCGAGAAGGACTACAAGGCGCTGTGGCAGCGGATTGGGCTATCGGTAGACTGGCGCCATTCCTATCGTACAATTGACGACCTTTCCAGGCGCACTTCCCAACAGTCTTTTCTTGACCTGTATCGCAAGGGGTTAGCCTATCGTCGTGAAGCGCCAACTATCTGGTGTCCTGAATGTCAAACGGCCCTTGCGCAAGCTGAACTGAATGACCTGGAACGCGAGAGCGAATTTGTAACCCTTGCTTTTCGGCTTGAGAATGGCAACACATTACCTATTGCTACCACGCGACCGGAACTATTGCCTGCTTGTGTTGCCGTGTTCGTGCAACCCAATGACAAGCGCTACCAGGGACTAGTGGGGCAGCGATTAACTGTGCCTCTGCTAGGGTTCGAAGTGCCAATACTGGCGGATATGAAGGCAGATCCTGAGAAGGGTACTGGCGCTGTGATGTGCTGCACGTTTGGCGATGTGACTGACGTTGAATGGTGGTATAAGTACAACCTTCCTCTTAAGACAATCATCGGGCGCGATGGCAACATGACCGAAGCGGCAGGCGAATTTGCGGGCTTGAGCGTGGAAGAGGCCAGGAGACGAATAATCGAACTGTTGGATGCTCAAGGATTTTTGCTTGGTCGTCAGTCAGTAATGCAATCAGTACGTGTTCACGAACGTGATGATACGCCTGTGGAGTATATCGTGACGCTGCAGTGGTTCGTGCGTATACTGGACTTTAAGAAGGAACTGCTTGAAGCAGGCGAACAGGTTATATGGCATCCTATACATATGAAGTCGCGTTATCGTGAATGGGTGGAGAACCTGGGTTGGGATTGGTGTATCTCCCGCCAGCGTTACTTTGGTGTGCCTATTCCAGTGTGGTACTGCGATGCCTGTGGTAAGATTCTGGTTGCCGACGAAGAGCAGCTTCCAGTAGATCCAACTGAACAGAAGCCGCCTACAGCATGTGACTGTGGCAGCACGTCCTTCACACCAGAGGAAGATGTGATGGATACCTGGGCGACCTCTTCCATGTCACCGCAGATTGTGGGTCACTGGCTGACTGACAAACAATTGTATGGGAAAGTCTTTCCCATGAATCTGCGACCACAAGCCCACGAGATTATTCGCACCTGGGCTTTCTATACGATTGTAAAATCCTACCACCACTTTGGCGTTTTGCCCTGGAAGGATATTGCCATTTCTGGTTGGGTGGTAGAGGGCAAAGGTGGTGGCAAGATAAGTAAGAGCCGCGGCGTTTCCATGTCTCCGATGGAGATGATTGCAAAATATTCCACTGACGCTGTTCGTTACTGGGCAGCAAGCACAGGCATGGGAAAGGACACAACTGTTAACGAAGAGAAAATAGCGATGGGGAGTAAGCTGGTCACAAAGCTATGGAATGTGGCGAAGTTTAGCCAGCGATTTCTGGAAGGCTATCAACCGCCTGCTGAACTACCCGATTTCACGCCTACTGATCGCTGGCTGCTTTCGCATACCCAGTGGTTAATCCAGCGCGTGACGGAACTCTTCCGCAACTATGATTATTCTGCGGCCAAAAATGAGACGGAGAGTTTCTTCTGGAAAGAACTGGCTGATAACTACCTGGAAATGTCTAAGGAACGCCTCTATGATGAAACAAACGAGATGCGCGAGGGTGCACGTTATACCCTCTATCATGTGCTTTTAACGGTTATGAAACTGTTCGCACCTATCCTACCTTATATTACCGAGACACTCTACCAGGCGCTCTTTGTGCCTATCGAAGGCGAGGGTTCGATCCATACCAGCCGGTGGCCTATTGCTAACGATTCTCTTCTGAGTGCGACGGCTGATGCTGCTGGTGAGGCTCTAATAGAGATTGCTACTGCTGTGCGTCGTTATAAGAGCGAGTCCAGCATCTCGTTGGGGACCGAGTTGAAGCGAATGCAACTGGCGACAATTGATGCCTCTGTTGCCAGAATGTTGCAGGAAGCCAGTGCAGATATTATGAGTGTTACTCGTGCCAGGCAATTAGCAGTGAAAGAAAGTTTGGATGCTGATATGGAAGAAGTGAAGGCAGAGGGGAAGATAAAGGTGGGTTTGGTGCGATAGGCACTACCAACGTATATCTTTCTTTCCCGTAATACCCCAGATTAAATGCTGCATTGGGTCTGGTTCCGGTTTACGGAAATCGACCCATGTCATTTCTTTGAGGAATGCGTTCTTTATCCAGCGCTGCTATGAATTGAAGATGTGGTCTCCAATATATCCTTTAATGTCAGCAGGTCGTATGCAACCTGACGACGGATAATGCTTGTGACCACAGTCTCAGTAAATCCCAGAAAACCGCCTGTGAAATGGATAATTTCCTCCAGAGAGACATTGGTTCCGCCACCTTCCGCTGGCTCAAATCGGTAACAAATGAGAATTGGTGCAACACCAGTAATGCTTTTGATGGTCAGGTAGCGGCTTGATACACATTCAACGATCTCAAAAGTATTATCAAACCACCTTCCCAAAATGCGGATTGTACAACGTACTGTTGTTCCTACAAGTGTCTCTTCAGATGAGATTTTCCTGGCAGAAATGACAACGCCCGACCAGTCAGCAAGGTTCTCGAGGTTGCTCACATATGCGAAGATTTCCTCGGTTGGCAGGTTGATGATAACGCTCTGCTCGACTTTCATCTTATTCAAAGAAAATCTGCTCCTTGCTATTTCAAAGACCGGACAAAGCTTGTAGGAAGAGTGTACTATATTTAAACTCTGCCAACACTGCTATGTGCGTATTTGTAGTCCCATAGCGACGGAATGAATGTAACACAGTCAACAATCACCGATCCGAAAAGTTCCCTCAGAATAGAACACATATTATTTTCTACAGTAAGCTCTATATTTTCCTTTGTGCGTGGAAGCGATGCGACAGTCTGACGTTCACATTGGGCTTGCATTTGAATAGAACAATGTTGCAGTCCCATATGCAGATGGGGAGAAAAAATAATAGTCACATCCACCATCACCTCATCAAAAAAATCAAGCAGTAAGTGACTCACTGCATCTTCTATCATGAGTTCGTTGCACTCGATCTCGTTAGAATAGACTTCGAAGAACCTGTCATAACATTGCATGTGAGCTTGAAGCGTATACATAACTGGTTCCTTTCTATTGATTTGTTTCTATGATCTTAGTATACTTATGAGGGTTCTACTTTCTAGGGTTCAGGTAACTCGAAATCTACTCGAAGTCCACTCAAAAATTGTTGAGAGGTATGATGCTGTCTGGGAGGAGCAAACGTGAGAGGTGGAATACATATGGATACTTGTGAGTTTGGCGACAGTGTACAAAGATATGTTCGCGTAAGCGGCTATTCCCAGAAGGAACTTGCTGATGCGATAGGACTGCACCCAAAAGTACTCAGTCGAAAGCTGAATAACAGCGGAAACGCGCATCTTACACACCTGGAGGTCCAGCGAATCGTCACTACGTTAGCGTTCTGGCAGGCGATCTCCACCCAGGATGAAGCAATCCAACTGCTGAAACTAGCTCAGATGAGGCCAAACAGCTTTAGCGCAGTAGAATGGCAACAACCTCCTCTCAGTTGGCTAGCAGCAAAACACACTCACACTATTAGCCCCAATGGCTCTCGCCCTTTTATGAACATTCTGAAGCACAATCTACCCGCTCCAACTACGCGGCTCATTGGGCGAGAATGGGCTGTGGAGCGATTGACGCAAATACTTGAGCGCGATGAGGTTCGTCTTCTGACGCTCGTTGGAACGGGTGGTAGTGGCAAATCGCGCCTTGCTTTGCACATGGCGAGCGCAATAGTCGACGAGTTTCCGCAAGGCGTGTGGTATGTTGCTCTAGCCGGGGTCAGTGATCCTGCGTTAGTGCCGATGAGCATCATCCAGGTTCTGAATATCAAGCTCACAACCGACATCCCTCTAATGCAGAATCTCACCTCATATCTGCGAAATAAGCAACTACTACTTGTACTGGATAATTTTGAACATGTAGGAGAAGCAGCGGTAGTAGTGGATGGGATGCTGGCAGCGGCTCCTGGCCTCAAGGTGCTTGTAACGAGCCGGGTGGTGTTGCACTTGTATGGTGAACACGAGTTTAACGTTCCCCCACTGGATGTGCCCGATCCCGGAATTGAGATAAAGACGGAAGAACTTGCGCAATATAGCGCAATCCAGCTCTTTATTGAACGGGCGCAGGCAGTCATGCCCGACTTCATTTTGACCCCCGAAAATGCGCCCTGCATCGCGCAGATTTGTGCCAGGGTTGACGGCTTACCGCTGGCATTAGAGCTGGCGGCTGCCCGTGTCAAGTTGTTGCCACCCGCTTTGCTTTTAAAGAGGCTTGTAGAAGCTCGGCTTGATGTGCTGGCTGGAGGAGCCAGAAATTTGCCCAACAGGCAACAAACGCTGCGTAATACTATTTTGTGGAGTTACAACCTGCTTTCCCCGGTCGAGCAAGCGTGGTTTCCCCGCCTGGGAGTGTTTACCGTGGGATGGTCACTTGAGGCAGCAGAAGCGATGATGCAAAGCCTGGTGGCAGATCTGCCGGGTACCCCTGCTTCCAGCGATTTGCTGGAAATGCTCATGCGGCTGGTGGATAACAGCTTGCTGGTACGGCTGCCGGTTGCGGGCGAGCAGTTACGTTTTACGATGCTGGAAACGCTGCGCGAGTATGCGCTTGAACAATTGAGCGAGCAAGGAGAACTAGAGCGGCTGCGCGACTGGCACGCCTGGTATTATATGCGGGTCGCGGAAGTTGCCGAGCTAGGCCTGAGAGGTCCACAGCAACTGGTGTGGCTAGCGCGGCTGAAGACTGACCGCGATAATTTCCGCGCCGCCCTGGAATGGTCACTCCAACGAGCCAGGAGCGGAATGAGGATATGCGCCTTTACCACACAGGAATTGATCGAAGAGCGCACAGAAGTTGTTGACAGCAGGACGTTATCTTCGAAAGCAGTTCCCGGCTCTGGATTGCTTGCTGTTGAACTCTGTCTTCGTTTGGCTGCGGCTTTACGGCCTTACTGGGAGTGGCAGGGCTACCTGGTTGAAGCGCGTAGCTGGCTGGGAGCAATCCTGGAACTGCCCCTGGCGGAAGAGGCCGGGGAGATGGTGCTGGCGGGGCGGGCGAAAGCCTTGAGCGAGTACTCCCGCCTGGTGTCACTGGATAATGACCAGACCAGTGCAGCTGCCCTGGTTGAAGAAAGTATCGCGCTCTGGCAGCGACTGGATGACCCTATAGGGCTGGCGGCGGCGCTGATTCACCGCGCATGGGCGGCTCTTGCGATGAGCGAGTATGAAACCGCAAGGAGGGCATGCCTGGAGGGGCTACAACATCTCACGACAACAGACGATCCCTGGTTACGCGCACAATTGCTCTTTTATTTAGGGGCGGCGGCAGGCTTCACAGGTGATTTCGAGCAAATGCGGGATTTTTATACACAAAGCAAAGAACTCTTTGAGCTGGTGGGAGACACCAGCTCAGTCGCCGATGTGTTGAAAGATCATGGTGCCATGATGATCTTGGAGAGCAAATACACGGAATCCATTGACTACCTGCTCAAAAGTATTCAGTTGTGCTACAAACTAGACCACAAACAATTCATTACGACTGGTATGTGCTGGTTAAGCATATGCGTTGGGATGCGAGGGGAACCGGACCTGACTGCTGCAAGCATACATGCGGCGCAATTGGAAGGCGCGGCTGAGGGCTTGATGGAGGCCATTGGTTTTACCTCCTGGGCTGAAACCAGTCCGCTCGTGCAAATGGCACGTCAATATGTTCGCTCTCGGGTAGACGAAGAAAGCTGGAAGGCAGCCTGGGCTGAAGGCCGGGCACTTACAGTAGAGCAAGCAATCAATCTGGCAATCGACTTACGTAACCTACAGTGAAAGGCAGGCTTCAGCAGCTAGCCAGAAGAGTTTTTCGCGTACGGCAGTATGGCTGTCCCAGAGCCGAGAGATACGTGTTTCTATGGTAAATATTGTGCTGTAATGATACAATACCTCACGTTCAGAAAGGAAGAATTGGTCAGCGTAGCTCAATTATGTTTCCAGATTGAAAGGATCAGGACGTGTATAGGTACAAAGGCTTTGATAGCACACAATGTGGAGATAATATGTCTGAGCTTGAATCTATGATAAATGCATGGATGGAGTCAGAGCATCCTCGCATTCGACATGTATGTCAAAGTATGCGAGGGGAACACATATTGCTCAGCTTTGTTTACGAGGTAACACGAGAAGTCGAGCAACGTGTGGCCACACAGTCGCAGACATCGCTAGTGTCCAGATACTTCGAAGATGATTATGTAGATGAACGACCTACAGGATCACGTATCCCGGTTACGCCACCACCCGTACACTAGCAGCGTGCATCAATTCTGACTATTGCCCGCTCTCCAACATGAAGGATTATAATGGCTATTCCTTATCTTGTATACTGTACTCCCGCAGGAGAAATACGCGAGGAGCCGCGCTTGCGCGCCCTGGCTTTCGACAATCAGCCTCTCGAATCTAGTGATCTTATACCGCTGCCTGATGGTGTCACTCTCTCGATGATGCCTGATCGACTGGCTATAGGGGAGAAGCGTGCGGGCGAGTCGCAAGTAATAGCCAAATCTCGCGGTTGGGCTGCCGCTGCCTTGCTACCAATTGGGTATACACGCACTCTGCTTCCTGCATACGAAAAAGTACCCAATACTGAACCGCTGCCTTTTTTTGGTTACAGTGCTGTCGCCGGAATGAATGGCCGTTTGTATGTAGCAGCATTACAAACTGATGATCCGCACAAATGGCATCCTCGCGCTTTCAACAAACGCGTACTGCATCGATTAGTGCAGAAGAAGCAGGCTGAATTACCTGAAAATCGCATTGTGGCTCAACATGCGCATTGCGCACTTGACTACTCGTGTCCAACGGCCAGTAATCTATTTTTCGGTCGCTGGGAGATGGCAATAGCGGTCTCGCCAGGCTGTAATGCGCGGTGTATCGGATGCATCTCTAAACAGGAAGAAGAGGACTTAATTTCGCCACAAGATCGCCTGACCTTTATTCCAACTGTTGAGGAGATACTTGAAGTGGCGTTACCTCACCTGGAACAAGCTGAAGATGCGATTGTGAGCTTTGGGCAAGGTTGCGAAGGCGAACCCTTACTGCAGTGGCGGCGCATTGAACAGGCAATTAGGGGAATGCGTACGCACACCAATAAAGGTGTCATCAACATCAATACCAATGCAAGCAATCCGCGCTGGCTGCAGCGACTTTATGATGCAGGACTGGATACTATCCGCGCAAGTACTATCTCTGGACACCCGGAGACATACACGGCTTATTACCGCCCTATTGGCTATAGGTTTGAGGATGTCAAAGAATCACTGAAACGAGCGCGCGAAACAGGTGTGTATAGCTCAATCAACCTACTCAGTTTCCCTGGCTTGATTGATCGCGAACGTGAAGTCGAGGCTCTGCTATCTTTTGTGAGAGAAACGGGTTTGCGACTCATCCAGTTACGCAATTTGAATATCGATCCGGAAGTGCTGTTGCCTCGCATGCCAGCGCTCGATTCGATGGGCAAGGCATTGGGTATACGTATGATGATCGAGATCATCAGAAGAGAATTGCCCGAAGTCGAGATTGGCAACTTCACAAGACCTGTGAAAAGGATGACGGGCACGGCAGTAGTTTAATAGCAATTTTTCTTCTACCTTTTTTTCTTGCCTTTCTTCTTTGTGACCCTCTTACCTGAAAATTTTATTATATTACCTGTTGCTCCATAAGTGGAAGGCCGAGCCTTCTGCATTGGAGGTGTGGTATCAGGTGTGTCTGATGTTACGATTTTTATTTGATCAGGACTTATAGAGGAGCCTCGCTTCTCGAGCTTTTCAAAAAAATTGCCAAACGCGAAAGGGTTGGGTATTTCTTCACGCTCTTTCAAACCGAATCCTACGAGCACATCATCTAGATCTATGATAAATTCATCAACCTTATCTGCCTCAAAGGCGCGCTCAATAAGAGGAAGTGTTTCTATTGCCTTGAGATGCAATAGATCACTGATGATGAGGGCGTTTAGCTCCTCGTCGTTTTCTTCAAAGGTTTCTAGTTGTTTGCTGATAGCCGCAATGCATTCTTCTCGGCTCTCTGGATACCTGTTAGCAATCTCGTTAAATCCATTTGATGCATAGGCACGGGAATACATTTCATGTGACGAATCAGCCAGATATGCCGCAAGAGCTGGTATGGCTGCCGGGCCGAACATACCATAGACGAATGGCAATTCTTCAAACATCCATTCGTCATCTTTCAACTCAGCCAGTAAGTTGACAAGTGGCTCGATTGCTGTCTCAGCATGTAGTTGTCCTAAAGCACGGATTGCATGAATTGGTGCCCAATAATCGGGATCCTCATCTTCGTAGTCTTCTTCTTCAAGATCGCGTAGCTTACGATCCGTTGCCATGCGAATCAGATCAGGTATATGTTCTGGATCAAGACCAAATTCCATGTAATCAGGCCATTTGTCTGGATTTACAGATTCAGGTTCACCGATGGTGAGCAGTTTATTTACTGGTGGTGTATAGGTGGTCGTACTCATTTCAATTCCTTTTTGTTGTTTCACCTACAAGGTGAGGTTGTTTCACTGGCTGTCGCAACAATCTCCTTGCCGCTGTTGCAATAGGATCGATACCGAGCAAGGCCAGGCAATCGCGAGTCATGCAGCCTTCTGGCGTACCCAGATCGTGACCGCGATAGAAGCAAGGCATGCAGGGCAAGTCCATTTTTACTACGACTGTCTGTTGCGCTGGTAGGCCGCCGGTGTAGGGTCCCCAAGCGTCGGAGTTAGTCAGACCAAATATAGCGACGGTGGGTGTACCTACCGCTGTGGCCAGGTGCATAAGCCCTGAATCATTGCCAATAAAAAGGTCAGCTTGTTCCACAATTGCTGCTGCAACTCGAATGTTGCCTTTACCCGCAAAACTGCGTACTGGCATCTCGGACTCCATGAATTCTATGATCTGCTGGTGCAGTTCGGCCTCTTCTGGACCACCCATCAAGATCAACTGGCCACCAGTCTCGTAAAAGAGAGTATCGGCCAGTTGTGCAAAACGTTCTGGCGCCCAGCGACGAGCTGTGCTATAGCCCCCGCTACCAGGGTGCATAGCAATGACTGGGCGTTTGATGTGAGGGTGTTCTTCCAATTTGGCAGGGGGATGTGACCCGGCGGGGGAAAGCCCCGCCACTACATTTTGATGGTCTAGTATTTGTTCAGGCAATTGAGGTGTGTTGACGAGACTTGCCCCCGCCAGGTCTGTTTCATATAGCAGATGCCAGGCCTGCTGGCGTTCCACTTCGTTGATTGGTACGGTCAGGCGCTTGTTGTTTGTAGTCGCGCCTGCTGCTTTTGCTACTGCGAGGTTATAGTCAGCTTCGTGCATAGCTCCAAAACCAGCATCTTTAACGCGTACATTGAGGAACCAGCCATGGCCGTTGTCTAAACCAATGCGCCATTTTGCTCCTGTGGCACGCATAAGAAGCTGATGCTTCAGGCGACCGAAAAAAAGGGTCAGGTGATGTAATAGCAATACAGCATCATAATCGCCATCGTGCAGATTGTGCCAGAGTGGTCTAAGTCGAAGCAGGCTGCGAGGGTTTTTGAGCAACTGCTGTGGGTAGTCAAAGAGGTATTTATCCAGTACTATTACGCGGTCGATTACTGCCCAATCATCGAGCAAACCGGCAGATGCAGGAGTAACAAGCAGGTCGATACGCGCCCGGGGATAGGTTTCACGTAGGGCGTGAAGCGAGGGTGTAGCCAATAGCAAGTCACCGATTGTCGCCAGCTTCACGACAAGTATATGTGCATCAGGTGGAAGAATAATTTGTTTTGTATACATATGCGTGTATTTTAGATTTCTGCTGACCATTCATAATGAATTAACTTACAATATTCCTGGAAGCCAATACGTCGATAAAGAGCGTAACTCATTTCGGTGGGCGAGAGTACTGCTATACGATAACCTCGCTTGATTGCCTCGTGAAGTGCATGAAGCGTCATCGCTGCCGCTACTCCCTGACGCCTGCTTTGTGGAATGGTTGCAATACCGTAGATACCTGCCACACCTGCATGAAAGAGCAGGGAAGCAATAGTGACAGGCTCTCCATATAGCCACCCGATATAATGATGCCACGGTGTTCCATTGCCAAATCCAGTGTGAGCATATGAGTCATAGTAGTTTTGTGCTGCCATCTCTGATGCCCCAAACCCTGAAATTTCGATGGACTGCAAAATCTTCAATGTCTCCAGGTCTTCAATCTCTGTGATGACGAGGTCTGCATTTATAAAGATATATTCGTTGAGTGCCTGCAGGTCAATTGCCATTCCTGTTGTAATGTCACTATACACAAAACTATGTTTCTCGAGCATAAGTGCGAGATCCGTGGGTCGAGTAGAAGGATCAGTGGTCCAGCTAAAATCCATGGTGCGAGTTTTGAAGAATGCTTGCATTTCGTCGATTCTCGCGTCAATGTAGGAGGTTTCATCACTGGCAAAACGAGAATACAGCACTGCATTTGGGCCAAGAGACCCTGTATAAATCCAGAGCAATTCTGGTGTTTTGTGTAGTTCTCCTTGTGGAAGTCTATAGCCTAGATGCGCCATCTCTTCGTTGAAATTAGCTTCGATTGCTTCCTCTATTGTTGGACTGGTCAGGTTTTTTAGAATGATGCTCATGTTAGTTTTTCTTGCACGACTTTGTATACCTGCGACGGTAAAATATTTTTCATGCATTGTGTTGTAAAGAAACGGCAATCAGCACTGTCCTTTGCATTGTAGCATGGACTGCACCAAATATCACTACGTAGTACTGTAGCCGTAGGGCTTACCGGGCCAGATAAAGCCGGGTCTGTGGGACCATGTATAGCGATAAGTGGCGTTCCAACGGCAGCTGCGATGTGCATGGGGCCGCTATCACCACTGATAAGCAGGTTCGCTCGTTTCAGGAGAGCGACAAGTTGGGGCAGGCTTGTTTTACCGGCCAGATTGATGGCTCGCTCCTGCATCTGGCGTGTTACGCATTCGATGAGTGGTTTATCGTCAAGTGCTCCAGTTAAAATGACTTGAGCGTTCTGCCCGCGAATCAGTTTATCGATCAGGATTGCCCAGTAGGGTATAGGCCAACGTTTGGACTGTCCATTATTTGAGCTTATGTGGCAGGCAATGAAAGGCTTCTCTGGAACTATTCCTTCGCGTTCCAATAGCTGTTCAAGTTGCTGATGTGCCACTGGATCGACATACAAACGTGGTGTACGATCTGCTGCGCTGGTGATTGCACCCGCAGCTCTTGCCAATTTAAGACAGTAGTCTACTTCGTGTTTGTGATCTCCGGAGCGCCAGTGGTACCCTCGAACGTTGTCGGTCATCAAGCCGGGATAACTTTCACGCCCGAAACCGACTCGTCGTTTCGCGCCACTTAATACTGCCAATATGCCAGCCCATCTGCCAAAGACGCTTACCGCTATATCGTAGTCGCGTGCACGTAAATGACTCAACAAGTTATATGTATTTCTCCAGTTTTTTATTTGTATCAAGCCTTTGGGTCGGCGCCAGATATTTGGGTCGTAGGTGATAATTTCGTTAAGGTCAGGATCACCCATAACGACTTTTGCACTAGCTGGTAGCGCGAGTAGATCGATCGCGGTATCTGGATATGAATGTTTTAGAGCGCGTACTGTGGTCATAGAGAGTACAAGATCACCAATAAGGTCGAGGCGTATCACCAGGATATGTCGCGGATGTTTATTTTGTGATGTTAGCGGAGGATATTTTTTTCCCCTTCTTCCCAGCCAGAATAGACCCCCGAAGAAACTCATCATAAGATATATAAAGAGATTCAGAATGCTTTTACTTGTGTGTAGGGTTGTCTTACGCAATCTTCTTCGTGAGTCTGGTGGCAGAGGATAGCCATAACTATCCAGACTGTGCTGTTGTTTGTATGTTTTTGGCATTTTTTATTTCATGTGTCACTCTGATATTTCAATTGTCATGCTGAACGCAGTGAAGAATCCACCAGTTTTTCTCTCGACCCTATATAGATCCTTCGTTTCGCTCAGGATGACAGCTTACGTAGTAATAATTTCTCAACCTCTGCCAGTACTTGTTGCTCCATTATAAGACGCACACAGGGATGGTCTGCTACTTCCTGTGGAGAGAAATCCAGTCGCCCACAAGGAATATTCGGACATGAAGAACAGCGATACGTTGATGCCAGTACAATATGCCGTTCTTTCTTTCCCCACGGACCAAAAATATGCGGGTCAGTTGGTCCGAATAGTTGAATAGTGGGTGCCCCTTGTGATACAGCTAGATGAAGTGGCCCGCTATCAACGCTCAAGACTAACAGCGCTTTTGCTTGTAATGCCGCCAATTGGCCTATAGTAGCGTCGGTCACCAGTACAGCGGATGATTGCATGTTTCTGGCAATTTCCTCCAACATTGGACGTTCATTTTTGCTACCCGTAAGCATAATACGGACTGGTGTAGACATTGTCAATGATTTTGTGAGTGCATCCGCGCAGGTAGCCCATCCTTCGGTGCGCCAGAGTTTGACCGCTGCTCCACTGCCAGGGTGAATCACAACGAGAGTGGAATGTATATCGATACCTTTGTTGGATAAACGAGTGGATGCCCATTGTTGTTCGGCAGGTGTAGGAATGAAGTGAAGGGGGTAGTGTTCTGGTGTGTATGGTTCGTAAAGAGAGGGGTAGCCAATTGATTGCAACGCAGCGCTGGCAAGATACAGGTTTGAGATAGTGGAATGTTGGGGTGATTGGAATAGTAATGCATGGGTGAGAAATGGCTTTCCTGGTTCGAGAGCGTAGCCTACGCGGCGTGGAATTCTTGCCAGGTAGAGAAGAACTGCGCCCCACCAGAAATCGGGGCGTAAATTGATGCCCACATCAAAATGTTCACGCTGGAGTTGTTTCGCTGTCTTGAACAGCAAAATATATGGAGCCAATGCTTTTTGTGCTGCGCGCTGGAAACCGGGGAATGGGCAGATCAATACACGGTCGATATCGGGATGACGCTCGATAACTTCGCTTGACCACGGACCGACCATCACGGAAATGTGCGCGTTAGGAGCCTCTTGTTTGAGCGCGTGAAAGACAGGAGTAGTCATTATCAGATCGCCGAGGTGATCGGGGCGAATAAGTAAAATTCGCGGCGTTTCAAGTGTTTCAATGGCAGACTGTGCTGCTTTTCGCGCACCTGGCGCACCAAGCAAGCGTACCAGCAGCAGTATTATGGTACGGAAGAGACGTTTCAAGGTGTGACCTTTTGATAGTTGGCAAGAAGTAGGGGCGCAATTTATTGCGCCCTGCGATGAGGATCGCCTCCCCAGGCGGGCGCAAGTCATTGCGCCCCTACGGTGTAGTTCGGTGCTTATGCCTTTTTCTCAGAACTTAGAATAGTGTTAATAGTCGTTCCGCAGACGGCGCACTGACCTTTGAGTGCTGGTTTACCATTCTTCATGGTGACTTTCTGCGGGTCCTTCATCTCTCTCTTTGTTTTGCACTTGACACAGTAATATTGATCAGCCATAGTGAAGTTGTCTCCTTACATTTGCTCTAATATTCTAAAAAACACTTACAATCCCATCTTTGGGATGTATTGCACGCGACAGGTACACTTCATATCCCTGTGTTTGCAGTTGTTCCTGCACATTTTGAGCCCAGGTGAGATCAGGAAACGGTGCCAATAATGTCGGTCCTGTTCCAGAAAGTCTCACAAACGAAGCTCCAGCCTGTAGCAGGCCTTCTCTCGAAAGGGCTACTTCTGGATAGGTCTCCAGCACACTTCGCTCAAAGCAATTATGCAGATCCTCTAACTCAGGTGTCTGTCCTGCAGTGAATGCTGTACAAACTGCTCGACTATGCATACCATCGGTGTAGTCACTTGCAGGCAGATTACGAAAAACTGCCGCTGTTGAAACACTGATTGCCGGTTTAAGTAAAAGTAACCAGCGCATTGTCCTGGGCCACTGGGAAGAAAGAGCGGTTACTTTTTCGCCTCGACCCTCACAAAGTGCAAGGCCTCCGGTCAAGAAAAATGGAACATCTGAACCTACTGTATTTGCTATGTCGAGTAAGTCCGTTGGAGATAATTGTAGTTGCCACCAATGCTGTAGTGCAAGCAGAACAGCAGCAGCGTCACTACTTCCTCCTCCTAATCCGGCTGCTATTGGGATACGTTTGTGCAACTCGATCAAAACTCCTTGCCTGAAGCCAAGACGTTGACGTACCAGATGCACAGCACGTGCAGCCAGGTTGTCGTCATTGCTTAGCTCGGGCATTGAGCATACAATCTGTACCTGATTATCCTCAGTAGCTGAGAGACAGATGGTATCGTAGAGATCAACGGTTTGCATCACCGTTGCAATGTCATGATAGCCATCAGTTCTTTGCCTCAGGACATCGAGTGTTAGATTGATTTTTGCATACGCTCGAACAAAGCAAACGTCTCCAGAAGTTTGTGCTCGTTGTGCGTGACTCATGCGTGCATTGTGCATAGAAATGAGGTACTTGTCAAGCTTAGATGGGAAAATTGAGAGCAATGGCCCATAATTACTCCATGCCTTTGAACCTTACACCACTACGTCCTGGTTGCAGGAGTGTAAGTAAGGCACATGTTATCGAGGATCAATATCCCATACTTTTCATGAGCGAGTCGAAAGGTAGTACAAGAGGGGTGAGCAGAGGAATAAGAAATATAACTAATAAGCTTGCATTCTCTGCCCCGTTTAGCTAAACTACCTGACGGGTGTCATGGCTTGAGCAGCTGGAGGTTAACATGAAATACAAAAAACGCGCATCGCGCAGTTTTTCTGCGAAATCTGGTGAGAAGGCGTTTGATACTGTAGAGACAGATAAAAGCCCTACCCTGGCGACCCCCTCTACGAGCGATTTAGCGAAAAATGCACATGCAAATTACAGAATGTGGGTTACATTTCTATTTTACTTGATCCTATCCTACTTGCTTTTCGCCTTTTCCATTGGATTTAACCTGACCACAAGTTATATAGGACTCTACTCCCATGATCAAATACAGTTTCTATGGACTTTATA
>Ga0137372_10000400_pt1 | contig 39884 bp, 38 predicted proteins | sample SagtaG_6_FD_104911 | JGI IMG/M metagenome (GOLD analysis project Ga0137372, IMG submission 104911) | Vadose zone soil microbial communities from Sagehorn Ranch, Mendocino, California, USA - Sage1_R_60_16 metaG | ecosystem: Environmental > Terrestrial > Soil > Vadose zone | place: USA...
CCATGCCCACCGACCGGCGAGCCGGCCTGAGGGGCCTCGGGCCAGCCCTCGGGGTTGTCCTCCCACGCCTCGCGGCGGCCGTAGGGCGTCATGTCGAGCAGGCCGAGGGAGCCGTCGGCCGGCTCGTTGCCGCGGCCGGTCGTGGAGTAGGTCAGGAACACGCGGTCGCCGTCGCGCAGGAAGCAGATGATGTGCCCCTCTTCTGCGAAGAGCGGCGCTTCCACGCCCCGCACCGAGTACCAGGGCTGGGTGTAACCCATGAACTCGACGTAGGGAGCCACCTCGTCCCACGGGCCCGAGGTCAAGACGGCGAACGAGACGCCCCGCGCGTTGAGGTAGACGGCGTCGTTCATATGCCAGAGGTTGAAGGTGCAGCCCTCGCACTGCCCCTGGTGCGGCGCGCCGTCGTACCACATGGAGTGGTAGACCACGAGCTCGTCGCGACCCTGGAACAGGTCGACGAACGGCACCGGCCCGTCAAAGCCCGTGACCTCGACCGCGCCGTCGAGCTCGACCATCGGCAGCCGCCGCCGGGCCGCGGCGATCGCGTCGCCCTCACGGGTGTGCGCCTTCTCGCGGACCAGCAGCTCCTCGCGCGCCGCCTGCCAGGTGGCCAGGTCGACGACTGGCGGCTTGCCGGGGAGGTTGCTGCTCGCGTTGCCGGGCGTGGTCGGCATGGTGTGCTCCGCTGTCTCGTCTCGTGCGCTCGCGGGCTCCCGGGGAGCCTGTCAGCTGAGACGACTCACGGTGCCGAGACTCATCGATCCGAGTGCCAGGTTACCTTCCGCGACACAGGCCGCGCGCACGAGCAGCAACCGGTCGGAGTGCTGGTCGTCGGGGTCGGGCTGGCGGGACTTGAACCCGCGACCTTCGGTCCCCCAGACCGACGCGCTAACCAAGCTGCGCCACAGCCCGTAGAGGAAACGAGTCTACGTCCGGGTTGGATTCAGAGGCTGTGGATCACCCACTCGATACCTTGCCAGGCACGGAAGCCCAGGTACACCGCGAGCGCAGCGGCGAGCACCCACAGATGCCACGGCAGCGACGGTCGCTCGTCGCGCTTCTCATCGTCCTGCGTGACCGTGGCCTGCGCGGTCCCCCGCTCGACCGTTCGGCCGCACGTCGGGCACGTTCCGTCCTCCCGTACCGTCGACGGTGATAGGAACCGATCGCAGGTCGTGCACCAGGGCATTGCTACACCGGGGGCACGCCGTGACGGCGGGCGAAGTCCTCGCGGCGCCGGCACCGGGCGAGCGAAAGTCGGTTCACCAACTCGTCACGTAAGTCGGCGGGGTCGACGACGGCATCCACGACCAGTTCCGCGGCGAGACGCACGAGGTCCACGTCTGCTTCGTACTCGGCCCGGCGTTCGCCGACGTATGCCGCCCGTTCGTCCGGATCCTCGATCGCCTGGATCTTGTTGTAGAAGACAGCGTTGACCGCCGGCTCCGGGCCCATGACCGCCACCTGCGCCGTCGGCAGCGCGAGGCAGGCATCGGGGTCGAACGCGGGCCCGCACATCGCATACAAGCCGGCGCCGTACGCCTTCCGGACGATGACCGACAGCTTGGGCACCGTCGCTTCGGTCACCGCGGTGATCATCTTGGCGCCGTGTCGGATGATGCCGTCACGCTCGACGGCGCTACCGATCATGAACCCGGGGACGTCGGCAAGGAAGACGAGCGGCACGTTGAACGCGTCGCACAGCCAGATGAAGCGAGCCGCCTTATCGGCGGAGTCGACGAACAGCACGCCGCCAAGATGCATCGGATTGTTGGCGACGATACCGACGCTCTCACCCTCGAGCCGGGCGAACCCGACGACGAGCTCCTTCGCGTACAGGGGCTTGATCTCGAAGAAGCTGCCGTCGTCCACAAGCGCGTCTATCACCTTGTGCATGTCGTAGGCGCGTCGTTCTTCGGCTGGGACCACATCGGCGATCGGGCGTGCATCGGCGCGCGGTGCGCGTGCATCGATCGCCGGCGGCGCGTCACGCCAGTTCGACGGTAGGTACGACAACCAGCGCTTGGCGGCATCGATGGCGGCGTCATCGTCGGTGACGAGGTTGTCGCCAGAACCGCTCACAGTAGCGTGCATGCGCGCGCCACCCATCTCCTCGAGCGTCGTGTGCTCACCGATGACCTCTTCCGCCATCCGAGGCGAGCCGAGATACATGGATGCGTTGCCCTCGACCATGAAGACGACGTCGCAGAACGCGGGAATGTAGGCGCCGCCCGCCGCCGACGAGCCGAACAGGCAGCACACCTGGGGCACGCGACCCGAGAGCCGTACCTGGTTGGCGAAGATCCGGCCCGCGCCCCGCCGCCCCGGGAACAGCTCGACCTGGTCGGTGATGCGAGCCCCGGCCGAGTCCACCAGGTACAGAACGGGCAGCTCGTGCTGGAGCGCGTTCTCGGTCAGCCGCACGATCTTCTCGACGGTGCGCGCGCCCCACGACCCGGCCTTCACGGTCGGGTCGTTGGCCATAACGCAGACAGGACGACCTTCGACCCGCCCGACGCCGGTGACCACGCCGTCCGCCGGCAGGTCGCCGGCGAGGGCGTTGGCCAGGAGCCCGTCCTCGGCGAACGATCCGGGGTCGAGGAGGCGGGCGAGCCGGTCGCGTACGAACCGCTTGCCCTGACGGGCGAGCTTCTGGCGCTCCGTCTCGAGGTTGCCCTCGAGCGCGCGCTCGATGTGCTTACGAACGCGGTCGTCGCTCATGCTGTGCGACCAGGCTACCGACCGCGCAGCCGAACCCTGAGCTTGAGAGGGGTCGGACCGAGGTCGAACGCTTCGCGGATGCGGCGTTCCAGATATCGGAGGTATGTGGGGGGCAGCTCGTGCGTCGCGAACAAGGTGAACGTCGGCGGGTCGCTGGCCCCCTGCGTCGCGTACAGCACCCGCGGCCGGTGGCGTCGCACTGCGGGCGGCGGGTGTCGCTGCTGCGCGTCGGTCATGACGCGGTTCAGGGCCGCTGTCGGCACGCGCCTGTGGTACGCCGCCTCGGCTTCGCGTAGAGCGGGGAGCACATGACGGACGTTGCGGCCGGTGAGCGCCGACACCTTGAGGACGGGCGCGTACGAGAGGAACGCCAGCCGGTCCCCTACCTGCCCCATGACGTCCTTGCGTTGCTCGGCGTCGAGCAGATCCCACTTGTTGAGCAGGACGACCGCGGCCGTCCCGGCGGCGTCGACCCGTTCCGCCAGCCGCTGGTCCTGGTGCGTCACGCCCTCGGACGCGTCGACGACCACGAGGGCGGCGTCGGCGCGGTCGACGGCGTCCAGCGCCCGCACGAGGCTGTAGTACTCGGTCGGCTCGTCGACGCGGCTGCGCCGGCGCATGCCGGCGGTGTCCACGAATCGCAACGGTCCGTCGTCGGTCTCCACGATCGTGTCGATCGAGTCACGAGTCGTGCCCGGCTCTTCGTGCACGACGGTGCGCTCGTCGCCGACGAGCCGGTTGAACAGCGTCGACTTTCCCACGTTGGGACGTCCGACGATGGCGACCGAGAACGGACCCGCGCCGGTCTCCGCTTCGGGCGCGGTCTCGGTAACGGGCGGCAGCGCCGCGACGACGGCGTCGAGGAGGTCACCGCTCCCCCGCCCGTGGAGCGCCGACACGGGATACGGATCACCCAGGCCCAGTTTCGTGAACGCCCAGGCGTCGCTTTCACGTGACGCGTCGTCAACCTTGTTCACCGCGACGATCACCGGCGGGCCGGCTCGCCGGAGCAGCGCCGCGACCCGAGCGTCCTCCTCGACGACACCGACCGTGGCGTCGACGGCCAGGAGGATCACGTCTGCTTCGGCGACAGCCCGCTCGGCCTGCAGGCTCACCTGCCGATCCAGCGCCGCCCCGCCCGGGAGCCATCCGCCCGTGTCGACGACCCGGAAGCGACGGCCTGCCCACTCCGCGACGAGCTCCTTGCGGTCGCGAGTAACGCCCGGCTGCTGCTCGACGATCGCTTCGCGTCCGCCGACGAACCGGTTCACCAGCGTCGACTTGCCCACGTTCGGCCGCCCGACGACGGCCACCAACGGGGTAGCACCGTTCATTGCAGCGCGGCGACGAGCGACGCGCCGTCGGTCGCCACGACCTCGACGGCGCGAGGTAAGTCGGCGATCGTCATCCCGTCGAGGAAGCGGTCGCGCGACAACACGACGTCGGGAACGAGGTACCGGTCCCCGGGCGGTTCGTCGGTCAGCGCCTCGCACACGTCTCGTCCGGTCAGGAGGCCGGTGACCGCGATGTTGCCGCCGAAGAAGCGATTCGGAACCGCGAGCAGGCGGACGGGCATCCGGGCCGCCTCGCGCAGCACAGGCAGCAACGGCGTGAGCACGCGTTCGCCGTACTCCCCGGTGACGATCGCGACGCTCCCGGCAGTCGCTCGGTCGGGCGTGCCTGTTGCTCGATCGTCGGCGGCGCGAGGTGCCCGGTATCCGTGTGCGGGCGCACCGTCGACCCAGGCGAAGAAGCCCGCTCTCGGGCCCATGCCCGTGGCCTGCTCGCCCCGCAGCGCTGCATGCACGTCGGACTCGAACGCCCGCACCATGCCGATGCCGTTCTCGTGCTGCGGGAACCCCTCGTACTCGTTCGGTGCCGGGAACGGCTGCCGGGCGAGCACGTAGTACTCGTCGGCGGCGAACACGATCCGTCTTCCGAGCGCGGCCCGGAACCGTTCCTGCCAGCGCGCCACGATGTCGATGACCGCAACGGCCTCGGCGGCGGTGTGCTCCCGCATGTCCCGCTCGGTCGTGTAGTCGCTCACGCCGAGCGGCACCACGCCGACGGTGACCAGGCGCGGGAACCGGTCGAGAATGCCGAGGAGTGTGTCGTCGAGCACCGCGCCGTCGTTGACGCCGGGGCACACGACGATCTGGCCGTGCACCTCGATGCCGGCGTCGAGCAGGGCGGCGAGCCAGCGCAGGCTCGTCGCACCGCGCCGGTTGCGGAGGAGCCGCGCGCGCACTTCGGGATCGGTGGCGTGGATGCTGACGTACAGGGGGCCGAGCTTCTCGCTGATGACGCGCTCGAGATCGGCCTCGGTGAAGCGCGTGAGCGTCGTGAAGTTCCCGTACAGGAACGACAGCCGGTAATCGTCGTCCTTCAAGTAGAGGCTCCGGCGCATGCCCTTGGGCAACTGATGGATGAAGCAGAAGGGGCAGTGGTTGTCGCATGTCTGCACCCGGTCGAACACGGGGCTGTCGAGCTCGACGCCCAGCGGCGCGCCGGCCGGCTTCTCGACGACAACGAGCTGCTCGAGGCCGCCGCGCCGGACCTCAAGCTCCACGACGGGCTCGTCGGCCTGGAGTTGGTAGCGGATGACGTCGCGCACCGCTTCGCCGTTGAGGCTGAGAACCTCGTCGCCGGGCAGGATCCCGGTCGAGGCCGCCGGCGAGCCGGGCGCCACCGCCACGACGCGCGCGGGGGGCATACGCGCGAGTGTACGACTGCATACCGGATCCGGCGCTCTGCCCATCCGGCGGTAGCCTCGACCCGATGGCGGTCGAACGCGTGCTCCTGGCGCAGCCCCGCGGCTACTGCGCCGGTGTCGAGATGGCGATCAAGGCACTGGCGTGGATGGTGCGCGTCTTCGAGCCGCCCGTGTACTGCTACCACGAGATCGTTCACAACCAGCTCGTTGTCGATCGGTTCCGCGACCTCGGCGTCGTCTTCGTCGACGACGTCGACGAGGTGCCGGACGGCGCACCCCTCATGCTCTCAGCGCACGGCTCGGCGCCCGAGGTCGTCGAGGCCGCTCGCGGCCGGGGACGGTTCGTCGTGAACGCGGTCTGTCCTCTCGTCACCAAGGTCCACCACGAAGCCAAGGTGCGCGCCGACAAGGGATTCACCGTCCTGTACGTCGGACACGCTGGACACGACGAGGCCATCGGCACACTTGCCGTCGCGCCCGACGCGATGCGCCTCGTCGAGCACGAGGAGGACCTCGAGGAGGTGCTCCCGGAGGTACAGGAGCCCTCCAAGGTCGCATTGCTCGCCCAGACGACCCTTTCGATCCATGACTGGGAAGGGATCATGGATCGCACGCGTACGCAATTCCCCGAGTTGTGGACGGGGACGCGCAACGACCTGTGCTTCGCGACCACGAACCGCCAGGCCGTGCTCACCGCGATCGCGGCCCGGTCCGACGCCGTCGTCGTGATCGGAAGCGCGAACTCATCCAACACGATCGCACTCACGAAGGTCGCCCACACCGCCGGCTGCGAGGTGGTCGTGCGCGTGGACGGTCCCGACGAGCTCGACCTGCACGACCTGGCCGGCGCCCGCGTCGTGGGTGTCACCGCCGGTGCCAGCGCCCCGGAGGACCTCGTTCAGGCGGTCATTGCTGAGCTCGCACCCGAGGATGGCGTGGAGATGGTGCATGTGACCGACGAGGACGAGTACTTCCCTCCGCCGCGCGAGCTCCGCGAGCTTGTCCCCGCGCTCGACGCCCTCGCCGCGTTCATGGTCGGCGGCAACCCGGCCGACGCGCGCGCCCGCGGCGGCCCGTTCAGCGACGACCGGGGTGTGGACGCGTCACTCGTGCTGGCCGAGCTCGCCGGCTGAATTAGAAGCGGGCTCGCCAAAAGTCACCCCGGCGAGCGCGAGCGCTTCGTCGAAGCACGACTGGAGCTCCACTCGGACCTTCTCGGTGACGTTCGTGATCTCCTGACGGGGAACGCGTCCATTGCCGCGATCGGGTGGCTGGATCGGGTCGCCGATGACGATCGCCACCTTGTGCGGGCGCGGCAACGACCGCCCTGAGGCCAGGATCTGCTCGCTGCCGCCGATGGCGACCGGAACGATGGGGACGCGCGCGCGGCTCGCCAGGTACACCGCCCCGTCGAAAAGGTCGACGACGTCACGACCCCGCCGGCGTGTCCCCTCCGGGAAAACGGTCAACGGCTCGCCGTCTTCGAGCACCTGCTGCGCGGCCCGCAGCGCCGCCCGGTCGGCCGACCCTCGTTCGACGGGGAACGCGCCGAGCGCGGTGAACAGCCAGGCCAGGAACCTGTTCTCGAACAGCTCCTGCTTCGCCATGAAGCGGATCGGGCGGCGGGTGATGTAACCGGTGAAGAAGATGTCGAGGAGCGATCTATGTGACGGCGCGACCACGAACGGACCCGAGCGCGGCACCTTGCCGCGGCCCCGTACCCGCACCCAGAAGATCGCCTTCAGCGGCGTCAGCGTGATCGCGCGCCCCACGCGATAGAAGATCCGCTTCCCGAGGTCCTTGCGGCGCGGCGTCCTCACTGCTTCGACCCCACGACGGACTCGAATCTCTCGACGATCTCCTTCACGACGTCGCCGACCATACGACCTGTCGTGTCGATCATGACTGCGTCGGGCGCGGGCTCGAGCGGTGTCGTCTTGTTGTCGAGGGCGTCGCGCCGCTCGACTTCATCACGCACCTCGGCGAGGTCCGCGGAACGCTGCGCGGATTCCTCGTCCCGGTGTCGCCGGCGCGCCCGCTCGTCGTCGCTCGCGGTCAGGAAGGCCTTGAGCGGCGCGTCCGGGAACACGACCGTGCCGATGTCGCGCCCCTCGACGACACCGCCGCCTCGTTCCTCCGCCCAAGCGCGCTGGCGTTCCCGCAAGAGCTTGCGGACCTCCGGATGCGCCGACACGGCCGACACCTCGGCCGAGACCGCCGGACCGCGTATGTCACGGCTGACGTCGCGGCCGTCGAGACGGACGCTGCCGGGCGGGTCGCCGAGCTCGAGGGTGGCTTGCTCCGCGGCGCGGGCGATCGCGTCACCGTCGCGCAGGTCGAGACCGCGCTCGAGCGCGAGCAGCGTGACTGCCCGGTACATCGCGCCGGTGTCGAGAACTTCAAGGCCGAGCGCATCGCCGACCCCCCGGGCCACGGTCGACTTTCCCGAGCCCGCAGGCCCGTCGATGGCCACGACTCGGATCACGAGCCGTTCTCGCCGGCCAAGACCCGGAGGTCGTCGGTAAAGCGTGGATACGACACCGCCACCGCGTGCCAGCCCCGGACGATCGATTCACCCGCCATGGCGTTCGCGGCCACGGCGGCTGCGAGCGCGATGCGGTGGTCGCCGTGGCTCTTGAACAGCGTTGGGCGCGGCGCCCCGCCACGAATCGTCAACGCATCCCGGTGCGCCTCGACGTCGACGCCCATCTGGGTGAGCTCCTGCTGGATCGTGTTGATGCGGTCGCTTTCCTTCACGCGCAACTCGGCGAGGCCTCGGATTTCGGTGACGCCGTCGGCGAACGCGGCCGCCACCGCAAGAATCGGGATCTCGTCGATCATCCCCTCGTCCGGGGCGATCGGGGTGCCGGCGAGCGCCGAGGCTTCGACGACGAGCCGCCCGACGGGCTCCCCCAAGCGCTCCTCGGTCTGCTCCGCATGGATCCGTGCGCCCATCCGCCTGAGCACCTCGACGAAGCCCAGGCGGCTCGGATTCAGGCACAGGTCCTCGATCACGATCTCCGAGTCCGGTGTGATGCATGCGGCGACCGCGAAGAGCGCCGCCGACGACGGATCACCCGGTACATCGAGCTCGAACGGATCGGGGGCACCGCGCTCGACACGTGTGATGCGGTCGTCGACGCGCGTCACCGGCGCGCCCACTGCGGCCAGCATGCGCTCGGTGTGGTCGCGGCTCGGCGCGGGCTCGACCACTTCGGTGATGCCGTCGGCCTGCAGGCCCGCGAGCACGAGCGCGGTCTTGACCTGCGCCGTGGCGACGTCGAGCTCGCACCGGCGGCCGGTGAGATTCCCGCCCCGGATCACCAGCGGCGCGAGCTCACCGTCGGCCCGTCCGTCCACGCGCGCGCCCAGCGCCCGCAGTGGATGCACGACGCGACCCATGGGCCGTGAAAGGAGCGACGCGTCACCTGTGAGGACGGTCAGGAACGGCCGCCCCGCCCCGAGTCCGGACAGCGTGCGCATCGTCGTGCCCGAGTTGCCGCAGTCGATCACGCCGTCCGGCTCGCGGAGACCGCTGACGCCAGTGCTCTGCACATTGACTGCGCCACTGCCGGCGTCGGCGGATTCCGACACCCTGAGCCGCACGCCGAGCCGTTCGAGAGCGACGCGTGTGCGCCGAACGTCGTCGCCGTCGGCCAGACCCCGGACCGTGCTGTTCCCCGATGCGAGCGCGGCGGCGAGGAGCGCGCGGTGCGAGATGCCCTTGTCGCCGGGGACACGCAACGTGCCCCGCAAAGGCCGCGGGCCGGCGATGATGATCTCGGCGTTCATGGCAGCACGATTCGGGACGCGTGGTATCCGCGCGACACGAGGGCGGCTTCGAATTTGTCGGCGTGCCGGGCTGCGATCACCAGTACGAGCACGCCGCCCGCGCCTTCCATGGAGTGCGCGATCTCGAGGTCGGCGATGTTGATGCCGAGCGTCCCTGCCAGCGTGGTGACTTCGGCGAGCACGCCGGGGCGGTCGGGTACGGGGACGCGTACCTCGGCCAGCTCCTCTCCCCGTCGCGTGCCGACCGGGAGGTTGCGCCGCGCTGAACGCGCCCGCTCCAGCACGTCGAGGAGCGCGGCGCGGTCACCCTCGTCGACGAGAGCGCGTACGCGCAGTAAAGCATCGAGGTAATCGTCGAGGACGCCGACAATCGCGTCGCGGTTCGCCACGCAGATGTCGGGCCAGATGCCGGGATGGCCGGCCGCGATGCGGGTCATGTCGCGGAAGCCGCTGGCCGCCAAGCGCAGCAGGGTCGCGTGTTCCTCACCACTCGCGGCGGCAACATCCATGAGGGTTGTGGCCGCCAGCTGCGGCACATGACTCACGACCGCGACGAGCGCGTCGTGATGCTCGGGCGTCATCGCCACGATCTCGGCGCCAAGTTCGGCCACGAGCGAGCGCAGCTTCGTGAACGCACCGATCTCGGTGTGCTCGGTCGGGGTCAGCACCCACGTCGCACCTTCGAACAAATCCGCGTCCGCCCCGTCGAGGCCGTCTTGCTCCGAGCCCGCCATGGGATGGCCGCCGACGAAACGCGGCGCGAGCTCGGGAACGGCGTCCTGAACGGCGGCCACGATCGGTGCCTTCACCGAGCCGGCGTCGGTCACGACGGGGACGTCGGCTTCGAGGGCGGCGACCACGAGCACGGCGACGTCGCCGACCGGCACCGCAACGACGGCGACGTCTGCGTCCGCGACAGCTTTCTCGAGGCTGGGCGCGACGGTGTCGATGGCGCCGACGTCTCGCGCTTGCTCGGCTCGGACCGGGTCGTGGTCGTAGCCGGAGACCTCGATCCCGGACCGTCGTAGTGCCAGCCCGACGGATCCCCCGATGAGGCCGGTCCCGATCACCGCGGCGCGTTTCACGGCCTCGGCCCCTGAAAAGCGGTACGCCACGTGACTACTCCGGCAAGTCGTCGCGCAGCGACCGCGCCCCGTCGAGATAGACGTGGTGCAGCTGGTCGCGCGGGCGATCCGTGTAGCAGTGGACCAGGAGGCGAATGCACATGGGCTTGCCGCCTTCGATGGTCAGCTCGCGGGCACACAGCAGTGGAATGTCGCCCAAGCCCACGGCGCGCGCCGCGGTCGCCGGAAACTCGGCCGTGAGATCCTCGGTGGCGGTGAAGACGAGGCTCACGAGATCATCGTGCTCGAGCTCGTTGCGGGCGAGGAGCTCCTTCACGAGACGCTGGGTCTTCTCGTCGATCTCCTGCTTGGTGTTCTCGTCGCACGTGATCGCGCCGCGCAGCGCCTGCAGCCTCACACGTGCGCAGATTAGTCGGGGTCTGTATCCGCTTTCGGGGCGGTTTGACCGGCTGCGACACCGCTCGCGGCGGCGTACAGCGCCCGCACCTCACGGGGGCGCAGCTGACGCCAATCGCCCGGCGGGAGGCGCCTGTCACTGATCGGTCCGACACGCGTCCGTACGAGCCTCTGGACCGGATGGCCGATCGCTTCGCACATGCGCCGGACGAGGCGGTTGCGGCCCTCGTGGACGACGATCTCGAGCGCAGCATCCTCGCCGCGGGTTTGCACGAGCCGTACACGCGCCGGCGCGGTAATCCCGTCGTCGAGGGCGACTCCCTCACGGAGCTTGCGCACCGCCGTGCGGCTCGGCACGCCGGAGACCTCGGCGAGGTACGCCTTCTCGATCCCGTGGCGAGGATGTGTGACGAGCTGCGCGAGCTCACCGTCGTTGGTCAGCACCAGCAACCCTTCGGTGTCATAGTCGAGACGGCCGACGGGGAAGACACGGGGGCCGGCGGGCACGAGATCCAACGCAGTTGTCCGCCCCTCGGGGTCGTGCGCCGTCGTCACGACGCGCCGCGGCTTGTTCAGCAGGTAGTAGACGAGGTCGTCGCGCACGGCGACTGGAACTCCATCGACCTCGACGCGGGCTCGTTCGGGGTCGACGCGCTGGCCGAGGCGAGCGACCTCGCCGTCCACGCTTACCCGACCCGCCGCGATCAGCTCCTCGGCGGCGCGCCGCGAGCCGTATCCGGCCCGGGCGAGGACCTTCTGGAGCCGTTCGCCTTCCACAGGACTCCTTGGTCGCCGTCGCAAGCTGCCGCGCCTCCCGGAGGGCATCCGGGGCGCCATCTACGGGTTGGGCGACGGATCGTCCGAGACGCGCAAGCCCCGCTCGAGCGCGTCGACCACCTCGGGGGCAGGGACGAAATCGCCGAGTGGCGGCAGATCCTCGAGCGAATCGATGCCGAGCCGTTCGAGGAACTCGCGAGTCGTCCCGTACATCACGGCTTGACCGGGACCGGGATCGCGTCCCACTTCGTGGATGTAGCCGCGCCGCAGCAGGGTCCCGAGCACCGATTCGACGTCGACGCCCCGGATCGCAGAGATCTGCGCCCGGGAGATGGGCTGCTTGTACGCGATGATCGACAGCGTCTCGAACGCAGGCGCCGAGAGTCGCGCGTGCTGGCCTTCGAGCACGAACCGCTCGACGTACGGTGCCATGTCGGGGTGCGTCTGGAACCGATAGCCGCCGGCCACCCTCGTCAGCACGAAACCGCGCCCGGCCGCCTCGTACTCGTCGGCGAGCTCGCCACAGAGCGCCTCGATGCGGGCGACGGGCAGCTCGACGAGCTGAGCGAGGAAGCCGGGCTCGACCGGGTCGGTCGCGGCCATGAGCACCGCTTCGACCACGCGACGGGCTTCGTGCGCGCGAAGCCCTTCGGTGGCTTCCTCCAATGGGTTCTCCAGCGGGTCGTCGTACATGGGTGTCGGGGTTACTCGGGCTCGGAGCTGACCTGCGCGCGCTCGCCATTCGTTTCCGCCTCCTCGGCGGCGCCGACGACTTCATCGGTGTCGTCGTCCCATTCGGCCAGGCTCGCGGCGTCGAGGGCGGTCTCCCCCTCGCGCAGGCGGCGCAGTCGCAGCTCACCGAAGGTGTCGAACTGCTCGAGGTCGATGACACCTTGCTTGTAGAGCTCCAGCACGGCGAGAAAACGCACGATCGTTTCCAGCCGGGTGGGCGCGTCGGCGACGAGCTGGCGGAAGGTCATTACATCGCGCGGAGGCAGCGCAGCCAGGACGGTCTCCACCGCGTCCCGCACGCTGGCCCGGATGGGCGCGATGTGCTCGACCTCGATCCTCGTTTCCGGCTTGGCCGCCAGGGCGCGCATCACGACGGCGAGGAGCCTCGAGGGCGCCACATGCTCGAGCGGATCGGGGGTCAGCGACGCGAACGGCTCCTCCGGGCCGGCCCGGCGCGCAAGGCTGCGGTCGGCGCGGCGGACGAGCGAGTCGACAGCGCGCGCAGCGTCCTTGAACGTCTTGCACTCGAGCAGACGCGCCAGCAACAGGTCGCGCTCCTCGAAGCGCAGCAGCTCCTCGTCGAGCTCCACGGCCTCGAGCGACGGGAGCAGGCGACGGGCCTTGAGATCGACGAGCGTCGCCGCGATCAGCAGGAATTCGGTCGTGAGCTCGAGGTCGAGGCTCTCCATACGCTCGAGCTCGGCGAGGTATTCGTCGACGATCCTCGACAGCGAGATCTCCCAGAGGTCGACCTCCTGCTTGAGGATCAGGTGCAGCAGCAGGTCGAACGGGCCCTCGAAGACGGACGTCGACACCTCGTAGGTCATCGGCGGTCAGGGTACCGGAGGCCTTGCGCACGCCAGTGGAATCGATCCGAAGCGCGACGAAGGCGCAGGTAGCCTGCGGCGGATGCAACGCGTGTTCTCGGGGATCCAGCCGACGGGCGAGATGCACCTGGGCAACTATCTCGGCGCCGTCCGGCGCTGGGTGGAGGACCAGTACCGGCACGACGCGATCTACTGTGTGGTTGATCTGCACGCCATCACGCTTCCGTACGAGCCCTCGGAGCTCGCGGGCCGCGCCCGACAGACCGCGATGCTGCTCATGGCGGCGGGACTGGACCCCGACCGCTGCACGCTGTTCGTGCAGAGCCATGTTCATGCCCATACCGACCTGACGTGGCTCCTCAACTGTGTCGCGACGTTCGGCGAGCTGCGCCGTATGACGCAGTTCAAGGAGAAGAGCGAGGGGCAGGAGTCTGTGAGTGTCGGCCTGTTCGACTACCCGGTGCTCATGGTCGCCGACATCCTCCTGTACGACACCGACGAGGTGCCGATCGGGGACGACCAGCGCCAGCACCTCGAGCTGGCGCGTGACGTAGCGACCCGGTTCAACAGCCGGTTCGGCAAAACCTTCGTCGTGCCGAAGGCCACGTTCCCGCCCGTCGGCGCGCGAATCATGGACCTGCAGACGCCGACAGCGAAGATGTCGAAGTCGGCGGACTCCCCACAGGGCACGGTGTTGCTGCTCGACCCCCCGGACGTCGTGACCAAGAAGATCAAGTCCGCCGTCACCGACTCCGGCACGGACGTTCATTACGACCCCGCCAACAAGCCAGGCATCTCGAACTTCCTGGAGATCCACGCTGCCGTCACGGGGCGCGCCATTCCGGAGATCGAGGCCGAGTACTCGGATTCGGGGTACGGCGTGTTCAAGAACGCGGTCGCCGACGCCGTCGTCGACGCGTTGCGGCCGCTGCAAGAGACGTACAAGAAGCTCGAGGCAGATCCGGCTGAGGTGGACCGGCAGCTGGCCGAGGGCGCGCGGAAGGCGCGCTCCATCTCCGGCCCCGTGCTCCAGCGGGCTCGGTCGGCCGTCGGCTTGCTGCCGCCATTCGAATAACAGGCGGTCGCCACCGAAGCGGCAGGCGCGGTGGACCTACGCGTTGTCGGCGGTGTCGAGCGCTTCAGCGACGGGCGCGGGCACTCCGCTCGCGGGCCAGCGATCGCGATGATGGTGCGCGAGCGCCCAGCGCGCCGGCTCGTCTCGTCCACCCGCGGCACGGATCCGCTCGGCCCCTCGCTCGTCGTGCCGCAGGTAGCGGCCTACCTGCCCCCGGAAGCCGGGCATCGAGGTCCAGCGGTCGACGCGCGCCGTGCCCGCCGCCACGCCCATGACGGTGGCGACGCTGCGCCCGAACACGCCCAGCCCGGCGTCGAGCTTGCCGACGTCGTGGAGAAGTGCGGCAGCGAGCCAGCGAGACTCACCGGCGTGCTCGGTGCCGGCGAGGCGGGCTTCGACGTGCTTCCCCACCCGGATCGAGTACCGGCGGTCGTGGTTCGGGAGCTCGCGCCACAGTTTCAACTCGCCGGGCTCGAGGATGCTCTGGACCCACGCCACGTCGAGCGCCCGCGGCGGTCCCGGCCACAGGGCACGGAAGAACCGCCCGACGAGATGCAGCGGTTTCACGCGCGTCATTGAACGATGAAGTCGAACAGGCCGTCGATGAAGGGCGCGAACAGTCGCCCGAACACGTTCGTCGACAGCCCGAGAAGCAGCAGGACGAGGATCCCGTAGGGCCGGAACCGGTACCACGCCGGTAGCCACGCGTCGGGCAGGACCCGTTCGATGAGCGACGACCCGTCGAGTGGCGGGATCGGCAGCAGGTTGAACAGTCCCAGCAGCAGGTTCCCGAGCGCGAAGAACAGCAACACCTGGATGACCAGCGGGAGGTCGGCGATACGGCTGGCTCCGCCGGTGTACGCGCCGTACGCCGCGCGCGCCGCCACCGCGGCGATCACCATCAACCCGAAGTTCGAGAGCGGACCGGCGAGGCCCACGAAGAGCATCTCGCGGCGCGGGTTCCGCAGCTTCGCCGGGTTGACGGGCACCGGCTTGGCCCAGCCGAACGCCCCGAATCCGGTGATCGTCAGCATCGCCGGGAGCAGGATCGAGCCGAACGGGTCGATGTGCGGAATCGGGTTCAGCGTGATTCGACCCGCACGCTTGGCCGTGTCGTCACCGAAGAACAGGGCCACGACCCCGTGACTGATCTCGTGCAGGATGATCGCCAAGAACAGGCAGCCGAAGAAGACGAGTCGCTCTTCGACGTCGGCGCTCAACACCTATTGCACGACCTATTGGAAGGCCGCCGCCGCGGCCCGGCTCAGCGGCGCTTGGACGCGCAGTTGATGCAGAGGCGCGCGGCCGGCATGGCCTCGAGGCGCGGCTCGCCGATCTGGTTTCCGCACGACTCGCAGAGGCCGTAGGTCCCCTCGTTGAACTTGCGGAGGGCATCCTCGGTCTCACTCAGGGTGTCGAGAAGCGTCCCCCCCAATGCCTCGACCTCGGAGCGTTCCGCGGTCACCTGCCCCGAGTCGGCGAAGCCGTCGTCGAAGTCGAGCTTGCCGCCGGGGCCGATCCCCAGCTGACGCAGCTGGTCGAGCAGGCGCGCGCGCTCCTCCTCGAGTTGGTCGCGCAACGTCGAATGGAGCGTCCCGGCCATCAGCCAAGCCTATCGCCCGGGGCGCTCGGCGCGATCAGGGAATCTGGCCCTCGGGTGGGCCGCCTCGTAGACCGCCCGGAGCCGCTCGGGCGACACCTTCGTATAGACCTGGGTGGTCGAGAGGCTGGCGTGGCCCAGCAGCTCTTGGACGACGCGGATGTCGGCACCGCGGTCGAGCATGTGCGTGGCGCAGGAATGGCGCAGGACGTGCGGAGAGAGCCGACCACCGAGGCCCGCCCGCTCCCCCGCCGTCCGCACGATCTTCCAGCAGCTCTGCCGGCTGAGCCGGCCGCCGCGGGCGTTCAGGAACACGGCTTCGGCATCACCCCTGGCGCGGCGCCGGTCCCGTACCAGCTCAGGCCGAGCCTGATCGAGATACAGGCTCAGGGCGTCGCGGGCTGATCGGCCGACGGGAACGATGCGCTCCTTGCCTCCCTTGCCGAGCACACGCACGAGCCCGTCCTCGAGATCAACGTCCCGGCGGTCGAGGCCGACGAGCTCGCTGATGCGCACACCGGTCGCGTACAAGGTCTCGACGATGGCCCGGTCGCGCCGCGCACGCGCGGTGTCGCCGACCACGGCGTCGAGCAGCGACTCGACCTCGGATTCCGACAGTGCCTTGGGAATGCCCTGCGGCACGCGTGGCGCGCCGACCAGCTCGCTGGGGTCGACGGCGAGAAAACCCTCCTCGGCGCAGAAGCGATGGAACGAGCGCACCGCGACGAGGGCCCGGGCGATCGTCGCCGGCGCGAAGCGGGGACGGCCGTCGTCATCGCGTGCCGACCGTAAGTGCTCGACATACGCCAGCACCGACGCTTCGCTCACCGCGACGGGCTCGTCTTCGCCGCGCGCCCGTAGGAAGTCGGCGTACCGTCGCAGGTCGCGGCGGTACGCGGCGAGTGAGTTCGCGGCCAGGCCGCGCTCGACGGTGAGCCAGGAGTAGTGCTCGTCGAGCAGGCGGTTCAGCTTGTCGGTGCTGCGCTCTGCCCCCGCGGTGACGGTCATGCTCGCATGATGGCCTGATCGGCTGCCCGAAAGGTGTTCTCTCAGCCCCGGAAGCCGTCGTAGTCGCCGGCGAGGTAGCGACGTGTGAGCAGCAGACCGATGATGCTCTTCGCGTCGACGATCCGCCCCCGAGCGATCAAGTTGTCGACGTCCGCAAGCCGGATTGGCTTGAGCGTCATGGCGCGCTCTTCCGGGTTGACAGCCGCCGGCGAGTCGAGTTCCTCGAGGTCCAGCGCCGCAAAGAGGTGGGTGTACTCGTCGCAGAAGCCCGGTGAATTGAAGAACTCGCACAGCTTCACGAGACGTCCTGGCCGACGACCGATCTCCTCGTGCATCTCGCGCCGGGCGGTCGTCTCGGGCTCCTCACCCTCGACGTCGCGCTTCCCGGCCACCACTTCGAGCAGCTCACTGCCGACCGGGGCGCGGAACTGACGCACCATGAGCACCGATTCGTTGTCGTGGACAGGGACGACCACGACGGCGCCGGGGTGGTGCACGACGAGCCGGGTGAAGCGCTCCCCCACCCCCTCGACCTGGACTTCGGCCAGACGGATGAACCCGGCGTCGGTGAGCGTGGTGGAGCCGACGACCCGGAAGTCGCTCAAGAGGCAGCGGCCGGACGTGGCACCGCCGCTTCCATCGGCAGCCGAGGAGCGCGGCCTTCGGCGCGGTCCCGGGCGGCAGCAACGAACGCGGCGAACAGAGGATGCGGCCGGTCGGGGCGGCTCTTGAACTCGGGGTGCGCCTGGGTTGCGACGAAGAACGGATGCAGCGAGCGGTCGAGCTCGACGAACTCCACGAGCCGGTCGTCGGGAGACGTTCCCGAGCACACAAGACCGGCTTCTTCGAGCCGGCGACGGTACTTGTTGTTCAGCTCGTACCGGTGGCGGTGCCGTTCGTAGATGACCTCCTCGCCGTAGGCGCGCTGCACGATCGTGCCCGGCGCCAGCTTGGCCGGGTAGGCCCCGAGACGCATCGTCCCGCCGAGGTCGACGACCTCGCGCTGGTCGTCCATGAGATCGATGACGGGGTGCGGCGTGCTGGGGCTGAACTCGCTCGAGTTGGCGCCGAGCAACCCGCACGCGTCCCGGGCGAACTCGATGACCGCGCACTGCAAACCCAGACACAGACCGAGGTACGGGACGCGGTGCTCACGGGCGAAGCCGGCGGCGGCGACCTTGCCCTCCACACCACGCACGCCGAAGCCGCCGGGGATGACGATGCCGTCGAGGTCCCGGAGACGGCCTTCGGCGAGCAGTCCCTCGGCGTCGTCGGACGCGATCCAGTCGATCTCGACCCGGGCTCCGCACGCGTACCCGCCGTGCCGTAGCGCCTCGGCCACCGACAAGTACGCGTCGGGCAGGTTGACGTACTTGCCCACGAGCCCGATGCGCACTTCCAGGTCGGCGGCTTCGACGCGACGCATGAGGCCGCGCCACTCGTCGAGGCGTGGCGCGTGGTCGTCGAGGTGCAGAACCCGGCACACGTAGTCGTCGAGGCCCTCGTCGTGGAGGACGAGCGGGATCTCGTACAGGCTGTCGGCGTCGACCGCCGACACGATGCCCTCCTCGGGCACGTCGCACAGCTGCGAGATCTTCTCCTTGAGCCGGGTCGGAATGGGCCGGTCGGAGCGGCACACGATCGCGTCGGGCTGGATGCCACGGCTGCGGAGCTCCGTAACCGAGTGCTGGGTCGGCTTGGTCTTCTGCTCACCTGACGGGCCGATGAACGGCACCAGCGTGACGTGCACATAGAAGACGTTGTCGCGGCCGACGTCCTTGCGGAACTGACGGACGGCCTCGAGGAACGGGAGGATCTCGATGTCGCCGACCGTTCCGCCGATCTCGGTGATCACGACGTCGACGTCGTCGTCAGCGAGGCGGACGATCCGTTCCTTGATCTCGTCCGTGATGTGCGGGATGACCTGCACGGTCTGGCCGAGGTAGGCGCCGCGCCGCTCCTTGGCGAGCACCTCCTGGTAGATCGAGCCGGTGGTGGCGTTCGACTTCTTCGTGAGCGGGACGTCGACGAAGCGCTCGTAGTGCCCGAGGTCGAGATCCGTCTCGCCGCCGTCGTCGGTGACGAAGACCTCCCCGTGCTGGAAGGGGTTCATCGTGCCCGGGTCGACGTTGATATACGGGTCGAGCTTCTGCATCGTGACCCGCAGGCCCCTGCTCTTGAGCAGGCGGCCGAGCGAGGAGGCGGTCAGCCCCTTTCCGAGGCTCGACGCCACACCCCCCGTCACGAAGATGTGCTTGACCACGACAACCTCCGCCTCACGAGACCCGACTCCCGGCGCGCGTCACCCACGGCGAAAATCTGCGGGAGGGCACCGGGGGACACCATCGAATCTACCACGGCGCGCGTCACGGACACGCGGATGGCGCGCCATCGGCGTGCCGAAAGCGGGCAGTAACGTCCGCCCGATGGCAGGTCCGGTGGCGGCGGAACGGACGCGCCCCGATATGGCACGGCGTTCATGGCGCCTCGACGCCGCCGCGCTCGCAGTGGTGGCCGTGCTCCTGCGGATCCCCGCGTTCGTCGCCAGCCGCCACCTCACCTACGACGACGGGTTCTTCGGCCTTTCGGCCCTGGAGATGCGCCATGGTGTCGTCCCGTTCCGTGAGCTGTTCTCGCCCCAGGGACCGTTGCACCTTCCGCTGCTGTTCGTGGCCGATCTCGTCGGCTTCCGCACGACGAGCGCGCCGCGCGTGCTGCCGCTCCTGGCCGGCGCCGCCGTCACCGTCGCCACGTACGCGGCGGGCCGGCGGATCGCGTCGCGACGCGGGGCGATCCTCGGCGCCGTCCTGGTCGCCACGAGCGGGTCGGTGCTGTTCACCACGGCCGGGATCGCCTCCGACGGCCCGGCGCTCGCGTTCGCGGTCGGAGCAGTGGCCGTCGCCTTCGGGTACGCGCAGACGCCGACGGCGGTCAGGGCCACGGTCGCCGGCGCCCTCGTCGGCGCCGCGGTCGCCACCAAGGCGCTCGCGGCACCGGCCGGCATCGCGGTCGCCCTGCTCGTGCTCTCGCGACGCCGTCACCGTGATCTCGCCTACACGGTCGGAGCCGGAATCGTCGTCGTACTCGCAGCCGCGCTGCCGTGGGGGCTCGAGCGGGTCTGGGACCAGTCGGTCGCCTACAACCGGAACGCGTCCCGCCTGACGTCGTACCCCGGCGCGATGACGAAGGTGTTCCACACGCTGACCGACCGGGATCCGTACGTGCTCGTGACGGCGGCCCTCGCGCTCGTCGTCGCGGTCATCGGCTGGTTGGGCTGGAGGCGCCCGGCCCGTCCGCCCTCCCCCATCGCCGAAGCGCGGCCGCCGCTGCTGTTCCGTCCCGCCACCGTCCTCGTCGTGTGGCTCGGCGCCGAGCTCGCTCTGCTCGTCTACGAGCCCGCCTTCTGGCGTCCACACGTCGCCCACCTCATCCCACCGCTCGCGCTGCTCGTCGCTCTTCGACCGCCGCCGCTCGTCCCGTTGCTCGTGGCCGCCGTCGCGGTCACCCCCTGGTACTTGAGCAACGTCGATTCGCTGCTGTGGCCGGACGGCTACGACCGGCAGGAGCAGGCCGCGGTCGACGCGCTGCGCAGAGCTCCGTCGCATGGCCTCTTCATCAGCGACGAGCCCGGCCTCCTCTGGCGGGCCGACCGGCTCACCGTCCCATACTTCGACGACTCGTCGATCAAGCGCATCGAGCAGGGTCAGATCACCGCGTCAAAGCTCGCCGCGGCGGCGACCAAGCCGGACGTGTGCGCGGTGCTCGTGTGGACGCGCCGCTACGCCGATCTCGACCTCGAGCCGCGGCTCAGTCAGGCGGGGTTCGAAGAGACGGCCCGATTCGGCGGCGTCCGCGTGCTGTACGTGAAGCCGGACTGCCGTCCGTAAGCGGGCGTCTCAGGCTTGGCGGCGTTCGGGGCGCTGACCGAGCCGGTCGAAGGCGCGCAGGATGCCGACACGGTCGATCACGCGACTGAACGACAGCACTTCCGCCAGGACGTTCAGCACGATCAGCGCCACGAGCACTCCCGTTCGCGCCGTGCTACCGAGACCGATCACGACGCCGAGGCCGAGGGTGGCGCCGATCACGTTGGCGCCGGTGTCACCGAGCATGAGGTTCTCGCGGAGGTCGTCGGGCAGCAGACCGAGCGCCGCGCCCATGATCGGCGCGATCGCGATCCCGATGTCGTCGGTGCCCAGCACGATCGCCAGCGGCAGGTACGCGACCCACGAGGCCTTGATCAGACGGCCCGGAGCGAGGTCGAGCAGGTTGGCGAAGTTCGCGGCCAGCGCGATCAACACGGCGTCGGTGATCAGGCGGCGGCCGGTCGCGAACCCGGGTGTGGCGACGAGGACCACCGCGACCCCGGCCCCGCCGAACAGCTTCAGGAACCCCGTCGTGAGCCTGCCCGCGGCGAGGGCGCGGACGTGGCCGCGGAAGCCCCGGTCCTCGCCCACGCCGAGCAGATCGTCGATGAAACCGAGGAACCCGAAACCGAACGCCGCGAACAGGACGAGGCTGCGGGACAACGTGAGACCGGGATCCTCACCGACTCCTGCCGCTCCGAGGATCGCGCGTCCCGCCTCGATCACCAGGACCGCCAGGACGATCAGGATGCCGCCGGCGGTGGGCAGCGGGTACCCGCGGTAATTGGTGCGCGCCAGCGCCGGCGTCTCCAGCATCTCGCGCCCGGCCACGCGCAGGAACAGCACGGTGACCGCACCGACCAGGATGCCGACGACGACGCTCAAGCGCGCGACCCCACTGGTGCACGCTCGCGAACCGCGGCCGGCTCCTCCGGCGGAAGAAAGTCAGGACTCCGCAACGTGACGATGAGCGTGATGATCGAGGCGTTCAGGATGGCGAGCATCAGGCCGGGAATCGCGATCCCGGAATCGTTGAGCACGAAGCCGAGGACCGAGAGGATGGCGAAGCCGATGAACGCGGCTCGTATCTCCGGGATCTGGCGCACGATCCCACGGAGCCGCTCGCGATGCCGGGCGAGAAGGTACGCGAGGAAAGCGAGCACGAGCACCACGATGATCAGCCATTGCGATCGGAAGAACACGCCGACGTTTTCGTCGATCTTGCGCTGGATCACCGTCCAGAACCCCGACCAGCCGCGTGATCCGCCGGTCTCGAACAGCCGCCCGAGGTGCGTGCGCTCGTCGGACGGCCGAGTCAGGTCGTACGCCCCGAACAGCAGGACCGCGGCCACGGCGGCGGATCCGGCGAGCACCGCGGTGCGCAGCCGCACGCGCACGCCGAGCAGCAAGTACGCGGTGACCGCGTAGGCCGGAAGGATCGACAGCACCCCGCCGACGTCTGCGCCCCAGAAGGGCACCCCGTCGACGACGAACACCACGCCGAGCAACGCGATGGCGGCGATCGCGCCGCGGCGGCCCCCGATTCGATGGGCGAGCAGCCCGGCGAGCAGCACCGCCGCTGACGCCAGCGCCGCATATGCGAGATTCCCGTAGCCACTGAACCGGCCCGCGACCCGCGGCGAGTAGCCGAGCGGGTTGTTGAACTGGAGCGGGGTGCCGACGAGTACGTCGAAGACGAACACCGCGACGATGACGCCCAGCGCCAGCATCAGCGGAAGGAACTCATGGCGACGTCTCGCCAGCCAGTACAACCCGGCGAGCGCCAGCGAGCCGCCGAGCAGCCAGCTCCAGTAGGCCAGGCTTCCGATCTCGTCGAAAGGCACCGCGCGGGCCAGGAGGACGGCTGCAATCAGCCCCAACGAGGCCAGCGCCCCGACGTGCACGATCGTCGTGGCCCTCCTCCGATCAGGTCGGGCGAGCCAGATCAGGGCCGCGAGCACGAGCAGAATCTGCACGACGACGAAGAGGACCACGACCGACTGGACCAGGTCGTCGCGAAACTTCGCCGCCGCATCGGCGTCTTCCAGCAACGCCCTCCGGTCGGCGGCCGAGCCGCCGCCCCGCCCGACCTCGGCGGGGCGGCCCTCCATCGAGTCGGGCTCCGTGACGCCGACCCGTTCGAGGATCGTCGGCGCCATGTCGATCAGCTGGACGAACCCCGAACGCCGTGTGGTTCCCGATCGCAGCAAACCCGGCTCGACGCCGGGAGCGCGGAGGGCGGCGATCGTGAGCGTCGATTCACGCAACGAGGGCGTGGCGCCCACGACCATCACGGCGTCGCTCCGCGGGTCCACCTCGCGCAACAGTGCGCCGACGAGGGCGTCGGTGTGTCGCAGCGCGCGCGCGAACAGCTGGTCCCGTTGCTCGGGCGTCGCGAACTGGCGATAGGCGTCCGCCCGCACCAGGTCCGAGGCCTCGACGAGCACGACGGACCGGTCTTTCCAGACCGGGCGAAACGCCCCCAGGACCGCGTCGTTGTCGTACCGCAGCCCGAACGGCGCTGCGGGATCGGCGGCGAGCAGCTCGGGCCCGACGGCGCCGGCGGGAACTTTGCCGTCGTTCCCCATGAGCGCGGTGACGGCTTGCCGCCGGTAGTACCCGCCCTCCACGTCCTCGATGTCCTGCCCGTCCCCGTTCGCGATCACTGCCCGTGTCCAACCGCCCCGAGCGAGTGCGTCGCCGAGAGCACCGATTTCGGCGTCGTACAACTCCTTCTTGTTCCGGTCCACGATGGCGTTGATGTCGAGGTAGACGAGGCCATGTCCCGCGGCGCGGCCTGTACGACGTGCATAGACCTGGCCGGCGGTGTCGGCGCCGAAGCGCTCCCCCACTTCGAACGCATGACCGTCGCTCGAGGTCTCGCTCAAGTTGCCGATCGAGCGCGTCCCGGCGCCCAGCGTGAGGTAGCCGTCGCCGAGCCTGGAGTCGCGCCTCACCGATCGGTTGGTGAGGTCGGCGACCGCGGAGTTGTCGAGGAGCCGGTTGAGGTTCGGAAGCTCGTGCTTGTTGACGTCCTTCCAGTTGACGGCGGGCAGCGAGATGACGAGCACGCGCCGGGCCTTCGGATCACCATCTCGTGCCGCGGCGGTGCCGGATGCGGCGGTGACGATGACCGTCGGGGCCACGATTGCGGCAATGGCAACCGCGCCGAGCATGCGCTTCATGCCTCGACCTCGGCGCTGTCCGGCTCGAGCTCGGAAACCTCCGGCTCCGGGACGCGGCCGCGCACAACGCGACCTCCGGTCACCCGGACGGCGAGGAGATACAGCGCGGCACCCCCGACGGCGATGGCCACTACGAGGGCGGCGTTCTCGAGGCGACCGGACGGGTCGATCGTGTGTGCAATCCACCAGCCCGCTGCGCCCAGGACCGCGGACAAGGTCAGCGCTTTCGGCAGCGCAGCGGGCACGATCGCGTGACCGGTGCGGCGCGACAGTCCGAAGCACAGGACCACGCATCCGGTGACATACGCAATGGTGTGACCGATGCCGAGCGCGGCGACGCGGGCCGCGCCGTCGGTTACCAGCGCGCCGATCCCCATCGCGATCACGCCGACGATTCCGGTCGCGATGGCGACGACCGCGGGAGTCCGGCTGTCGCCGAGGGCGTAGTACGCCCGCGCCAGCAGCAGGAAGGCGCCGTACGGGAAGAGCCCGATCGCGAGCGAGGCGACCCCGGCGGTGAGCAGGTCGACGCCGTTGTCGGCAGCCTCGCCGAAGGCGACGACGATCATGCCCGGGCGACCGAGTGCGATCATCGCCGCCGAGACCGGGACGACCAGCATCGCCATCGCGTCGAGCGACCAGCGCAGCGACCGCGCGAACGCGTCGAGATCGTGCCGAGTGGCCTCGAGCGACAACTCGGGGAGGATCGCGGTGTGAATCGGCTGCGCGAGCACGCCGTAGGGTGCAAGGAAGAAAACCCACGCGACTTGATACGCGACCGTGCCCCCCTCGACGGAGTTGCCGAGCACGATCGCGGCGCCGAGCAGCAGGCCGATCTGGGCGTGCTGGAGGATGGCCCAGCCCGACAGCCGCATCAACCGGCTCACCGCCGCATCGCCGCGGCCGAGACGGGGCCGAAGGCGGAACCCGGTGCGCCGCAACGCCAGCGCCGGGATACCGACGAAGGCGGCGACACCCAGCGTCCCGCTCAGCGCGAGGACGAGCTTTTCGGCCGACGAGAGGTCGAGTTCCGTGGAATCCCCCGCCAGCAGCCGGAACACGACGAGTCCGGCGACGATCATGATCGTGTTGCCGATCGGCGCGATCGCCGTGATGACGAACCTGCGCTTGGCATACAGCACGGCGATCGCCACGGTGCCGAGCGCGTACAGCAGCACCTGAGGGACGAAGAAGCGAAGCAGGAACGTCGCCAGCTCGCGCTGTTGCTCGGCAATCGACGCGCTCTCGACGCCACTGGCGAGTAGGCGTGCCAGTAACGGCGCCGCCGCGACACCGGCGATGGTCACGACGCCGAGACCGAGCAGCGCTCGCCCGAGGATGCCGCCGGCGAGCCGTTCCGCCTCCGCTTGGTCACCGTGCTCGAGGCGTTCGACGAGTGTCGGCACCAGGACGGCCGAGAGAGCGCCAGCGGCGAGCAGCTCGAACAACACGTTCGACACGTAGTTCGACGACGTGAACGTGTTGCCGAGGTATGTCGTCCCCAGGATCGCCGCGATCGCCAGGACCCGCACGAAGCCGAAGCCCCGGGATACTGCGGTCGCCACCCCCATGCCCGCGGCCGATCGCGAGACCGACTGCGTGCCGGCTACGGGCTCGACCATGCGGGAATGCTCTTCTGAGCGCCGGCTCCGAAGCCGTACTGGCCCACGACGTTGCGACCCAGGTCGGCCAGCGCGAGCACGGCCGAGACGTGCCCTTCGGTGAGGTCGAGATCATCGACGGTGGACACGTTCTGCGTGAGGTCGTCGTTCTTGCGTATGGGCGACAGCATCGAACCGCGGTCCGGCCCTCCGTCCTTCTCGTCGAACAACTCGGCAGCGACGACGCGAACCCGGTTGACCACCAGCGCGTTCGTCAACGGGGCCAGCACGTCGTTCGCGGCCACTCTCCCGTTGGTGCCGTCGATCAGCAGCACGCGCGCGCCTGAACCGGGGAACGTCGTCAAGGAGAAGTTCTCGCCCGCCTGGTCGCCTACGGTCTCGAACTTTACGAACCCGGCGTTCTCGAGCGCGTTGAGGACGTCGGAGTTCCCGCCCGATCCACCGCCGGCGAGTCGTGTCGCCAAGGCGCTCCAGGCGGCGTCGCGCGTCGCCTTGGCGTTGTCGGCGGGGACTCCGAGGGCATCGCCGAGCTGCCGGAGCGCCTCGTTGTCTCCCAGCGTGAACTTCTCCTCGAGCCACAGGATCCCGACGTCCTGGGCGCCCGCCCGCTGCGCCAACTGGACAGTCTGCTTGACGGCGTCGCCGTCCACGCCCCGGGTGGCGATCGTCGCGACCGTGACCCCGTTGAGCCGGCCGGTCACCGCGAAGTCCTTGGCGCTGTCGATGTAGCTGTGGAGCTGACCGACCTCGCTGCGTAACTGGTCGCTCTCTGCCTTGCGTCGGTTCGCGTTCGATTCGACGGTGTCGATTCGGTCGTTGAGGCGATCGACGATCGCTCGGTTGACCACGGTCGCTCCCATGACGACGCCGAGCGCGAGAGCGAGAAAGACCGCGATGAGGGAGACGATATGGAAACGGAAATTGATCATGTGGTCAGAACGTGTCGGAGATCGAGAACCAGAGGTCCCTCAGGGTCAGCTCGATTCCACGAAAGAACACATGAATGGGCTCCGACACGATGCTCACGACGATGATCGCGACCAACGCCGATGCCACCAGTAACGCCATGTCACGACGCCGGACTCGTCCTTCGTACAGCCGGTTTACGCCCTTCGCGTCGACGAGTGCGGGACCGAGCCGCAGGCGGGTCAGAAACGTCGAGGACATGCCCTTCCTGCCCTTGTCGAGAAACTCGACCATCGACGCATGGGTACCTACCGCGACGATCAGCTGCGCGCCGGCCTCGTAGGCCAGCAGCATCGCGACGTCCTCGCTCGTACCGTCGACGACGAATTCGTGGTACGGCAATCCCCACGCTTGCAGGTTCTCCCGGCCTGGTGCGCGTCCGTCGAGATGGACATGGTGGATCAGCTCGGCCCCCGTCGCGAGCGCGCGTTCAGACACCGAGTCGAAGTCCCCGATGATGATGTCGGGCTTCATGCGCATCTCGAGCAGCGCGTCGGCGCCACCGTCGACCCCGATGAGCACCGGCTGGTACTCGCGGATGTAGGGGCGCAGCGCGGCGAGATCCGTTCGGTAGTCGAGCCCGCGGACAACCACGAGCGCATGCCGGCCTCGAAAACCTGTCGTGATCGGCGGAAGCTCGACCGGTTGGAAGGTGAGCTTCGCCTCCCGCTGGATGTACTCGAGGGTGTTCACCGCGAAGCGCTCGAGCTCGCCGCCGATGGCGGCGCGCGCCGCGTCCATCGCTGTTTGCACCTCGTCGGCCGTGAGCGGATGGCCGGTCGCGATCAACTGGTCGCCGTGCCAGACCTCGCCGCCCTCGACGCGCACCTGCTGACCTTCAACGATGCGCTCGAGTACCTTGTCGCCGGCGCGGTCGACCAGAGGAATGTCCGCTTGGACGACTCTGATCGGTCCGCCGTTCGGGTACCGGCCCGAGATCGACGCATCCCCGTTCACGACCGCCGCCACGCCGGCAGCGACAAGGCCGTCGGCGGCGACGCGGTCGAGGTCGCGGTGGTGGATCACCGCGATGTCGCCTGGTTCGAGCCGCTTGATCAGATCCTTGGTGCGGCGGTCGATCTTGGCCGTGCCGACCACCGTGGTCGCCGGACGCGTGCTACGCCGGGCCACGGGCCTTCGCCTGCTTGAAGGTCTCGGCCGCGTCCAGCAGCTCGGCCGCGTGGCTTCGCGCGTGCGCGGACTCGCCGACTCCCGCCAACATGCGCGAGAGCTCGCGGATCCGCTCCTCGCCGGCTACCCCCTGGGCGCTCGCCACCGTGCGCTTCCCCTGCTCGCGCTTCTCGACCACGATCTGCGCGTCGGCGAAGGCCGCCACCTGCGCCAGGTGCGTGACGACCAGCACCTGGTGCCTCCCGGCGAGGTCCGCCAGGAGACGGCCCACCGCGGCTCCCGCCTCCCCGCCGATGCCGGCGTCGATCTCGTCGAACACCAGCGTTGGTGGGGCCTCCGAAAGCACCACGCGCGCTGCCAGCATCGCGCGCGAGAGCTCTCCACCAGACGCGACCCGCGCCAGCGGCCGGGATGGCTCCCCAGGGTTGGCCGAAAGCAGGAAGGTGACCCGATCGGCGCCGTCGTCGGTGGGCTCGGCCGCCTCGACGACGACCTCGAAGTTTGCCGACGGCATGGCGAGCTCCTGCAGGTGCGGGGTGATCGCATCGGCGAGGCCCACGGCGGCGGCCAGCCGGGCTTGGGACAACGACGATGCGGCGCTCGCCGCCCGCTCCCGTGCGGCCCGGCTCTCGGCTTCGAGCTCGGCCGCGCGCGTCTCGTAGCCCTCGAGCTCCGCCAGCCGCCGGGTCGTCTCGATGCCGTAGGCGCGCACGTCGGCGAGTGTTTCGCCGTATTTGCGGGTGAGCTCGCGCAGGAGGCGACGGCGGGCACGAATCGTCTCGAGGCGATCCGGGTCGTCCTCGATGCTGTCGCGCGCCACGCGTAACTCGCGGGCAAGCTCTGCGAGCTCCGCCTGTGTGGCGCGAAGTCGCTCGCCGAGCTGGGCGAACGGGCTGCGACCCGAGAGCGCCGTGGCCGCGGCGCCGACGGCGTCGAGCGCGGAGCTCTCGACGGCACCGTAGGCGGCGGCGAGCGCCTCGCGATGCGCGATGGCGTCTGCCAGCAGCGCTTCTTCGGCTTCCAGCGCGACGTCCTCGCTCTCGTCGTCGAGGCCGGCTGCCTCGATCTCGTCGATCTGGAAGCGCAGAAGATCTATCTCGCGAGCGCGGGACCGCTCGTCGCCGCCCAGCGCCGCGAGGTCGGCATCGATGCGCCGTTGCTCGGCTCGCGCGGCGCGGTACTCGGCCAGCGGGTCCGCGGCTGCCGGACCGGCGAAATGATCGAGCGCGCCCCGTTGCACCGCCGGGGCGAGCAACGACTGGTGCGCGTGCTGCCCATGGAGGTCGACGAACCGCGTACCGACTTCGGCAAGCTCGGCGACGGTCGCGAGTCGCCCGTCGACGTACGCGCGACTTCGACCTTCGAGCGGAAGGATCCGCGCCAGCACCGCTTCTTCGTCGCTGATGGGATCCAGGAAGCGGCCCTCGACGTGCGCCTCCGAGGCCCCGTCCCGGATCAGTGTCGTGTCGGCGCGCCCGCCGACGAGCAGCTCGAGCGCCTCGACGAGGAGCGTCTTGCCCGCGCCGGTCTCGCCCGTGATCGCGGTGAGCCCCGGGCCGAGGACGAGCTTGAGGTCGGCGACGATCCCGAGGTCGGCGACGTGCAGCTCGGTCAGCATCGGTCGGCGGTGGGCTACCGGTCGGGTAGGCGAAACTTGGTCTTGAGGATCTGGTGGAAGTTGCGCGGGCCGAACGTCACAATCCGCGCTGGCGGCGGTGCTGCGGTGCACGTGACCGAGTCCCCGGTCTCGAGTGTTCCGAGGACTCGTCCGTCGATGGTGAGCACTGCGTTGCGTTCGTCGATCACGACTAAGCGGAGCTCCTCGTCTGCGTCGAGGACGAGCGAACGATCGAAGAGCATGTGCGGCGACACCGGGGTGAGCAGCAGGCACCGGTGACGTGGTGACACGATCGGTCCGCGCGCCGAGAACGAGTACGCGGTCGAGCCGGTCGGTGTGGCCACGATCACACCGTCGGCGGCGTACGTCGTGAAGAACGTGCCGTTGATGAGCACGTCGAGTCGGGCCAAGCGGCCGTTCTGCACCCTTTCGAGCACGGCCTCGTTCAGTCCCCACCAGCGCCCGGACGCCGGGCTGCGGCTCACGACGTCGACTTGGAGGACCATGCGTTCCTCCACGCCGTACTCCCCCGCCAGCAGCCGCTCGAGTGCCTTCTCGACGGCCTCGGGCTCCGGATCGACCTCCGTGAGGTAACCGAGGTCACCGACGTTCACACCGAGGACGGGGACACCGGCTTCGTAGACGATGTCGACCGTGCGCAGCATGGTGCCATCGCCGCCGAGCGAGATCGCGACGTCGAGGCCGTCGGCGAACTCGTTCTCGGGACAGGCCAAGTTTTCGAGACCGCACGGGCCGGCGTCGTGCTCAGGTACGCGCACCGAGACGCCCTGGTCGGCAAGCCACTTCGCCGCTTGCGCCGCGAGCTCGTGCGCGCGCTGCCGTTCGCGATGCGGCACCAGGCCGACGGCGCGGATCTCCTTCGTGGTCACCGGGGCGCACCTCCATGACCACACTCGATGGCGGTGTCGAGGTCGTCGTCACTCAGGTGTCGTTCAGCATCCTTGCGGCAATGGAAGAAGAACTCGAGGTTCCCATCTGCGCCCCGCAGCGGTGATGGTGTGACGGCAATGGGGCGGACGCCCGCCGCCACGAGGTCGTCGCGAACCCGGCGCAACACCGCGCGATGGACGGAGGGGTCTCGCACGACACCGCCCTTGCCGACTTGGCCTCGGCCCGCCTCGAACTGCGGCTTCACGAGCAGTACGAGGTCGGCGTCGGCGGTCGTGCACCGCGCGAGCGCGGGTGCGCACACCGACAGGGAGATGAACGAGAGATCCGCGGTGCAGAGATCGGCCGGCCCACCGATCGCTTCCGGCTCGAGGTACCGGACGTTCGTGCGTTCGAGCACTCTGACGCGGGGATCGTTCCGTAGCGACCAAGCGAGCTGGCCATGACCGACGTCGACGGCGACGACGTGTGCGGCCCCCTCCTGGAGCAGGCAGTCGGTGAAACCGCCGGTCGACGCGCCGGCGTCGAGCGCGTTCCGCCCCATGACATCGATGGCGAAGTGCTCCACCGCGCCGGCAACCTTCTCGCCGCCACGGGAGACGAACCGCGGCGCGTCCCCGGTCACGCTGATGGGCTCGTCGCCGGTCACGCGGCGAGCAGCCGACAACGCAGGAACACCCCGAACGCGCACGCGACCCGCCTCGATCACTGCCAGGGCTCGCTGCCGACTCTCGGCCAGGCCCCGGCGCACCAGCTCGGTGTCCAACCGGCGCCGCACGCCTACGACAGTGTCCTCGAGTCGGCCGTGACGGCCTGCGTCGCGTCCAATCCGCGCCGTGCGTTGCCATTCCCGCGATGGTGCCTGCAGTCGAGTCCCTCCACGGTCTCTTAGCTTCCCCCGTCCGCTCCCATACGCGCGAGTAAGCGCAGGCTACCTGCGTCCGAGCCCGTCGCAGCGCCGGTAACGTTTGGGCCGCATGGTCATCCCGCTGCACGACGACAACCCGACCGAGCGGTTCCCGTTCGTGACGGTATTGATCATCGCAGCATGCGCCTTCATCTACTTCTTCGTGCAACCGCACAGCGGCGTCGACGCTCGTCTCGGGACGTCGAAGGACACCGCGTTCACGCTCGAGCACGCCGCGATCCCATGCGAGCTACAGCAGGGCAAGCCCTTGACGGTGGCAGAAGCCAACCGGAACAGCTGCAGCGAATCACTGGAGACGACCTCGCAGAGGATCTTCGCCGACAAGAACGTGTGGCTCGCGGTCATCTTCTCCATGTTCATGCACGGCTCGATCCTGCATCTCGCCGGCAACATGCTCTTCTTGTGGATCTTCGGGAACAACGTCGAGGAGCACTTCGGCCACATCGGCTACGTCGTGTTCTACTTCGCCGCCGGCATCGCGGCGATGGGTGCGCATTATCTGGCCGACGCGAGCTCCACACAACCTGTCATCGGCGCATCCGGCGCGATCGCCGGCGTCATGGGCGCGTATCTCGTGCTCTGGCCGCGTGCGCGCGTCTTGACGGTCCTGGCGTTACTCATCTTCCTGCCCATCTATCTGCCGGCCGGGGTCCTGCTCGCGATCTGGTTCGCATCACAGTTCCTCACGGCATTCAACCCCAACACCGGTGTGGCGTGGCTGGCCCACGTGGGCGGGTTCGCCTTCGGCGCCTTGGTCGCCCTGGCGCTGCGACCGTTGATACCTCCGAAACGGCGGGTGCAACCGGCGCAACCGCCGGAGTGGGGCTGGGGCCGCTGAACCGTCAGTCGGTCGCGTCGACGGCGCTCAGCGGCGAACGACGGCGTCCAACAGCGTGGGCGCGAGGGTGGCGAGGTCGGCGGCGACGAACGGCGGCGGCGGATTCGGGATCGACTCGCCACCGGAGGGCGGCGCCGGGCGTGTCACACCGGTAAGCACGAGCGCGAAGGGCCAGCCGAGCGCGCTCGCGAACGCCCCGTCGGTCGAGGGTCGGTCGCCTACGACGACGCCCGTCGGACCGAGACGTTTCCGTACCAGGTCCACCATCGGGCGTTCGGGCTTGCCGGCGACCTCCGGAACGCGCCCGCCCGCGGTCGCGACCGCAGCCACGATCGCGCCCGAGCCCGGGATCATGCCCCCGGGGACGGGATAGGTCGGGTCGAGGTTCGTGGCCACGAAGTGGGCGCCACCACGGACCGCCGCCGACGCACGGTCGAGCTCGTCGAAGTCGAAGTCCCGGTGCATGCCGACCACGACCCCGGCGGCCGGCGGACGGTCCACGGCCCGCAACCCGGCGGCCGTGAGCGCCTCGACCACACCGGGGCCGGCACAGGCAAGGACCGGCGCCCCCGGCTGCAGGTCGGACGCCAGCAGCGCGGCCGCCGCGAGCGCGCTCGTCACCACGTCTTCGGCGGAGGCCGGTATGCCCGCGGCCGCGAGCTTCGCGGTCACCTCGCCGAGGGGCTGGCTCGAGTTGTTCGAGACGAAGCCCACCCGGAGCCCGGCAGCACGCAGCTGTTCGATTGCCTGGCCCGCGCCCGGGATCGGATCCGCGCCGCGCCAGACGACGCCGTCGAGGTCGCAGCAGACGACCGGGCGTGCTGGGCTCACTCGGCGGCGGACAGCGCGTCGCGATAGGCGTGCATCTCGGGACGCATCGCCACCGCCAGCTTCAGGTGCCGGCGCGCGCCCAACCGATCCCCCTCGCGGAGCTGACTGAGTCCCAACCCGAACAGCGCGTAGTCGTTGACCGGGTCGATTTCGACGGCGCGCTCGAACTCGGCGCGGGCGGCGTCGAATCGCCCGGTGCGGAAGTAGGCGCGACCCAGGGTCTCGCGAATCGAGCCCTTGTCGGGCTCGAGATCGCGCGCTCGCTCGAGGGCGACGACAGCCGCATGCGCGCTCGAGCTGGCGAGCAGGCGACATCCCTCCTGGAATGCGTCGTACGCAGTCGGCTCCATGGTGTTCCTTCGGTGGCCGCTACCGGGTGGTATGCGACAATCGGATTACCTCGACGAAAGTGAACCGTCCGGTGCCCGAGTTCCTTCCCTTTCGCGGGATCCGCTACGCGCACAGCGAGACGAACCCCGATGCGATAACCCCGGACATCGGGGCGGTTGCCGCGCCACCTTACGACGTCATCGACGAGGACCGCCGGGCGATGCTCGAGGCCGCGCACCCACGGAACGCCGTACGTCTGATCCTTCCCCGCGAAGGCGAGGGTGGACGTGATCGCTACCAGGTGGCGGCCGCCTGCCTCGATGAGTGGCGGCGAACCGAGGTCCTCGTGATGGACGACCCTGCCCGCTTCTACCTCTACGAGATGCTGTTCCAGGACGAGGATGGCCGGTACCGGCGCACCCATGGCGTCATCGGCGCGCTCACGCTCCCGCCGTCCGGGGCCGACCCCGCCGCGGGAGGAGTCTTGCCCCACGAGCGCACCCTCACGACGGCGAAGAGCGACCGCCTGTCGCTGCTGCGCGCGACGCGTGCGAACCTCGACCCGATCTGGGTGCTCTCGCTCAGGGAGGGTCTCTCGACGCTGCTCGTCCCGCACCATCTGCCGCTGATCGCGTACTGCGAGGACCACGAGGGCGTCACCCACCGGCTCTTCCTTCTCACCGATCCACGACGCTTCGAGAAAGTGTCGGGCGCGATCGGTGCCGCGCCCGTCGTCCTCGCCGACGGCCATCACCGCTTCGAGACCGCGTGCACGTATCGCGACGAGCGCGTGGCCGCCGGAGTCGACGATCCCGGCGCCGAGCGGATCATGGCCTTCGCCGCCGAGCTCGCCGACGAGGAGCTTTCGGTGCGGCCGATCCACCGTCTGCTTGACAGGGTGCGCGGCGTCGACGTGCGGCGCGCACTCGGCGGCGCGTTCGCCGTCGTCAACATGGGCCCGAACACGCCTGAAGGGGTCGTCGCGCTGCGCGCCCGCATGCGCGAAGACGGCGCGCTCGGGCTTGTCGACCGGCCGGGGCTGGCGCTGCTGCACCCGACGCGGGACGCGCCCGACGTGGACTCCACCCGATTCGATGCGTACGTGCGCCCGGCGCTGCCGGACGCGAGCGTGACCTTCCGCAGCGACGCCGGTGCGGTTGCCGCGCTGGTCGAGAAGGGAGCGGCCGACGCTGCGGTGCTGCTGCGGCCGGTGACGGTGGCGCAGATCCGCGCCGCCGCGTTCGCCGGCGTCCGCATGCCGGAGAAGACGACGTTCTTCTCCCCGAAGCCGCGCACCGGAATGGTGTTCCGCAGCCTGGACGAGCCGTCCTAGCCGCCGACCTCCCACGTGGCGCCCGACCCGATCAGCGCTCCGAGGTCGCCCGGGCCGCGCTTCTCCGCCGCGCCGACGAGCTGGCGCTGCACTTCGCCTTCGTAGATCGGGCGGTCGACGTCGCGGAACACGCCGACCGGCGTGGGCACGGTCGGAGCGTCGGCCAGGCGGGAGAGCGCGAAGGCGAGCGACGGGTCGTCACGGTGCTCGTCGTGCGCGAGCAGCCGGTCCTCGCCCACGTCGGCGACGTCGACGATCTCCGTTTCGCCCCGGTCGTTGAGGATGACGCCGTGCTGCCCCTCGGCGCCGAAGCGGATCGGCTCGCCGTGCTTCAGGTCGATGAGCATGTTGGGCCGTGCTTCCTTGGCCGTGACCGCGGCGAAGGCACCGTCGTTGAAGACGTTGCAGTTCTGGTACACCTCGACGAACGACGAGCCGCGGTGCGCGTGCGCCCGGCGGAACGTCTCCGTCATGTGTTTGCGGTCCATGTCGTGGGTGCGGGCGACGAACGTCGCCTCCGCGCCCAGGGCCAGCGACACCGGGTTGAACGGCTGGTCGATCGACCCGAACGGCGTCGACTTCGTGACCTTGCCGACCTCGCTCGTCGGCGAGTACTGGCCCTTCGTGAGCCCGTAGATCTGGTTGTTGAACAGCAGCATCGTGAAGTTCACGTTGCGGCGCAGCGAATGGATGAGATGGTTGCCGCCGATCGACAGCGCGTCGCCGTCGCCCGTGATCACCCACACGTCGAGGTCGGGCCGGGCCAGCGCGACACCAGTAGCGATCGCCGGCGCGCGCCCGTGGATGCCGTGCAGCCCGTACACGTTCATGTAGTAGGGGAAGCGCGCCGCGCATCCGATGCCCGACACGAAGACGAGGTTCTCCGGCTTCACGTCGAGCTCGGGCAGCAGGAGCTGGACGGCGGCGAGGATCGAGTAGTCGCCGCACCCCGGGCACCACCGCACTTCCTGGTCGGACTGGAAGTCCTTGCGACCGAGCTTCACCGCTTCGTCAGGCATCGATCAGCTCCAGGATCTTGGCTTCGATCTCGGCGGCCTTGAACGGGATGCCCTGGACCTTGCTGAGGGTGTGCGCGTCGACGAGGTACTCGGCGCGCACCAGTCGAGACAGCTGCCCGAGGTTCATCTCCGGGACCAGGACCTTCGGGTAGCGAGACAGCAGGTCGCCGAGGTTCGGCGGGAGCGGGTTCAGGTGGACGAGGTGTGCGTGCGCGACCTGCTTCGCGCCGGCCCGGACGCGGCGCACCGCGGCCTGAATCGCACCCCACGTGCTGCCCCATCCGAGCACGAGCAGGTCGGCGTCGCCGTCGTCGTCGACCTCGACCAGCGGAATGTCGGACGCGATGCGCGCCACCTTCTCGGCGCGGACTCGCACCATGTGCTCGTGGTTCTCGGGGTCATAGTTGACGTTCCCGGTGCCGTCCTCCTTCTCGAGGCCGCCGATGCGATGCATCAGTCCCGGCGTGCCCGGGATCGCCCACGGTCGCGCCAGTGTCTCGGGGTCACGGAGGTAGGGCCAGAACTCGCCGTCGTGGTTGGGCGAGTCGGCGAAGGGCACGCCGATGTCGGAAATGACGTCGACGTCCGGCAGCAGCCACGGCTCGGCGCCGTTGGCGAGGTACCCGTCGGTGAGGAGGATCACCGGGGTGCGGTACTTCAGCGCGATGCGCGCCGCCTCGAACGTGGCCTCGAAGCAGTGGCTGGGTGACCGCGGCGCGACGACCGGCATCGGCGCCTCACCGTGACGACCGTAGACAGCCAGCAGCAGATCGGACTGCTCCGTCTTCGTCGGCAACCCCGTCGACGGCCCGCCCCGCTGCACGTCGATAACGATGAGCGGCAGCTCGAGGCTGACGGCGAGGCCCATCGTCTCGGCCTTGAGGTCCATCCCCGGCCCGCTCGTCGCGGTGACGCCGAGATGACCCGCGAACGCGGCGCCGACCGCAACACCTGCCGCGCCGATCTCGTCCTCCGCCTGCAGGGTACGAACTCCGAAGTTCTTGTGCCGCGACAGCTCATGGAGGATGTCGGACGCTGGCGTGATCGGGTACGACGCGTAGACGATCGGGAGCTTGCTGCTCTGCGACGCCGCGATGAGCCCGTACGCGAGCGCGACGTTGCCCGTGATGTTGCGATACCGCCCGGGCGGCAGCTCGGCCGGCGGCACCTCCCACGGATGATCGAAGAGCTCGGCCGTCTCGCCGAAGTTGTAACCGGCCTTGAACGCGGCGAGGTTGGCGTCCCGCACCATCTCCTTCGACGCGAACTTCTCCTCGATCCACTCGATGACCGGCTCGATCGGGCGCGTGTACATCCACGACAGCAGCCCGAGCGCGAAGAAGTTCTTCGATCGCTCCGCATCGCGCGGCTTCACCCCGAGCTCCTTGGTCGACTCGAGGGTGATCGACGTCATCGGCACCTGGACGATCCGGTATGCCGAGAGCGAGCCGTCCTCCACCGGGTTGGCGGCGTACCCCGCCTTTTCGAGGTTCCGTTGCTCGAAGGCGTCCTCGTTGACGAGCAGCGTCGAGCCCGGCGGCATGTCCCGGATGTTCGCCTTGAGCGCGGCGGGGTTCATCGCCACGAGCACGTTCGGGGCGTCGCCCGGGGTGAGGATGTCGTGGTCGGAGATGTGCACCTGGAACGACGACACCCCGGCGATCGTGCCGGCGGGCGCCCGGATCTCAGCCGGGAAGTTCGGCAGGGTGGCCAGGTCGTTGCCGAAGGCGGCGCTGATGTCGGTGAAGCGATCGCCGGCGAGCTGCATGCCGTCGCCGGAGTCGCCTGCGAACCTGATGACCACCCGGTCCAACGTCTCCGGGCGGCGAGTGGACGTCGTCTCTGCCGTCACAGCCTGTCTTCCGCTTCCGCCACGTCGTCGGGGCGGGGTCGGATTCTGCCTGTTCACGATCATACTTTCGGTGCGTCGCGACCCTGGAACGGGCTGACGCGCCGGGCCCATCAGCCCGGGTCGTCGAGACGGTCCAGCTCACGGTCGATCCGGCGCAGGAGCGCGCCCCGGCGGCGGCGGTCCCCGGCCGGCGCGAGCGCGTCGGCTTCGACATCCGTGCGAGCGCCGTTGCCGCCGGTGGCGGTGCGATAGAAACGCCTTCGCACGTGACCGACGACGAGCACGTCGTCTTCGGTCTCGAGGGTCTCGATCCACGCCGGTGGGTCCCACACGGTGACGGGCACGGACGTGTTGCGACCGTCGCCGGCGATCGTGCGCACGGCGAGCGTGGCGACGCGGCGACCGGACTTGAGCGCGCGGATCTCGGGCGGAGCGGAGATCGGGCCGAGCAGCACGCTGACGTTGACGGCTTCCATGGTTCCCCCTTCGGGTCCAGGACGGACGGGGGAAGCGCAGGGAAGTCGTGCTGATGAAACGTACCGGCGGGGTACGACAGCTACGTCAGCGGCTGCCTCCGATCACCCGGTGAACCGCGGCGTCGCGACCACGACCGGGGACGCTGCCGGGGGCTGGTTGAACACGATCGTGCCCTGGATGTTCACGTTCGACGGCGGCGCCGGCGGTTCACAGTCGTTGATCACGAGGACTTGGAACACGTTCGGCTGCAGGATCTGCACGGTCGGCAGGTTGATGCCGGCGAGCTCGCACCCGGGCGGTGGGCGTCTCGTTGAAAGTGCAAGAGCTAGGGCCGACGAGCAAGTCCTGGCTCCCGCCCTTGGCCGGGAACTCCAGCACCGTCGAGAACGGTGCGAGCGTCCCTGGCGGCAGCTCCGCTGCTGCAGCCCGCAGCAGCAAGTCAACGGCTTCGCAGTTGACGGCCACATGGAACGTGGTGCCCTCGGGCGCTGTTCCGTTGACGACCTTGGTGACCCGCAAGGTCGCGCATGTCTGCTCCGCCGCCGGCGGTTCGACGATGATCGCTGGCGCCAGAGGTTCGGGCGCTGGCCCGCGGTCCGGCACAGGGAGCGTGCAGTTCGGCGCAGGTCTCGCCTGGCCGGCCGCCATGGAACCGGTGCCGATGGCCAACCCGGTCGTCGCAATCGCCCCGACGAAGGCGCCGGCGATGATTCGCCGAAATCCGAAACCTCCGCTCATGACCTGCCCTTTCTGTCCGAGATTGTCACCGGACGGCGGCTGCTTCCCGACCGAGTTACGGCACGTAGTGGGCAGAACTTGAGCGGGTTTTCAGCGCAGGGCCGCGAGTCGCTCGGCGACGTCGGCGAACGCCGGGTCCTCTCTGCGCACCCGCTCGAAGAGGCTGCGAGCACGGGGCACGTTGCCCGCACGCTCTTCGAGGTCCCCGAGAGCGTACCAGAGCCGCAGATGGTGCAGCTTGGGCTTCGTGACCTTTTTGTCCGCTCGGGCAAGCAGCTTGATCGCTTCGTCGATCCGGCCCCGGTCAGCGAGGGCGCCTGCTGCGACGATGCGGCCCTCGGTGACGACATCGGCGCCCGGTGAGGCGGCGGTGAGCTCACGCCAGCCTTCGTCGACTTTCCGCCAGCGCCGTTGCGCCCGGTAGCTGTCCATGAGGACCGGATGCTGCTCGACCGAGCCGGTCAGGTTGGCGAACGCCTCGAGCTCCTTCGTCGCCGCCGGGTAGTGGCCGAGCCGGTACTGGGTGAGACCGAGGAGCTCACGAACGCTGGGCGAGTCGGGTAGCGCGTCACGCAGGGGCCGGAGCAGGCGGAGCGCGTCGCGCTCGTGGTCACGCGCGAAGGCGTCGGCCGCTTTCATGAGCTGATCGTGGTAGCGGGATCCACGCGCGCCGCCGAGGCGCATGATCTCGTCCCGCACGTCGTCAGGCCCTCGCCGCCGTCGCGGGTGACGCGACCTGTCGCCGTCGTCGGCAGCGTGCCGCCTCGCGGCGCGACCCCCGCGCTTGTGTGCCGGCCGCCTTTCGGCCGCATCGGCTCGACCGCGCCGGCGTCGGTTGGGCTTGCGACGCGGGTCGCGGCCGTGCGACGGGGGCATTCCGCGGAGCGTACCGGTGGCGTGGTGCATTCCATTTGGACGCGACGGCACCCCCGCGCACGCGATATCGGTGCTGCGGGGGCGCTCATTCGACTAAATCCGGCGGCGACCTACTCTCCCGGGGAGTCTCCCCCCAAGTACCATCGGAGCTGGCGGTCTTCACTTCCGTGTTCGGAATGGGAACGGGTGTTTCCCCGCCGCTGTGACCACCGGAAACCTGTTGTCAACCGCCGGCTGAGCCCTGCAGAGCGAACACGAACACCAAGGTGAAGAATCCCAAGCCCTCGGCCGATTAGTACCGGTCGGCTGAACACGTCGCCGTGCGTACACCTCCGGCCTATCAACCTGGTCGTCTTCCAGGGGCCTTACCCGGTGGTCTCGGTGGGAGACCTCATCTCGATGACGTCATCGCGCTTAGATGCTTTCAGCGCTTATCCATTCCGCAGGTCGCTAACCAGCCGTGCTCCTGGCGGAACAACTGGCACACGAGAGCTGCGTCCGTCCCGGTCCTCTCGTACTAGGGACAGCTCCTCTCAAGTCTCCTGCGTCTGCGACGGATAGGGACCGAACTGTCTCGCGACGTTCTAAACCCAGCTCGCGTACCGCTTTAATGGGCGAACAGCCCAACCCTTGGGA